>Ga0208196_1003060_pt1 | contig 14556 bp, 9 predicted proteins | sample AD_JPNNA7_MetaG_FD_184443 | JGI IMG/M metagenome (GOLD analysis project Ga0208196, IMG submission 184443) | Active sludge microbial communities of municipal wastewater-treating anaerobic digesters from Japan - AD_JPNNA7_MetaG (SPAdes) (version 2) | ecosystem: Engineered > Bioreactor > Anaerobic >...
ATTTATGAATATATCATATGGCTCTCTCATGCCGAGAGTTCTTAAAAAAAGCTAATAAGATTTATTCTCTATGCAAATTATTCATATTTCATTTTGTCTATTGTTTAAAACGAGCAAATGAGCAGTATTAATGGATGCATACTGTTAATAAGTTTAAAACTTAACACTCGCAAGGTTTATATTCGTTAACTGTCGTAATCCGACAAATGCCGAAAAAGAATTCGGCGGTTCATTGAGTGAGATAGCCGGAAAATGGCTGCCTTATAGCGATTAGATCCTTTTCATCAATAGAAGTGGATCGATGAAAGAGGGCGATGTGAATGAATTCAAAGAGAAGATCCACAACGGATCAATTGATACTGCATTCCCTGGGCAAAGACACAGATGCGGCTGCGGCATTTTTCCAGGCAAAAGAGTTGGGGTATCAGGAATGACTCCCTCACTTTTTCTGAGAATAAAGGAGGTTTGTAAATGAAAACAGGATTTGTCGTTGCATTGTTAGCGATAGCTATGCTCTGCGCCTCGTCACTGGCGCAGGAGGATACAGCAAATGACTGGTATAAAAAAGGCCAGAGCTTGATTGCCACCGGATTCGGATACAACATCGATGAGGCTTTAGAGGCGTTCGATAATGCCATTCAAATCGAACCTCAAAATATCGATGCCTGGCTTGGCAAGGCCAAAAGCCTGGCCTATATGGACGAGAAGAACGAGTCGCTTGAGGCATTCAGGAATATCCTAAATCTAACCAACGAGACCATAAAGGAGAATCCAGAAGATACAAGCGCCTGGCAGAGCAAAGGAATCGCCCTGGCAAGCCTTGGCAGAGAGGCAGAGGCCACAGATGCTTTTGAAAGATCCATTGAACTGCTCAACCAGAGCCTCCTGAACGATCCAAAAGATGCCGAAGCCTGGTGGCTGAAGGCCGAGAATCTGGAATTATTGGGCAGGACCGATTCTGCGCTTGAGGCTTACGATAAGGTCATAGAGCTGAACTCCTCTGAGGCTGTGGGGGCATGGCTGAGGAAATCGGATATCTTCTACGGACTGCCTGGAGGCTATAACCAGTCACAGGACGCCTTCGGCGAAGCGGTCGACCTGATGGAGGTCAACTCCACCAGCTTCATCTCCTTTTGGTATCCTGAAGGAGATCACACCATAATCCTGAACGAGTGGATGATCGACGGCCAGATAGTCAGAGTGGACTTTGGAAGATACAACAGATCCATTCAGGAATACGATGACCTGGTCCAGACCCGCACCAATTCCGGTCTCTTTGCCGCCTGGCTGAGCAAGAGCAGAGCCATTACTCCCCTTGATACGACTCTCGGAAAGCCAAGCGAGTATCTTATAGGATCTAGCCTCAACTGGGTGGTCTACAACTTCACCCGAGCCGATTTTCCCGTCATTAACGGCTCAGCTGATTTGCAGGAGGGCTCATTCGAGGATAACAGCGCAGATGACTGGTTCAACAGGGGCCAGGGGCTGGCCAGGAATGGTTCTCTATTGGATGCAGTTTCAGCATACGACAAAGCTATCGATCAGAATCCTGGAAATCTCGATGCCAGGCTGAATAAGGCCATTGCGCTTCACCAGGCCGGGAAGGTCGACGAATCCGATCTTGCCCGTGATGAGGCTATCAAAGCGGCCATCAGCTATCTGGGAGATCTGAACCAATCCTCCCGGATTTTCGATAAGGTCGTCGAACCAGTCACATCCAGCTCGCCCGCAGAGCTGGCAGAGGCCTGGGACTACAGAGGCTTCCTTCTTGCTGATCTGGCCGGTCCATTGGGCAACAACATGAGCATGTATGAAGAGGCCATCAAGTATTTTGACAGAGCAGTCGAGCTAGACCCGCAGAGAACGGAGGCCTGGATCTTCAAGGGCTCTGTTCTCGATACTCGACTGAACAGATCTGCTGAAGCCATTCTCGCCTACGATAAAGCTATCGAGCTTGATGGCGAAAATGCAATTGACAATGAATCGCTGAGCAATGCCTGGAGAGGCAAGGGAACGGCCCTGGCAAAACTGGGAAGGTATAACGAGTCCTTTGAAGCCTTTGACAAAGCCATAGAGCTGAACCTGCAAGCCTCCGCCTTTGTCTGGCTCGCAAGGGGCGATGCCCTCAACCAGTCGGGAAGATATGAAGAGGCCGCTTTTGCATACGATAAAGTCATTGAACAGAATCCCGACTCCTCGCAGGCGCTGATAGCTCACGCTTACGGCAGCAAGGGAGATGCGCTAAGCGCCTGCGGAAAATACGATGAGGCGGTCATTGCCTACGATAATGCCATCGAGAACTACCCGTCGGAGCCTATGGGTGCACAGACCTTGCACAAAAAGGGCATAGCCCTCCAGGCGCTGGGCCGCACATCAGAGGCAGATGCAGCCTTTGCTAAGGCAAAGGAGCTGGGATACGAAAAGTGATTCCTTAATAATTTTTATTGCATCGAAAATGGGTGATTGAATTGAACAAACGTCGAGTGGGGAAAAGACACAAAAGCAGAGGACTGTGGGCTGTCGCTCTGGGCATGCTGGCTATCGCAGGACTATGTGCTTGTGTCACTGCACAGGAAAATACCACAGACTATTGGATGGACAAGGCTGAAGGGCTGACGCACAACGGCTCCTTCGAAGAGGCCATCTCAGCATTGGACGAAGCTCTGAATATAGAGCCCGAAAATGAGACCGTCCTGATCCGCAAGGCTTGGTATCTAAGCGTAGTTGGCATGGCGAATGAGTCGGCCAAGGAATACGAGAGGGCTCTCTCCTTTCTGGATGAGGATTTGAAGAAGAATGCGAGCGATGCCGAGGCCTGGGTAAAAAAGGCCAGTGCCTTGAGCAGTCTGAACAGGAACGAAGAATCCATCAAGGCATATGAGAAGGCACTGGAAGTCTTCGACCAGAGAATAGAGAGGAACCAGTTGGATGCAGATGCCTGGATGGGCAGGGCCAATGTTCTCCTGAACCTGGGTCGATGGGATGAGGCCCATGAGGCCTACGATGAAGTCACTGAACTCAAGCCGCAGGATTACAATGTCTGGTGGAGAAAGGCTGAGGTTATAAGCGGCATAGGGGACATCAATGAGTCGGTTGAAGCATACGATCGAGCCATCGGCCTGATACCTGCCAACGATACAGATGAGCTTGCACTGGCTTATGCCTCCAAGAGCGAGGACCTGGCCTCTGTGGACAGATGGGAAGATGCCCTGGAGGCGGTCAATAAGTCTTTGGAGCTGAATCCCAGGAGCAGCACTTGGTGGCATTTCAAGGCATTTGTTTTAACAGAGCTTGATCGAAAGGAAGAAGCTCTGGCAGCCTTCAATGAGGCCATCGGGCAGAATCCGGAGGATATAGGCAACTGGCAGTGGAAAGCCAGCCTTCTTGTTGAGATGAAGAGGTACAACGAGTCCTTGGAGGCCTATGATAAAGCAATCGAGCTGGCAGCAGAGAACAACACCGAAGAGCTGGCACAGACCTGGTTTTCCAAAGCTTCAGCCTTGAACAAGACAGGCAGAATGGAGGAGGCAACAGATGCCTTCCAGAGGGCCCTGAAGCTTTATGATGAAGCGATAGCAGAGAACCCGGGCGATGTCAGCCTCCTGGAGGCAAAAGGCCGAGTGCTCTTCAACCTGGAAAGGTACGATGAGGCCATAGCCATCTATGACCATATCCTTGAAACCGCACCGAGCGTCGAGCCAAGATTAACTCAAATAACCACATGGATTGCCAGGGGAGATGCTCTCAGAGCTTTGGGCAGGAATGAGGAAGCTCTAGAGGCATACGACAAAGCCATTGAGCATAGTCCCATGTATGGTGATGCCTGGCACGGACGGGGCGAGGCCCAGAGGGCATTGGGTTTGGTTCAGGATGCCTATGAATCGGCTTATGTGGCGGAGAAGCTGGGGTATCAGGAATGACTCCCTCACTTTTTCTGAGAATAAAGGAGGTCTGTAAATGAAAACAGGATTTGTAATCGCTTTGTTAGTGATAGCTATGCTATGCTCCTTGTCCCTGGCGCAGGATATGACTGCAGAGGATTGGTCCAAAAAGGGCCAGGAGCTGAGGATGAACGGCTCCCTGGAGGAGGCATTAGGTGCACTGGACAAGGCCGTTACGCTTGACTCAGGGAATGCAGATGCCTGGCAGTACAAGGCCCTTACTCTAAGGGACCTTGAGAGGTTCAATGAGTCCCTGGAGGCTTTCCAGAGGTCCCTGGAGCTGGACCCTCAGGATGACCAGGCCAGGACTGAGATGGCTGGGCTGCTCATGGTCATGGGAAGGAGCTATGAGGCAGCGTCCGTGCTGGATTCGTCTCCTGACCAGGTCCCACAGAGCCCTCAGGAAAGGCTGGACCAGTCCATAGTGTGGCGGCTCAGGGGAAAGGTCCTGGTGGAGAAGGGCAGCTACGATGAGGCCCTCGAAGCCTATGACCGGGCGATAGAGCTTGGAAATGGCCAGCCTGTTGGCGAAGCTACAGCATGGATGGGTAAGGGCAGCCTTCTCATGAGGCTGGAGCGCTATGAGGACGCCCTACTGGCCTTTGACAGTGCCCTACAATCAGACTACCCTGACGAAGATGGTGAAGGCAAGCCAAGGCAAACACTGGTAGGAAGCGAGGCTTGGCTTGGCAGGGGAGAGGCCTTGGATGCATTGGGCAGGCACGATGAGGCTGTGCCGGCCTACGAGAGGACGATCGAGCTGTTCAGAAGCGAGATCACTACCCAAACTGGACCCTCTAACGGCTGGAGATACTGGTGGATGGGCGATGCCCTCCAGGCACTCGGTCGCACTTCTGAGGCAGAAGCAGCTTTTGCAAAGGCAAAGGAGCTGGGGTATCAGGAATGACCTCAGCATCTTTTCTGAGATTAAAGGAGGTTTGTAAATGAAAGGAAAATTTACTATCGTAATATTAGCCATAGCTATGCTCTGTGTCTCTGCAATGGCGCAGGAGAACACCGCAGAGGATTGGTATAAAAAAGGCTTGGAGTTACACGAGAAAGGATCTTATGAAGAGGCCGTTAGAGCATATGATAAGGCCATCGAGGTCGATCCACAGAATGCAACGCTCTGGCTCGCCAAGGGCCAAGGATTGCGCTCTATGGCCTACGGATTCAGTGGGCAGGAGCGTACCACTATTGAAGAAGCAGCCATTAAGGCTTACGATAAAGCTATCAAGATAGATCCAAACTATTCAGATGCCTGGGGAAGTAAGGGCTATATTCTCCTTCAGATAGCCAGTCGCAATAAGACAGTTAATATGGACGTGTGCAATGAGTCCCTCTACTCTTTCGATAAGGCCCTGGAGCTGAACCCAAAAGATGCAAACGCATGGCAGGGCAGAGGCACTCTTCTCTTAGGCCTAAATAGATTTGAAGAGGCCATAGAGTCGTATGACAGAGCATTGGAGAGCGATCCTTCCTATATAGGAGCCTCTCAGGGCAAAGCGCAAGCTTTTGAAGCGTTAGGAAGGAAGAACGAATCCGCCGAAGCCTATGATAGCTCCCTTGAAACTGCAGACAGGGAAATCGAGGCTGCCAACTCCCCCGAAAATTTATCGCAGGCGTGGGTATCAAAAGGCATTGTTCTTCAGGAGCAGGGGAGAAACGAGGATGCTGTCAAGGCGCTGGATAATGCCACCGCTGCGGATCCAAAGAATGAAATGGCCTGGAAGGTGAAGGGATATGTTCTCTCAGTAACGCTGAAAAGACATAGCGAGGCTGTGGAGGCTTACGATAAAGCTCTTCAAATAAATTCCAAAGATCCCTTGACCTGGCAGAGAAAAGGTGATGCTCTGAAAGCCCTCGGTCGCAACTCTGAGGCGGATGCGGCCTATGATAAGGCAAAGGAGTTGGGGTATCAGGAATGACCTCAGCACTTTTTCTGAGACCAAAGGAGGTCTGTAAATGAAAGCAAGATTTGTAATCGCTTTGTTAGTGATAGCTATGCTATGCTCCTTGTCCCTGGCGCAGGATATGACTGCAGAGGATTGGAGCAAGAAGGGCGAGGACGAGCTGTTCAATAACAGCTCATTCGAGGGCGCTTTGCAGGCGTTTGATAAAGCCGTTGAGCTGGATTCCTCGAACGCTACCCTCTGGTTGCACAAGGCACAGGTGCACGAGTTCATGGGCGACAGGGGCATGGCAGTTGAGGCCTATAATGAAGCCCTGAATCACACAGACGAGGACCTGCAAGAGAATCCTGATGACGCAGACGCCTGGTGGAATAAGGGCGTGATCCTCGATTCGCTGGACCGGCAGACCGAGGCCAAGGAGGCGAGGGAGAAGGCTGTTCAGGTTTATAACCAGACCCTATCCGACAATCCGGAGGATGGAGAGACCTGGTTCAAGATGGCCGAGGTTCTCATCAGCCTGAACAGACGGGAAGAGGCCATAGCGGCCTATGAAAAGTCCATCGAGATGAACAGCTCAAAGGCTGGCATGGCTGCGATCACCATCAGCCACCTCCTTGCAGAAGCGGGGAGGTACGACGAGGCCTTAGTGGCCTCAGACATGGCCCTCAACCTGACAAGCCCAGACAATGTCCAGGACATGAAGCTGGTTCTGGGTATCAAAGGCAGCATCCTAACGGAGTCTGCGAGGCTAGAGGAGGCCCTGCAAGTCTTTGATGAGGCCTTGAAGCTCGATCCAGGGGACAGAACATCCTTGATGTACAGAGCATCTGTTCTCAAGGACTTGCATAGGTACAACGAATCTGCGGAAGCCTCTCAAATGGCCATTGAACTATTCTCCAACGAAAGCAATCTTTGGAAAACCAATGCCTGGATCGGCAAGGGCGATGCTCTGAATGCAAGCGGGAGAAAGGACGAGGCACTGGAGGCCTATAGATCTGCCCTGGAGATCATAGAGCTGGATATACAGGAGAACCCTGAGAACTCCAGAGCTTTGGAGAGAAAGGGCAGAGCCCTCTATAAGATGGGTGAGTACGAGGAGGCCCTAGAGGCCTTTGACAGATCCATAGAGGTATCTCCAGGCCCGTATGCTATATCATCAGCATCAGATGCTGCCTGGGCGGGAAAAGGAGATGTGCTGCTCAAGCTGGGCAGAAATGAGGAGGCACTGGAGGCCTTCAGGCAGGCCATTGAGATTTTCCCACTCAATGGAGATGCCTGGCAAGGCAAGGGAGAAGCCTTGCAGGCCCTGGGCAAGAGAATCGAGGGCGACTGGGCATTCCAGATGGCGGAGAAGCTGGGGTACAGGGAGTGATATCTTTTTTAAATTTTTGCATCATGAAGAGGTGACTGAATTGAATAACAATCGAGTGGGGAAAAGACACAAAAACAGCAGGCTGTGGGCCACAGTCTTCGGCCTGCTGGTGCTGCTTGCGCTCTCCGCCTGTGCTCTGGCACAAGAGAAGACCGCAGAGAGCTGGTATAAAAGTGGCCAGGAGCTGGAAAAGATGGGATCCTGGAAAGAAGCAGTTGATGCCTATGACCAGGCAATCATTCTGAATCCCGATTATAAAGAGGCCTGGTGCGCCAAGTGCAAAGCCCTCAGCATAGCAAATCTGGAGCTTTCCGGCCAGGAACAGAACACGACCTTTGCCGAAGCCGTCCAGACTTGCGACAGAGCTCTGGAGATAGATCCTGAAGATTCGAGATCATGGGCAGGCAAGGGCTTCGTCCTCTTCAATGAGGCCATCGTCACAGCTGATCCGGGCAAGTTCAACGAATCCCTGCTGGCATACGAGAAGGCCATAGAAGTAGCGGGCTCCGACACCTCTGCTCTGGCCGAGGCATGGCGGGGCAAGGGCACAGCTCTATCCCAGATGGGCCGAAGTGAAGAAGCGCTAGCTGCCCAGGAGAAGGCCATCGAGCTGAACGAGTCCGATGTCGAGGCCTGGATGGGCAAGGCAATGGCTCTCTCGAAGTTGGGCAGAGATGATGAGGCAATCCAGGCTTACGACAGGATCCTCGAGCTCTACCCAAGCGAAGAGCAGAGAATCTTCGACTACCCTTACATCTGGTACTCCAAAGGCCGTGTCCTTGAGAGACTGGGACGCGACGATGAAGCGGCTCAGGCTTTTAACAGGTCCGTCGAGGACGTGGATACCATCATCGGCTGGGTGGCTTCAGGCCGGGAGTTCTACATGAACCTCTCTCTAGCCTGGCAGTACAAGGGACAGCTCTTAGAGGAGCAGGGAAGGTATGAGGAGGCGATAGAGGCCCTGGATAACGCCACGAAGATAGAGCCAAAGAGCATCAGGGATTGGAACCTGAAGGGTTTCCTACTGGCTTCCGAATTGGGGCGGTACGAGGAGGCAATCAAGGCCTATGACCAGTCCCTGGAGATCGACCCCGCGGATGCGGAGGCACTGGTGGGCAAAGGCAATGTTCTGCGAAGTTTAAGCCGATATCAGGAGGCAGGTGAGCTTTACGACAGAGCTCTTGAAATCACACCGCAGCTGCCCCAGAACAGCTACCAGCTTGCTAAAGCCTGGTACGGCAAGGGTGAGGTTCTCAGGAACCAGGGCAGATACGAGGAGGCCCTCAAGGCATATGATAAGGCCATTGAAATCGATCCTCGCTATCCGCAGGAGCCCGGGATCGGAAGAGCAATGGCCTTGGACCATATGGATCGGCATGAAGAGGCACTGGAATATTACAATCAAACGCTTTCCGATTATGAAAGGATAACGAAAGACAATCCAAGGAAATCTTATGTCTGGCATGGATTGGGCCTTTCCCTTGCAGGCCTTGGCAGGTACGATGAAGCAATAGTAGCCTACGAGAAGGCCATCGAGCTGAACCCGAGATACATAGATGCATGGATAAGCAAGGGAATTGCCCTTTCTAATCTGGCCATCATGGAATATAGCCTGAAGGACCCTGGAAACTTCACCAGGACACTTGAAGATTCCCTTTTTGCCTTTGACAGAGCCATAGATATTGATCCTGGGAACTCTGTAGCCTGGTTAGAGAAAGGCTTTGCTCTTGGCTTCATGGAGTCTCCAAGGTACAATGAATCCATATCAGCTTACGACAGGGCTATCGAGCTGATGCCAGCCAACGACACCGTGATGCTTGCATTTGCCTGGATGGAAAAGGGAGCAGTCCTCAGCCGCCGGGCCGACTCAACAAATGATACGAGCCTGTACGAAGAGGCTATCAAAGCTTTTGACACGGCAATCGAGCTAAATCCTCAGCAGGCGGGCACTCTGGCAGTCAAAGCCAATGCGCTGATGAATCTTGGCAGATATAATGAGTCTTTGAAGATCCTGGATGAAGCCATTGAGATCGCTTCGCAGGATTCCGAAAAGGCCTCGATCTGGTTTGAGAAGGCTCATCTTTTCGCTGAACAGGGCAACTACGATGAGACTGCAAAAGCTCTAGAAAAGTCCGCTGAGCTTGACCCGGAGGATAAGAATCTCTGGCTAAACGGAGGCTTCCTGCTCTCTGCAGTCCTAGATAGAAACGAAGAGGCCCTCGAATATTACGAAAGAGCCCTCCAGATAGATCCTGCAGACGGTTATGCCTGGCATGCCAGGGGCGAGGCGCTGAAGGCGCTGGGCCGCACATCAGAGGCAGATTCCGCCTTCGAAAAAGCCAAGGAGCTGGGGTATCAGAAATGATCCCAGATTTTCTTTAAGGTGGTTTGCAAATGAAAACAGGATTTGCTATCGCATTGTTGGCTGTGGCCATGCTCTGTGCCACTGCATTGGCAGGGGAGAAGAGCGCAGAAAGCTGGATGAAAAATGGCTTCGAACTGAGCAAGAACGGATCTTACGAAGAGGCTGTCCAGGCCTTCGGGGTGGCTACTCAAATAGAACCTGGCAACAAGGCAGCCTGGATAAATAAGGCCGCTGCTCTTGATCGGCTAAAAGAGCATGATGAGGCAATCTCATCCTACATGAAAGCCCTGGAGATCCTGAACAAAACTCTGCAGGCCGATCCCCAGAATTCGACGATATGGACCGAGAAGGGACTGTTGCTTCATAACGTGGACCTGCCAGAAGAAGCCGTGAAGGCATTCGATAATGCCACCAACTTCGACCCCAAGAACGAGATGGCATGGAAGATGCTGGGTGTCATCCTCGCCAGCGAGCTGCACAGATATAACGAGTCCATCGAGGCATTTGACAGCGCCCTGCAAATAGAGCCTAACGATGCACAGGTCTGGAGCCTGAAAGGAGACGCCCTGAAAGCATCGGGTCGTCAGGCCGAGGCGGATGCGGCATATGCCAATGCCAAGGATCTGGGAGGTCAAGGATGATCCCCACTCCATTTTCCGAGCGTGATGGAGGTTTGCAGATAAAAACAAGATTTGCCCATGCTTTAATAGCGATAGCTATGCTCTGCGCCTCGTCACTGGCGCAGGAGAACACAGCAGACGATTGGTATAAAAAAGGGCGGGACCTGGCCTATAACGGATCTTACGAAGAGGCTGTTATTGCATACAATAGAGCTATAGAGCTAGAACCCAATAATGCCACGTTCTACACGGCCATTGTTCCTAACCTAAACATGCTGGTCCTTACCACCAACAACCAGAGCAAACGCAACGAATCTCTGGAGGCCATCGACAAGGCGCTGGAGATAGATCCAAAAAATCCAGTAGCCTGGGAGCAGAAAGGCTCAATGATTTACTACCAGACGAAGCGATACAACGAGTCCCTGGAGGCTTACGATAAAGCTATAGAAAACATAGATAGCTACAGTCAAGATGCTCACCGCCAGACAGAGTTTCTATCTTATATCTGGACCTCTAAATCCATCTCGCTTTGGCAGCTGATGAGATACAACGAATCTCTGGAGGCAGTCGATGAGGCCGTGCAGATAGACCCTGCAGGAAACTATGATGCATGGGTCTTCAAGGGAGAGCTTCTGGCATCCTTAGGAAGGTACAACGAATCCCTCCAGGCTTTTGAGGGAGCTGCAGCCACTGAAACAGCCAGCTCTCAGCCCAAGATGAGTCCCCTTCCCTGGTCTGCTGAAGGCTATGTTCTCATGCAGATGGGCCGATATGAAGAGGCCGATCGGATTTACCAAAAAATAATCGACCTGAACTTCACAGGTGAGGGTGCGAATCGCAGCCTGGCCGAAGCCTGGCGTGGTCGAGGCGATGCTCTGGCAAGGCTCGGGAAGTACAATGAATCTTTGCAGGTCTTTGACAGAGCCATTGAGCTGAATGCTGAAAGTGCCCCCTATGCCTGGACTGGAAAAGGCGATGCCCTCAAAGATGCCGGTAGATACGACGAAGCGATTAAAGCCTATGACCTGGCTTTAGAGCTTTACCCGGAGTACGCAGACGCAGGGATCGCCCGTGCCCAGAAGGGCAGGGGAGATGTGCTATCCCGACAAGGGAAAAGCGATGAGGCGCTGGCGGCCTACGAAGCAGCTGTCAAGGCATCGGATGAAGCCATCTCAGCCTTCAACAATGCCACGTCGCTTGATAGGGCAGTCTCCTTCACCTTCGATCCTTATCCTCTTGATGGGGAGTTCTGGCACAACAGAGCCTTTGCGCTCCATTCTATTGGGCGCGAAGCTGAGGCGGAAGAATCCTCTGCAAAGGCCGCTGAGATGGGATACAGGCCTAAGATGGTGACGGCGGTTGCCGGAAGCGGCCCGTTTGTCGCCATAGCCATCGAGAATGGACCTGAGGCTGAGGAAACGGGGCCTCGAAGATGAGCCCCAATCTTTTTGCAGGGCTAAAGAAGGTTTGTAAATGAAAGCGAGACTCATAGTTGTATTATTAGCGATAGCGATATTCTGTGTCTGTGCTATGATAGTTCCATCATATGCTTTGTCGAAGTGTGGAGATTGTGATGATAAAAATCCCTGCACGAAGGATTACTGTGGGCCAAATGGCTGCGTCCATGAGCCGATAGACTGTGACGTTGAAATAACCAGTCCCCCCGAGGTCACAAGTCCCGGCATAGCCAATCCTCCCGAGGTCACAAGTCCCGGCATAGCCAATCCTCCCGAGGTCACTAGTCCCGGCATAGCCAATCCTCCCGAGGTCACCAGTCCCGACATAACCAATCCCCCTGAGGTCACCAGTCCCGACACAACCAATCCTCCCGAGGTCACTAGTCCCGGCATAACCAATCCCCCCGAGGTCACGGATCCCAGCATAACCAATCCTCTGGAGGTCACCAGTCCCGGCATAGCCAATCCTCTGGAGATCAGCAGTCCCGGCATAACCAATCCCCCGGAGGTCACTAGTCCCGGCATAGCCAATCCTCCCGAGGTCACCAGTCCCAGCATAACCGGTCCCCCTGAGGTCACCAGTCCCGACATAACCAATCCTCCGGATATCACTAGTCCCGGCATAACCGGTCCCCCTGAGGTCACCAGTCCCAGCATAACCGGTCCCCCTGAGGTCACCAGTCCCGGCATAACCGGTCCCCCTGAGGTCACCAGTCCCAGCATAACCAATCCCCCTGAGGTCACCAGTCCCGGCATAACCAATCCTCCTGAGGTCACCAGTCCCGAAACCGCCAACATCCAAGCTGCAAACAGTTCCCAAACGAATACAAGTGGAACCAGGGTAACAGGCTTTCCGATAAATAGCAGTGAATCGGTGGAATCCGGGACCTCTCCCGCTAGCAATGCTTCAAAGACGACTGGGATTATGGAAAACAATCTGGCATCAAATAATTCAAGCATAAATGACCCGACTAGAGCTGATGAATTTGGAATCATTAATTCCACTGAATCCGGCAATCTGAGTACTGGAATTCTGCCAAATATGAACGCTAATACTTCCTTCATAGAATCAATGCCGACACAAGAGAATTCATCAATTCTGCAAAGCTCAGAAATCTCAATGAACAGCACCAATGAATCCATTATTGGAAATGAGTCCGCTGCCCTACTTCATTTCTGTGATGATGGCAATGCCTGCACTGCAGATGCCTGGAATGGAAAAGAATGCGTTCATACTCCCGCAAACTGCGATGATGACAATCCCTGCACAATAGATTCCTGCGAGAATGGGGTATGCACTCATAAGCAGAAAGATTGCGATGATCAAAACGAGAGCACGATAGACTATTGTTTGAATGGAGTGTGCGTCCATTCTTCAAAGAAATGCGATGACGGCAACGCTTGTACCATCGACACATGGAATGGAAACGAATGCGTTCACACCCCAGGGAATTGCGATGACGGCAATGCCTGCACTGCCGACTCCTGCGAGAACGGGACATGTACTCATAGGCAAAAGAACTGCAATGACGGCAATCCTTGCACTGTCGACTCCTGTGTGAATGGAGAATGCACTCACAGGCAAAAGAACTGCAATGACGGCAATCCTTGCACTGCTGACTCCTGTGTGAATGGAGAATGCTACCATAAGGGAAAGAACTGCGATGATGGCAATGCTTGCACTATCGATGCCTGTGACGGCCGGGGCAAATGTATGCATCTGTGGAGGAGCTGCGATGACGGTAATCCCTGCACAATCGATGAGTGTGATCCTTATTGGGGGTGCTCTCATACACCCGTGGTCTGTGGAGCTGGAAAGAGGTGTGTGAACGGAGTTTGTCAGACGGTTTCCTCACCCAGAGCCGCCCCGAACAGCTACACGATTCCATCCGGATCATCCATAAATCTGCCCTGGGGAACGGCAGTCACAGCCATCGGCTCTGCAAAGGTAGAGAATGGAGTTACATATGTTGCCGGACAGCCCCTTATATTCTCTAGACAGCTCGGCTACGATCAGGCCGCTCTTGCAGCCCAGGGAATAAGTCAGGCAGCTGGGAGCGCGGAGATGGTAGGCCTCGCCTGGCAAAGCAATCCCTTCAGCGTTACTCTGATCAAGCCTGATGGGAGCAAGCTTTTCCCGGATAGCGACCGTCAGAATATAAAACACGTAACTGGCACGAACTACGACTATTACTTCCTCAGAAATCCCGCAAAGGGTATATGGAATATCGAGATCAGGCCCATAAATCCGGGAAGCAGAGGCGAGAGCTTCTCATTGATCACGGGACTTGTGTCAGGAGCCGCTTTCGATCAATGAAGGAGGTTTGCAAATGAAAGAGATATCTGCTATCGTAATGCTAACGATAGCGATGCTCTGCGCCTCTGCTATGGCGGAGAGTATGTCGGTTAATCAGACTGGAATAAGTGGGAACATATCGGAACGCAATTCCTTCCAGGATGCCGTTCAGGGATATGACCACGCCCTGCAGCTGGACCCCGGAAATGCCAGTGCCTGGTTGGGCAAGGCCCAGGTATCTCAAATTCTGGGAAATCGGATTGAATCTCGGGAATATTTCCAGAAGGCTCTCGATGCGACTAATGAGACCTTGAAGGATGATTCTCAGGATGCGAAAGCCTGGCAGGCAATGGGTGTAGCTCTGGCCGGCCTTGCCAGAAATGAGGAGGCAATAGGTGCCCTGGAAAGGTCAATAGAGATTTCAGACCAGAAGCTGGAGGAGAATCCGGAAGATATAGATTCGTGGTGGCAAAAAGCTGTAAGCTACGAGGCTCTGTACATGGATTATGCTGCCATCAAGGCATATGAAAAAGTCATAGAGCTGAACTCCAGCAAATCGGTGGGTGCCTGGATCAGGATAGCCGACATACTC
>Ga0208196_1003067_pt1 | contig 14525 bp, 11 predicted proteins | sample AD_JPNNA7_MetaG_FD_184443 | JGI IMG/M metagenome (GOLD analysis project Ga0208196, IMG submission 184443) | Active sludge microbial communities of municipal wastewater-treating anaerobic digesters from Japan - AD_JPNNA7_MetaG (SPAdes) (version 2) | ecosystem: Engineered > Bioreactor > Anaerobic...
GATTATTGTTAAAACTTTCTAATCCTGTTCGAATTGCTAATATTAATCCTCCATATAAGAAAAAGAACTGAAGCAGGTTTACAACAATCGGAATTTCTCCATAGTATGTTATCTGAACGATTCTATTATCAGGTATATTAATAGATTTATTATCAAATATTAGTTCAGCATAATATTGTAATATAACCTCCGGTTTCTGTTTAGGTAAAACTCCTGTTAAAAGAAATTTATCTTTTACTAATTCTCTTAATGTCCAAACAGAATCATCTTTAGGTTTAAAAAAATATTTGCCTGTTAAATCAGGGAAATCTGATCTGACTGAAAAATAATATTCACCATTTCCATAATAAACTTTTTCAAATCTATAAGATACTTTTTTGCCTTCAACTCCAATTGTTCCTGTGATCGGATAATTATCAGAAGTAATTGTATTGATATAAGAGATAACAAATACAATTACGATGGAACTGATCCAAAGTATAAAAGACTGTTTTTTCATTTTTGTGATAATTTCTTTTTGTAAAGTTATGAAGAATTAAAAAGTATGGAAAGTGTAAAAATAAAAAGCCCCTGATTAAAGGGGCTTTAGAAAAACCTGATAAAAGATCTATTAGAACGAGGTTCCGATCTTAAATCTCAGATTCACAAATATTTTTGTAAAACCAAAACTTCCTGAATCTAATCTTGAAAGACTTGCCGAAGGTCCTATAGAGAAAGCGCTGAATCCCCATCCTTCCATTATCTTTTGAACGAGAATATTGATATTATATTGAGGCTCACGATATTTACTCCCAGGCATTCCATCAAAACTTAAATCGAATGTGCTGCCGGCAAGCGATGCTTCTCTAAGTGAAAAACCAAAGTGCCATTCATCCAGATATTGCGCGACATAAAATTTACCACGGGTTGAAGCAAGAATGGATACTGGATATCTGAATTCCCAATTAAGAAATGACTGCTGATTATCTATAATTCTTGCCTGATATTTTACAGTTGAATCAGGATTAAGTACTGTTGTTTCTTCAGATGTTTCAAGATACCTTCTTCTTCTATCCTGACCAATTCTAGCAGTTGCCTTGAAATATCCAAATTCGAAAAAGTTACCAAATGGAATTACATATGTAATCTGGAATCCTTCACTGACTATCAGATTATTATGATTTTGGCTTTTAACTGCTTCTATCATTGCATCAATATGACTAAAAATACCTGCTTTTACACCGAGTATATGAAAATTGACTTCCATCATATTAGTTTCAAGTGCACCTGAATAGGGTGTTCCAATACCGAGTGATAAGCCGACATCCTGTTTTAAAGATAATCCCAGTCTTTCACCGCCCTGTAATTGAAAGAACGGATTTACATATCCCATTGTTGGCGAGATCTGGAGCTTTGTTGGAGGTTGTGCAACTTTACTAATCCTGATTTTCTGGATTACTCTTGTAAAGACACTTCCATAATTAATATCTTCTTCAAGATTTAATTTGAAAGGATAAGTAATAACTCTTGCTCTTAATTCAGGTGAAATAGCAAGTAATGGATATAAAGCACCCTTTATTGAAATAGTTTGATTATTAGCATCTCTAACATCAACTATTATTTCTGCTTTAGGATCAGGAGGATCAATAAACAGGGCTTCCTGAATTTTTATAAACAAGCTGTCATCAAGAGGCTCCATTTGGTAATATCTGATTTGCTCTTCCTCTTCCTGGGCAAAAACAGAATTTAATCCTGTGATAAATACAGAAATTAAGATTATAAAAAGTACCTTGTATGCGTTCATTTTAATTTGCTTACCATTAAATTATTATTTAGAAAATTCAGTAAAGAAGAATGAATCTCCTACCTGAACTCTGTCTTTTGATATTTCATCAACAACATTAAAGAAGAAATTAACTTTATATCTGCCATCGGCTTCCCGTAAACCACCATTTTTATCAAGCCAGGCATCAAAAGCATTTTCAGTATTAGCTATTTTTAACGAAACATTGTAAATCAGATTTCCATTATTATCTTTTACCGGACCGGTAACCGATATTGGTCCCGTATAAGTAACCTTAAGTTGATCCGGTCGCTGATCTATTACTGTAACTTTAAATACGGTTATTCTTTGCAGTTCGTTTACATAAATATTTGCAGAGTTCATTTTGGTGGTAACTCTTTCTATCTTCACCTCGGGTGGTTTATTCGGTAAAACTTTTATTCTTTCTTCCTGTGATCCGAATTTTAATACCACTTCAGTTTGATTGGTCAGATCAAATTTCTTTTCTTGTCCCGCCGGAACCGTTACTATCGGTGTATTCATATTTTTAGGATCATAAATGCTTGCGGGGACTGTTCCGGTGTTGCGTGCAATATTCCAGGTATATTGTATGAATGTTTGTTTTACAGATATTGGAGACTGCAGGAGAGTTTGTTCTTCAACTTTCTCTTCTTTTTTCTCATCAGGTGGTGGAGGCGGAACATAATCTTTCAACACTTCAAGTTTTTTGTTTAGCGTAGCCAGTTGTTCGCGCATTTTTTCATTTTCTACAACAACATTAGGATCAATTTTTATAGAAAAGTCAATTCCAAGTGCATAAAGAGAATCTAATACTGAAATAAGAGAATCTCTAACGGATTTATTGACAGTTTCTTCTTCTAATGCAACTCTTCGCAAATCAAGATCGGCGCCTTTTAAAGCAAGTACAGTAATTACAAATATGTACAACACCTGGTATATAACAAATTTACTATCTCTGTTTTTATTTAACATTTTCTTTCTTCTTTATTTCTTTACAACGATAGCTTCTAAATGTTTTAAACCGGCAATAGTTTTTTCATCACTCAATGAATGAGAAGCCTGATTAATTGAGTTTGCCAGTGTATTTAGTTCTGTTATTTTTTGAGAACTGATGCCTTCTATTTGATTAATCTTATCAGACAGTGCACTGATAGCATTGAAATTGATCTTCATTATTTCACTGAGCTTCGCTGACTGCTCAACAAGAATTTTGATCTTTTCAACTTCAGCTAATGACAACTCAGCTCCGGAAACTATTCCTGTGCTCGGTTGGCTTAATTGCTTAAGCAGATTTTTGGAATTTTCAACCTGTATTCTTGAAAAATATTTTTCTTTGATATCAGAAACGTGATTAACTACTGTTTGAAATTCAACTCCAAGCTGATCAAGAACCGGCTCAAACAATTTACCAAGTGCCAATACGATTAGTGCTTTAATCTCGAAAGGTACAGATAAACCTAAAAACACTTCTTCGCCGAGTTTGATACTTATCAACAAAATAGCTGCACCAATCAAAGGTAATGCTGTGGCAATACTGTCGATAATACTTGTATAAGAATTAATTATTCTGTCAATTGTTCCGCTGGCAGGTGTTCTTATAATTTCAAGTTTAAGTTTATTGTAAGCAAAATATGCTAATAAAACAAAAAGCGCATATGAAACAAGAGGAAGCCACCAGAATCTGAAAGGTTCTACATCTCCTGCTACTGGCTGCCAGGTAGGAAATAATGCTTTGGCAATATCAATAGTTATATTTCCTAATATTGGTACTTCTGAAAGATCAAGATAAAATGAAATGAATAGAGCGATCAGAGAAATTATAGCAGGTTTAATCATTACTGTAAATTTAATTTTTCTTACAGCAGATTTGGTGTATTCTTCTAATTCCAATTCGAGTTCATTATTAGCTATATCAGGATTAAGAAGATTTTTTGTTACACTATCTTTTGGTTTTATGGGTGTATTTGACATCAGTCTCCTCAATTAATTCAATTATTAAACTTTAAGTATAAATTCTTATGCAAAAAAATAACCAAAATTGTATCCTATAGTGGCAATTATCATACCAAGCTATATGGAATTAACTTCTTAAAATAATACTGCCCTGTTAAGGGTTTAATTTATTATATAATGAAAAAGTTTATTTTACAATCAAAAAATCAAATATTACTTAATCTAATTATTTCTCAGTTATAAAAATATTTAATTCATTTATAATTTATTGTACTTCACAGAAAAATAATTTAAAAAAATGAATAACATTTACCAATAGGTTAAAAATTCTTTACAAGTAAGTAATAATTACCTTTGCTTTAGATTAACATTGACGTGAAAAGTACATAACAATAATTTTATTTTTATCTTAGAGTTAAAGATTTAAATTTATTCTTTTGTCAGAATGAAAGTAAAATACCCAAGGTTATTAGAAATAAATTCAAGAGTCTGGATAAAGAGATTTGGCAAAGATGCAACTTTAGCTGACGTTCCGGATTCGCAGATAAATTTTTGGAAATCAAATGGCTATGATTTAATATGGTTAATGGGTGTATGGGACAATAACAAAAAAGTTGTTGCGGAATTTTGTTTTGAACCTGACTTAATTAAATCATATAACGAAGCTCTTAAGGATTGGCGAAAAGAAGATGTAATCGGATCTCCGTATTCAATTGATAAATACGAAATTAATAGTTTGCTAGGAACTAAAGAAGATCTGCTTAATTTCAAGAGGCGGTTAAATGAAGCCGGAATTTTATTGATACTTGATTTTATATCTAATCACTTCAGCGCCAAATCATCTTTAATTTGGACGAACAAAGAGATATTTCTCCCAGCAGATGAGTTTATTTTTAAAAATGATCCTTATACTTTTTATCAATCACCTGCAAATGATAATCAGTATCTTGCTCATGGAAGGGATCCATTATTTCCGCCATGGAAAGATACAGTGCAGATAAATTTTTATGAACCGGAAGCAAGAAAGTTTCTAACAAATATTCTTTTGGATCTTGCAGAACTTTGTGATGGTGTAAGATGTGATATGGCAATGCTGCCGCTTAATAATGTTTTTTATAATACCTGGGTTGGCGTTCTGAAAAAGTATGGATATCAAAGACCTGAAAAAGAGTTCTGGGAAGAAGCTATTGCAGAAGTAAAATCTAAACGCGATGATTTTATTTTTATTGCAGAAACTTACTGGGATCTCGAATGGCAGCTTCAAAAACTTGGATTTGATTTTACTTATGATAAAAAATTAACCGACCGGCTTGCCGGTGGTAATGTTCAATCGGTTTGTGATCATTTACAGGCAGAGGAAGATTATCAGAATAAATCAGTTAGATTTTTAGAAAATCATGATGAAGAACGTGCGATTGTAAAATTCGGAAGAGAAAAATCACTTGCTGCTGCAATTATAATCAGTACTGTTCCCGGTATTGCGTTTTATTTTGATGGGCAGTGCGATGGTAAAAAGATTAAATTGCCTGTTCAGCTTGGCAGAGAACCCGAAGAGAAACAAGATGAGAAGATCAAGGAATTTTACAGGAAGCTTTTCAGTATCACAAAAGAAGAAATATTTAAAAACGGAAAGTGGAGCTTTCTTGAAACAACTCCTGTAGCACCATCCGATTTAACTTATGAAAATTTACTTGCCTGGGAGTGGCGATCAGGCGATGATTTAAGAATTGTTATTGTAAACTATGGTAACATTACTTCACGCGCCAGATTAAAATTTGATATTCCCGTAAAACAGGAAGAGATTGTATTGAAAGACCTGATCAATAACAATATTTATAAACGATCTTTGAAAGAGATTTCTGAAAAAGGTTTGTTTGTAGAATTAAAGTCTTTCCACAGTCATATTTTTCAGATAATAGAGCAGTAGTTAAAAATCTTGGGAATAAATTTCTGCCTGAAAAAATCTTTTACTTTTTATAAATCAATAATTAAGTTAGTGCAACCAAAAACTCAAATTGACATCTTACAGTATTAAATATGGCAAAAAAAGCAAATAACTCTAATAGAGAACGAAAGATCGGAAAGCAAACTGTTGAAAAGAAACCGCTTATTGATCATAAAACTAAAAATTTAATCTGGACAATTGTTACAATAATTATACTATTGTTGTTTTTTATTATTAACAATACCAGAAATGAACCGGTGGAAGGACCATATCCTCCAAATTATAATCCACGGCAAACAAATAATTCTGAGAATTAGATAAAGGATAAAATATGATAATAAAAATGTTAGTTGGCTTTATGCTGCTTATTAACTCTGTTGCATTTAGTAATTCTGTTGAATATAGCAAATCAACAAATGCTGATAATACATTAATTAAAACAATTCTTATCGATGGAAAAGCACCAGACTTCTCTTTGAAATCTATTGATGGTAAAGTGATTAAGTTTTCTGATTATAAAAATAAAGTCGTGATTATTGATTTTTGGGCAACCTGGTGTCCGCCTTGCAGAAGAGGAATTCCTGATTTAATCTCGATTCAAAAAGAATTTAAAAATGACGTTGTTATTATCGGTATATCATTAGATGGAGATAAGACAATTAAAGATGTTCCCGGCTTTGTAAAAGCATATGGAATTAATTATCCGGTTGTTTACGGAGATGAAAAAACAGTTACTGCTTATGGCGGCATTCAGGCAATTCCGACTTCTTTTGTTATTGATAAAAAAGGTAATATAGTTGATCAGCATGTTGGTTTAGTTGATAAAAGTATTTATGTAAGTAAGATAAAAGAATTACTAAAGAAGAAATAACGATTAATATTTTTAAAACAAAAAATCCTTATTCATCAATAACGAATAAGGATTTTTTTTCGATTCGTTTTGTTAAGTGAAAACTTTATTGACCGTCTCTTAAAAATCTTGGTTCCTCCAAAGTAAGCATTACTGAAATTCTATGTGAATCATCCAGTCTTTCTATTGCCGATTCATTAAATCTCGCAAATGAATAATCGATATTCAGCTTTGGTAATTTAACTCCGGCACCAACCGTAAACTGTTTAATATCGTTATATCCGCCTCTTATGTAAATAAGATCTTTGAAAGTATATTCTAATCCGGCATGCATATCAAAACTTATAGGGCCCAAATTAAAGTTAGATGCAAATTTTCGGTTCTCAAATCTCACATCAAAGTCCAATGCAGGCATCACATATCCACCAAAGAATTCAACAACTTTATATGCTGCACCGACTTTTAGAGTAGGAGAAACAAGTTCATTTCTGCCGGTACTCCAGGCAACCAATGTAGTAGTAGCATCCTGCAGATTTGCTCCGAGAAAAAGATTTTCAATCGGGATATAATAAGCGCCAACATCAAAGCCAATTCCGGTTGCACCAAATTCTGCCAGATCTCTTCTGATAATTTTTGCATTAACTCCCCAGTAAAAATCTTCAGACTGTCTTTTAGCAAATGTAAGATAGAAAGCCCAATCCTGGTTACTGAATTCTGTAATTCTGGAATAATCTAATCTGTCATCATTTATATCAATAATACCATCACCATTTGCATCGTAAAGAGCTTTTCTTGTATCAGGAATTCCATCAACACCCAATCTCATTGCACTTACTCCAAAACTCATATCATCCTGGAATGGTATAGCAACTGCACCGTAATCATAGTTAACAAGATTTCCGAATTGCTCTGAATGCATCAACGCAATCTGAGGATAATTAAGATTTGCAAGTCCAGCAGGATTATAGTATCCGGATGTAACATCATTTGCAACTGCAACAAAAGCTCCACCCATACCAAGAGCTCTGCCGCCAACACCGAGAGCCATAAACTCACCGGCATATTTTGCAATTACTGTTTGTGCATTTATTGTCGAAGCAATAAAAAGTAATGATGAGATTATTAAAAAAGATCTTTTTAGCATAAACTAAAACTCCTGTTAGCAAAGGTTATAAACTTGGTTGAGAAAATTAATAATCTATGTGTTAATGTCAAGGCTAAATTAATTAGAGGAAATCAGTCGCCTTTATCTGATTACACAAAATTTTTCTAATTCTTTTCTTAAACAATAGATTTTATTTAGCTTTTCCCTGATTTGCAACTGCAGCAGTAGCTTTTGCTATTTCTTCCTGATTGCCGAGATAGTAACTTTTTATAGGTTTTAAATTTTCATCAAGTTCATAAACCAATGGAATGCCGGTTGGAATGTTCAGTTCAACTATATCTTTTTCAGAAACATTATCAAGATATTTTACTAATGCTCTTAAACTGTTTCCATGTGCGGTAATCAATACTCTTTTACCGGATTTTACCATTGGTGCAATTGTATTTTCCCAATAAGGGACGAAACGTGCAACAGTATCTTTTAAACATTCGGTTAATGGTAGTTCATTATCTTTTAATTCAGCATAACGGGCGTCTTTACCCGGAAATCTCTCGTCGTTTTTTTCTAGTGCAGGCGGTGGAATATCATAACTTCTTCTCCAGATCTTAACTTGATCTTCACCAAATTTTTGCGCTGTTTCAGCTTTGTTTAATCCTTGCAATGCACCATAATGTCTTTCGTTTAATCTCCAGCTGCGAAAAACCGGAATCCACATAAGATCTAATTCATCAAGAGTTATCCATAAAGTTCTGATGGCTCTTTTTAACACCGATGTATAAGCAATATCGAATTTGAATCCTTCGGATTTTAAAACCTGTCCGGCTTTTCTGGCTTCTTCTAATCCCTTTTCAGAAAGATCAACATCTGTCCAGCCGGTAAAACGGTTTTCTTTATTCCAGGTGCTTTCGCCGTGACGCAATAAAACTACTTTATACATTTTTTCTCCAGATTTTAAGTTTAAAGTTTAAGATGTATCTCAAAAATACGTAATGATATACGAAGTAAAAAAGATGATGCTGTTGATATAAAAACTTTGTATTAATCTTTGCGACCTCTGCGTGTTTCCTTTGCGGACTTCGCGTGAACCTTTGCTCTAAACACATTTCACGCAAAGCCCGCCAAGAAATTACAAACCCAAAGCTCGCAAAGAAAATCTGTTCAAATCCGCTTAATCTGCGTTATCTGCGTTCTATCAGGGGTGCAGCTTGAATAAAAATTTTATCTGGCTATTGACAAAAGTAAAAATAAATTTTAGGTTACAAGCGGGAATAAAAATCACACAGACACCGCGGGTAAAATTCCTGATAAAATGTTAGTCAGCTTAAAACAGTGGAGTAGAACTTTATGCAAAAAAGTTTAATTAAAAAAGCACTTGACAAGCACACAAAAAGCAATAGCTTTCGTTTCTCGTTTCTCGTTTCTCGTTTCTCGTTTCTCGTTTCTCGTTTCTCGCAATCTCCGTCTTTCTTATAGCAACTCCTACTAACGCACAGATAAAGATAAAAGAAAAAGTGGAGATAAATCCGCAAAGGCTAATATTACCTGATAGTCCAACTTCAGTAATGGAGCCGACTTTTACATACATTTTGTCTTGGCCACCTGATCAATATAGAAGAGGCAAAATCCAAATTATTTCCTGTTATGGCGACACTACCGATACCGGGTGGACAACTGGAGGATATGCAACTACATCAATGCCGGGAAGAGGGCATCATATTTTTAATTTTATTAATCAACGATACTACTATGATAGTCATCTTGGTTGGGGATGGTATTATGATTCTAATCCAAATATAGAAAGAAAAGTATTGGTCAATAATCAGGTATTAAATTTGGGCTCAATTTTAGGCAGTACAATGGGAACTATAGATACACCATTGTTGAAAATGGAAAGCTTTATATGCGATTCCGGTTTTGTTAAGATGGAAGTATTACCAACTCGTTGGGCTGAATGCGAGCAAATCGGTTGGTTTCCCACTGATCCAATATCCTTGAGAATTACTCAAGGTGAGGAGTTTGCAACAATTTTTAATATTAGAACAGAAACAGATTTAGGAAATACAGCACTTATTGATCCGTTCGTCAGAATAGAAGATTTGAGTTTTTTCTTTAGGCCAAATTGGGATCAAGATGGACTTGATGATATAGTGATTATGCCGATAGATTCAAATTTTACATTACCTTTCACTGTAGTAGTTGAAGCTAGTATTAATGAAGTCACTTTCAGTAATGAAATAGAATTTATTCCCAAATCTTTGATTATTGAGACGGGTGTATATCCTGAAGTTACTACTACAGGAGAACAATCCTATCTTGATATTTATATCTCTGGTCTTTGTTCATGGCTTTCATTTGAAACAAAAATAAATGTTGAAATAATTAGTGGGCAGGAATATGGAAATCTAATTGATCCATATAGTGGTGACAAAACAAAAAATATTAATAATCTTGAACATTGGTTTGGTTTTGCTTATTTAGATTACATCGCAGATGGTATATCACCTAATTTAGCTGATACAGTAATCTTTAGAATTTCAACCACTGATCCTGATATAGTTCCTAAAGAAGTAACACTTGTTATTAAACCATCACCAATTTATGTTTATACTATCCCTGAAACTATCGGTGCTGATGATATTGCAGATGTAATAATACAGCACAGACTCGAAGATGGAACGCTGGAAGATTTTCCCCCAGATCAAACATTTGAGCTTGCAGTATTGGATGGATGCATAAACGGAAACTTTATGGTTGGTGACAGCATAAACGTTTATTTTGAAGATGCGTTGCAGCCTATAAAATTTGTAACTTCAGATACACTTGATAGTGAAGTGAAAAATATTTTAATAAGAGTAGGAACAAACCTTGATGAAGGGGGTGGTGGAGGAATTAGCAGACCGATTGGAAACTTATGTGGAGAAGAAATAAAAGCGGTGGATACTCTACGAGTAGGCTTTGAAAAGATGATGGCGGAGAAAAGGGCAGCGGCTGAGAAAAAAGAAAATAATGAACCACCAATAGAAGCACCGATAGTTAAACAGTGTGCTTTGGATGAACCAACTTATACAACTTATTGGAAAGGGTTTACAAGTGTGGGCGATGAGTGTGATATTGAAGAGTGTGGCGATAGTTATGATGATATACAAATTGAGGTTGTAAGGCAATATAATTTTTATGAAAGTGGATATTTTGTGGTTGATTCTTCAGGAAACACAATAGTAGAAACTAAAATTGATACTGTATGTTTTCGAAAGGATTCTTTAAACAATGTTATCCCTGATTCAGCAATGGGTCAATCAAGACCACTGGATTATCATAGAGAAAGGAAAAATCAGAATGGTATTTATGAAAATGCTTGGCATTTAAAACCTTGCAAAAATGCTTCTGGTAAAATTGAATTAAGACCTGTATTAGCTGATTCTATAACTAGAACACCAATATATATAGATTTTATAGCAGATGTTTGTTATACCAGTATTACAAATGATGGATTGAATTTAATTTCTGATACAACTCAACTTAGTGATACTACTTTAGTCCCAGATACTGTAAAAATAGCGAAGGATATATGCGGTCATAATTGCTATCCTCAATTAGTTAGTAAAAATGGGTTTATAATTAAAGAAATTGTTGAAAGACACGAATTATTACATATGGAACATTTTAAACAAATATTATCTGATACTAAAAAAGATAGTTTAGTAAATGTATTAAAAAAATGGGTTACATATAGTTGTGAAAATTATAAAAGAGATAAAAAACAAAATAGTTTAGATGGTTCATTCGACTCTGAGCTAAGGGCTTATATTAGTAAGGCAATACGTAAATATTGGCTTGATCATGGGCACACTTTGGATGCACAAGGTAATCCACAAATAGATAAAAACTGATCTTACCCCCTAAAAGTGGATACTAAGTTAAGCAACTTTTTCAATTAATTCTCTTCTGTTTTTTTCTTCAAATTCAACCGGTGATAAATATCCTAAAGATGAATGAAGTCTTTTTCTGTTATAATTGATTTCTATGTATTCAAATATACTTCTTTTAGCTTCTTCTCTGCTCTGATATTTTTCCCAGTATATTAACTCTGTTTTTAGTGTGTGAAAAAATGATTCTGTTACCGCATTATCATAACAGTTTCCTGTTGAACTGTTTGACTGAAGCATTCCGTAGTCTTTAAGTGCCTCTCTGAATTTGCTGCTCGTATACTGGCTTCCTCTGTCTGAGTGAAAGATTATTCCTTTTCCCGGATTTCTGTGAAGCACTGCCATCAGTAAAGCTCTTACTACAAGCTCCGCCGATAAACTGCTGTCTATTGACCAGCCGACTATCTTTCTTGAATAAATGTCCATCACAACTGCAAGATAAACCCAGCCTTCTTTTGTCCAAAGATAAGTTATATCACCTGTCCAGATATTGTTCTGTGATGAAGCAGTAAAGTTCTGATTAACTAAGTTTTCACTTGGACTTGCCTTTGAACTCTGAACTGTTGTAACTCTGAATCTTCTTTTTGTTTTTGCCCTTATATTATTGATCCGCATCAACCTGGATATTCTCTTTTTATTTACAATTATTCCTTGCCTTCTTATTGCTGCATATATTCTTGGCAGTCCATAAGTTGCATTACTTTTGTAATAATGAAACTTAATGAGCTCTAGTATCCTTTGATTTTCTTTTGCTCTAAAGCTTACTTTATTCTTTAGCCACTTGTGATAACCTGATGGACTTACCTGTAGTACTTTACAAACAAGAGCTAAAGGATATTGTTTTCTGTTTTCTTTGATAAACATATACCTTAGTCCTTTACCTTTGCAAAGTAAGCTATGGCTTTTTTTAAAATGTCACGCTCCATTGTTACTCTTAATAACTCTTTCTTTACTCTACGAAGTTCTTCATCTTCAGGCTTCATTTTTCCTTTACCCGGAAAGGCATTCTTTGCATCTTCCAGGTACTTCCGTTTCCAGTTAAATAACGTATTACTGCTTACGCCTAATTCCGTTGCAATGCTTTCTACGCTATTTTCTGATTCTAATATTAGCTTTACTGCTGATAATTTGAATTCTTTATCGTAACTCCTTCTTTTTTCTGACATCTTTTGACTCCTATATTTTTTACTTTTTACTAAATATAGTTGCTTTTCTGTTTATCTACTATCCGGGGGTAGGATCAAACATTGAGAGACAACAAGAGCGAAAAATTCATTATGTCAAGGCTATTTATGATTTAGTAGATAAATACCAATTAGCTTTACACAATGCAAGGGGAACGGCTTATCCTTATACAACTTGTGCGAAATGTCCACAATAAAAATAATGAGAGAATAAAATGAAAATATTAATTTTAATTCTAGTAGTATTGTTAAATAATATAGTTAGTGCACAGAGAAAAGAACTTTCTGAATATCAAAAGAATACTATTATAGCTAATTTAGATAGCACTACTCGGTACAAAAAATTAAATGCCATTTTGGATGTGTGGTATATGTATGTCCCTGAAGCCATACCTAAAATAGAGCAAGACATTTTTAAACAACAGCAGGATATTGCACACTGGTATTTGGTCTGTTTGGATAAATATAATTCACCCAATTTTATTGATATTGCTCATAGATATATTGATACCATCACATTTCTAAATTACACATTTGAACCAGAAAATATCAATGAGCAAAAAGCTGATGCTATTGCAATGTTAGTACGTAGGGGAGATTATTCAAGAGTTGGATTTTTATTTGAATATATTGATTTGCTAAAACCAGCAGTTGCAAGCACTCCATTCAATATTCTTAATTTAATCGTTGAAAATGTTCCCGAATATTCAGAACTAGCCAAGGCAGAATTCAGAAGAATTGCTTTGAATTCAAATCACGATTATTATGCCCCAATGTCTTTGTTGTTTTTGGTTGACTATTATGGAGATGAAATAATACCTGATTTGGTTTATATAATTTATAATAGCCAGTTGAGTCAAGTGAAATCTATTGCCTATGATGAACTAGAAGAAAGAAATTATCCAGAAATGGAGGCGATAACAAAGTATCTTTTCCTCAATGAAAAAGAATATAAAACTAAATGGATAAATAAATTGATAACCAAATATGCCACACCTTCAAATTATAAATTTTTACAAGATAATTATCAAAATATTATTGTTCCAGAGTGGTTACCTGCATATCAAGAATATTTTCAGAAAACTAAACTAAGTAATCCACTTTACCCACCAAGCTTTAATAATTTATTCGAGCAATTTGATTATTTCAAAAACCTTTGTGATTCCTTATTTAATTACACCTGGCTTGGCGATCTCACACTTTCAAACGAACTAAAAAACATTCTAACAACAGCCAAAACCAATCTACAAAATGGAGATTCACTTACTTGCAGAGTGCAGATAAAAGAATTTCAGGACTTAGTGGATAATGTTTACAAAGACTCACTTAACACAGATCCGCGCTTTGTAACAATCGAAGGCTGGAAATTTCTTTACTGGAATGCTCAATACATTTTAGACAGACTGCCGGAACCGCAGACAAATCCAAATTTGCTTGTAAACCTAAAAAACAGTTTGGGTAAGCAAATACCTGCAAGTAATGTAATGTATTACGAGGGCAGTTGGAAAGATGCAGTAAACAACGGAGACGGAACATTTACGGTAATAACAACAACACCAACTGTAAGCATAAGAATGTTCTATGAGTATGCAAACCAGACAGTAAATAATGTTCCTGCTCAAAATAACACTTATACATTTACAACAGTAAATGCAGCAGTTCAGTTAAAAAACAGTTCAGGAAACCTGATAGATGAAGGCACAGTTCAATATTACGCGGGAGCCTGGAGAAGTTTCGGCACAACTATAAACGGAGTTGCATACAAAGAGTTACTTCCTG
>Ga0208196_1003069_pt1 | contig 14521 bp, 3 predicted proteins | sample AD_JPNNA7_MetaG_FD_184443 | JGI IMG/M metagenome (GOLD analysis project Ga0208196, IMG submission 184443) | Active sludge microbial communities of municipal wastewater-treating anaerobic digesters from Japan - AD_JPNNA7_MetaG (SPAdes) (version 2) | ecosystem: Engineered > Bioreactor > Anaerobic >...
TCATAAAATGCTGCCAGGTCAAAATTTGCTACCCACTTATAGCCTTTCTTATACCAAGATTTCAATGATTTCCTTAATTCGTAATAACCATATTTCCAATCACTCAAGAAAAATTCCGAGTCGTTTTTCTTTGTCAACCAATTACTAAAAATCGATTTTCCTATTAACGGTTGCCGACGTAATCGAACTTTTTCCGCAAACAGATTCGCTATGGCTTGAAGCAATATTTGATCTTCAATACAAAGAAGTGTGATTGGGCGCTGCAAACCGGATGCTTTAGGATAATAAATCCTCACTGGTGTTTGGGGCGTATATTCTTTGTTTTTAATTCTTTTATAGAGATCATTGATATTTTCTTCATAGCTTAGTTCATAAGCCTCCATGATATGGCGAAAATAGTTCTTATAGCGGGCATCCTTCGTTGTTGCAAGCCTCCGCCACGCAAGCTTTAAATTAGGCTTTGATGATAGTTTAGACAAACTCATTCAAGCGTTCCAGTTTCCAAATGCTTTAAATTGGCTTCCCTGCCAAGGTTGCCATCAATCCTCTGACGAATCGATCACAAAAATAATCTCGAAAGATCTGGGAATTGACTAATCCAATGCTTATGATCTCGGAATGGCCCATGGACTAAGATAGCATCATTACTATCCTGATCAAGAATAATGACATAATGGTCTTTATTGATGGGATATCCCAGAGCTTCATCATTTTAGTCATAACGATAAATATCGACGCCTCCAACAAGACCACTATATTTGACACCTCTCTCTTAAATTATTCTTGGATCATTAAAAATTCCGCTAGCGAGAACCAGTCTAACAATTTCCTTTGGAATTCCTCGCATCCATTGCGGACAAGCCTCTCCTGATAAGACAATAGGAACCCATTGGCGCTATGCCACATTCGCAAATTCTTGTTTCGAGATTTGTTTTACTCGTAGAGCCATCATCTCATTTTCTTCCAATCAACGCCCTTTCCGCCGTGTTTTTCCTGTTCGTGGTTTGCCTTTTCATATCCCATGACCATCTTGCCGCAGACTTCACACTTATATACCCCAAAATCCGATAAAGTTGGCTGTTCAATTGTATTAGTTTGCTCTTTAATGTCCTTGTGTATTTCCAATGGCTTTGTTTCTTCGATTGCCGGACTTTGTGTATTATTTGAACTCAATTTTTGAAATAATCCTATATCGGCCAGCATTTCAAGCGCCCATAGGATATTCTCATTCGTATACCAGGTATCACTGACTTTTTCTGGCCAATCGGATTGAAAATAGCCGCGGAGATTTTCCGGAGTAATGTGTTGTCCTCTTTCAAATATTGCACGACTGGCAAAGTCGACCGTGGCGAGTCTGCCAAGGTCATCTTTCGACAGTTGAGCCAATCGTTGAATCAATAATTGAGCGCGTTCGACGTCCACAAAAACTCTGGGCGCTGCAGCTACAGCATCCTTTAATTTTCGTCCGCGGACAACATTGTTTCCTCGTACTTCCCAGAATGATTTATTTTTGGCATAAGCGCCGGCCTTATAAGTAACTTGAGGAGAATATGGGCCTCTAGCAAATTCCCGATAATCAATTTCCAGGTCTGCAAGACCGGCACGTTGGATGAAATAGCTAAATTTTTGCGCATCGTACAATGGAATTGAGTTTGCCTTGCCGAAATTCTCCAATTCCCAAGCTACGCCTACAGCCTGGCGAAAATTTACTGATAGCGATTCTGGGCTCACATACGGAGTCATTTGGAAGGGCACCCAGGCATCTGTATAAATAGGTTGAGGAGTTTTGACTGTAATTGGCAAATCAATAGGAATAGGGCGAGAAACTTCTTCTGCTTCCTTTTCTTTTTGTATTCGCTCCCAGGCTTCCAGCACCAGCCGGCGCGTTCGGTACTCACCGAATTGCTTGAATTCCTTCTCTTTCAGCACGCGGAAAGTCTCGCCGGGGAAGTCACTGGCGGTGCGGCGCGCATCGTAACCGGACGGGTCGAGCGGGTCAGCCACTTCTTCCCACGGGTCGAGGATGTCTTCCAGCTCGCGCGGGGTCAAGTCAGCCGGGTCGAGGATGTAGCGTAACTGCTTGCGGTTCAGCCCGTACAGACGGGCGTAGTAGGCATCCAGTTCTGCGCGCAGCACGGCACGGCGGTCTTCGTCCCATGGGAACGGTTCGCCGTGGTAACTCATGGCTTCGGCAAAGGATTTTAGATCATATGAAGTATAAACAAGTTCAAGAATCCTCGGTTTTACAAAACCAAGGTCTGGTTGATGATACTCACTTGGTGGTAAAACTGGAAGCTGCTTTACAAAGAAGAAATTCATATGTAAACCAGCAATTTTTTGTCTTACGACGAAATCAAAAACCAATGAGGTTAAACACCCTAATATTAACGGGGAAAAATCTTTGTGATTATTACCAAGGAAAATAAGAGGTAGGTTATTTCCAACACCTACTTTAGGAATTATGGAAAAAATGGCTGTCCTTTCAGATACACTGTTAGTAATGTCCCGAAACGCTAGTAACCAATTTTGATCCGTAAAAGCAAGTCTATTGGATATTTCTTGTTGGGAAACATAATATCTCGTGGATATATAGAAGTTAGGATTTTTCTTATTTTTTAATGAAACTTGCGGTAATGTGCCTTGATTAAGATTTGCTTGCGTTGCACCTTTGAAATCTCCATAACGATGATCAAGGACCCATATCATTTTTGCTTCATACAGCCTCACATACCCCTCACGCGGCTCGGTGATGAACAATCCGCTATCGTTGGACATGTGAAACATTGCAAGGAAGCTCACCCCCCACGGGTTCTCGCCGGTGTGTTCATTGACCAGCACCGGCACCCGCTGGTAGATGGCGCGGGTCAGTTCCATATCGGCGCGAGTGCGAAAGACCGGCATGGTACGCGTGTTGGGGTTGAACAGAGCGATCTCGGCCGGATCGAGGCTGAAACGGCGGCGCTCATCGCGTAAATGCTCCACTCGGGTGGCGAAGAAGACAAACTGCGCCTGCTTCACCGGCGTACCGGAAAGCGTCAGCAGGCAGAATTTATAACTGCGGTGCACACCCGGGAAGATAGCTTCTTTATTTTCAAAATCAAACAGGCTGGCAAGCGAGCGCTTCTCGACCAGATCGCCAAAGAAGTCCTTGGTGGTGTCATCCGTGGCAATGCCGGTTGGCACGATGACCCCAGCGTGGCCGCGCCCGTTCATCAATGCGCGGAAGTGTTCGGCAAACAGGGCATAAGTGTTTACATCCCCCAAAGCAGCCAAAGGGAATCGCTTGGATTCCCTCACAAATTTGCTGGTACATTCTGCAGCGTGCTTGGCGTCTTGAAATTCCTTTGCCAGAGTTGGGTCAGCTAGATTAAGTTGGTCAATCAATCTTTGCCGGGCGGCTTTGTTAGGCGCAGCAGCAATCTGTGGGTCGCGCCAGGAGAAGAACTCTTCCTCCTGCAGTTTGATGCGCTCCCAGGGCGGGTTGCCTAATACACAGTCAAAACCGCCCTGCGCAGACACTTCGGCAAACTCCAGCGGCCAGTGAAAAAATTTCATAGTTTTGCCAAGTGCTTCCACCGCCTCCAGCAACCCGGTCTGCACAGATTGTCCCTCACGCAAGCGACGCAACTGTCCGTGGGTGGGCGCGCTGATCTCATACGTGGCATCTTGGAATTTCTGAATTTTCCAGAAGAAAGCTGCGGTCCACAGGTCGGCAATCTGCTTCTGCCGGCGGTATTCAGCCGACTGACTCACCTGGAGGTAGGCATTTTCCTTGGCTTGCACCTGTTCAGCGCTATCTTCAGGCATCGCTTCAAGCGCCCGCGTACGTTCAGCTAACCATTTATCCAGGTCTTCACGCGTGTTGATCACTGTTACAAATAGCGACTCTCGCCCCTGGCGCTCCTGGTTGTTGCGCTTTTTCAACAGACTGGCGGTCGCCCTGTCGTCGCCGGTGACCGGGTTGAAGGCTTTATTTGGCACTTCCAGCTCGTGTAAATCCATCTTCGGCCCAACACCAATCAGGCTGTTGCCGCACTGGATATGGGCATCCAGGAAAGAAAGCGGCTTCCCTGGCTCAAGCGATTCCAGCCACAGATTGACTTTGCTCAGCTCAACCGCCATCGGGTTGATGTCCACACCGTAAATACAGTGTTGAATCACATCGCGCAGCGCCCGGCGGGTTTCGTTGGGTGAGGGTTCTTCCCCACTCGTACGCACCTCCGCCAGCCGCCCAGCAATGCGGTACGCAGCGGCAATCAGGAAATGTCCGCTGCCACAGGCGGGATCACAAACCTTTATGTCAAGCAATGCCTGCTCCTGCTGAGCTGCACCGGGTTTCCCTTTCAGCCGGTCTTCGATCACCGGATCGAGGGCTGAATCCAACAGAACCTGGATTAAACTGGTGGGCGTGTAATAACTTCCAGTGGTCTTGCGCTCGTTGCCGGCTGCACTTTCCAATTTGAAAGTACCGGCGTCGCTGTTCAATTGGGGATGCAGTTCTAGCAAGGATTCGTAAACGCTACCCAGTTCTTCCGGTCCCAAGTTGCGATAATCCACTACCCGGCGGGTGTTCCCTTCCGTGATAAAAGCCAGACTGCGTACAGCGTGAAAGAATGCTTGATTATCCAGTTTGGCATCATTGAGGTCAGCCGTCGAACGAGCATCGAAAAGGAATCCACCCAAAGCCGGGATGGCCAGCTCCGGGCAACCCTTGTCCGAACCCAGCAGAGTCATTACCAATCGCAGCGCCTCGTAGCGGTCGTGGTGGCGGCTGCCACGCTGGCGCTCAGCCAAGGTGCGCAGGCGGGCGGTAGAATAATACCGCCTGTAACGTTCCTTGGCTTCAGTCTGTGCATCCGGGAGCAGCAGCAAATCGCGATCTTCAGCGGCAAAGAGGAATATCAACCGATAAACCAGCCGCAAGAGCTGACGATAGTAATCCTGGGACGATAGATCGCCATTTTTTAGCCTGTTGCGCAACTCTCCATTCAACGGATGCAGTAAAAATCCCTGTCCCAGGCTGACAATGGCGTCTTTCACCCCGTTGCGCAGGTTGTCCAGGGCGCGTGTGCCGTGCTCCTGAGCGCTCTTCGACCAGCGCTCGAGGATGCAATCGGTTTGCTTTTCTGGAATTTCGAAACGAGACTGGTGGCAAACCAGCCAGAGCAGGACGAAATCCGAATAGACCTCGCCGTCGAACATAGATTCCAGATCGAATTCAAGGTAAGCCTGGCGGGTGAGCGCAGCATTGTCGCGCAGGACGCGCAGCAATAAACCGTTGGAGAGCAGACCCCACTGGGCGTCGTCCGCCCGGTTGAGGTATTCCTGCACCAGGCTGTGTGGGCTGACCCGCGCCGCACCGGCCACGCCGGGAGCGCGTTTGTCTAGTTCTACCTGGCAACCGACCAGATGAATGGGGATAATAGACCAAATATGCGAGATTGGGTAGGATTTGCCCTCAATTTCAATAGCTTTTGCTGTCACCAAACGCCCATATCCAAGTTCCTGAAACAGCGGCAGCAGCCAGCGCTCGCGAGTGACACCAATGCCAGGATCGGCTGCTTCAAGCTGACTGCGGACTGACTTGAAAGCGCCCCACAACCCGTTCAACCGGTTCCAGGAGCGGTTGATAGCCTCATTGAGTTTCTCGCCTGGAGCCAGGTGATAACTCTCCGGGTTTAGCCCTTCCAGGTTTTTGTCGTTCTCGCTGATGCGCTGCAGCAAATCAACAGGGAGCAAGGCTCCCTCGGTATGAATGGTGGTAAATATGTTTCGGTTACGAGTTTGCATAGGTCAGTATCGCATCCCTCATTAGCTAAATTGCTGGTAGGAAAATGTAAATCCCGAGGATATCGGGAGGCAACTGGGGTTCCACTCGATAACGCACATTTCGGGTTTTAGCCGCCAATCGTACCCTCTGATGTGCTTCCAGCAATTCCTCGCCCCGCTGCATGGCAGCTTGATCCAGGTGAGAGCGAAGGAGTTCAAATCCATCGATGACTCTTCCGACAAACTCTGCAGCCTGATCTGCAGCGATATTTCCATCCGGTTGAGCTAAAAGAAGTTTTTCAGCTTCGTTTTCATCTATCCAGACCGCGCTTTGTGGACTCCCAGAGAAAGCGAGCAGCTTGCAGTCTTCAGCAAGCAGAGGTCTCTCAACGTTATTCTGTGTCTGGATGATGTGATAACGGAAACGTACCAACAGTAGCGTGGTGCGTTTATCTACCGCTTTGGTACGGATGGCGCCGCAGCGTCGGGCGGCTGGGTAACACACTGCATCACCAGAAAGAGGATCGAGTGCGGTTTCAAGAACATGATTGGCTAGCGTTTCCACAAAAGGATGAGTACGTTGCAGGTAGCGTTCACCTTCCTGGACTGGCTGATTGAATCGGAATCTGAATTTTGGATTGGTAAGATCAAACCCTGAAGATTGCGCCAAAACGTCTCTTAGCGCGGAGGATGCCTCTGTCAGATTCGCATCCAGAGGATCAGTTCCAGTAACTTGCGCCCCAAACGCCGTCAACGCACGGCGAGTGAAATCAGCCACATTCACCCCCGAACCAATGGCAGCCTGAACAGCATGTAATTCACGGGCGACTTCATCCACTTTGATCGTTTCCTGGGCGAACAGGGTGCGTGAACGTTTTTCCCGTTCTGAGACTGCGCTCCATTCTTTGTCTAGTTCGTCCTTTTGAGGTTTGATCAACTCCTCCAGACCAGGTAAATAGTCCTGGTTGGCATTTGGATGTGCCTTCAACAGTAAGCCCTCAAAGATCGCCTCTACTACTTGTTCGGTATTGACTGGCACTGGCACGGAGATGCCCAGCGAAGAACGGATGGTTCGGTGCTTACGGAGCAGTACATCCAATACAACACCGTCGATCTGATTATCTATTCCATAATAGGTAATGACACGCACTTTCGGACTGGGTTGACCATATCGGTCTATCCGGCCATCACGCTGCTCATGGCGAGTGGGATTCCAGGATAGGTCATAATGCAGGATGGCATCAAAATGTTCCTGCAGGTTAATACCTTCACTCAGACAATCCGTTGCCACTAGCACATGCTTCTTCGCTTCGCAAAGTTGTTGAATGGTTTCTACGCGTGATTCAGGGGGCAATGATCCGGTGACCGCCATTACCTCTATGTCTTTTGGTAATTGCTTACGAAGTTCAACAGCGACATATTCAGCGGTTGGAATGAAGCGGCAAAATAGAATCGGCTGGTAGCCTTCGTTTAGGAGATTTTTGATCAAGTTGACGGCTTTTTTCAGCTTTTCGTCTTTCTCGCCCAATAAATCATCCGCGGCTCGTGCCATTTCCAATAAGCGGCGGTGGTTTCGTTGTCTCTCATCCTTTTCTTCACCCGGGTCGGAGCCGGGGGTGACGTCGGAACCATCAGCAGCTTCATCGATGACCATATCCAGAATCGTTCGCCGGCCAATTTCATCCGCTTCTTCAATATTTTCTGCACCTGCAGGAGCGGCGCGGTTTCGCAAAGTCGCTGCCGCTGCTGCAGGGCTGGAGGCCAGAGAGCGTAACAATGCCAAAGCTGACCACCAACGTACTCGCTGATGGAATTGCCCACCTGTAGTATCTAAAACAGATTCTCGGGCATAATCCAGCACACGTTCAAATAAACGCTTGTAGTCCGGACTGAGCCGGTATGATTCTTCGCAATCTTCACGTTTTGGGAAGGGTGTCCTAGAGTCCAGGTAGTTCTGAATATCACCTCGCCGACGTTGGACAAAGTGCTGGGCAAGACGTTTACGATGACGTAGATTTTGCTCGCCGGTCAGGTCTTCAGGTAGGTCTTCAAAATCTTTATCCAGGAAGGTGAGTAAAGAACGGAAAGCTTCTTCTTTTCCGCTGTGCGGCGTGGCAGTTACCAGAACAATATGCCGGTCAGGATTCTGAGCCAGACCCCTCACCATTTCAAATCGCTGGTGGCGTCCGCCGCGCTCAGCACCATAGGCGCAAGTATGGGCTTCATCAACAATGATAAATTCAGGGCAAGCACGCTTGAATTCTTCTCGTCGGCGGTCGGATTTAATATAGTCCATCGAGACAATTACGAAGGGATAACGTTCGAAAAGTGATTCGCCCAGATTGAGATTACGTTCCAACCGAGCTGCGGTAGATGGTAGTACCAGTTCCGCCTCGATATGAAACTTTTCCCTCAATTCGACCTGCCATTGTTCTGCCAGGGGCGGAGGGCAAAGCACCGCCATTCTTGAAATCTCACCGCGGTCCAACAGCTCGCGGGCAATTAAGCCTGCTTCGATGGTTTTCCCGATACCCACATCGTCTGCAATTAATAAACGTACTGGATCCAATTTAAGCGACATCAGTAATGGAACCAGTTGATAAGGCCGCGGCTCAAAACCCAAGCGAGCAAATGAACGGAAGGGTCCGGCGCTGGAGCGAAAACCAAGCCTGACAGCATCGCGTAACAAACGGGCTGAACGATAATCCCCAACTTGTGAAGGATCAGGTAAATCAAAGGTCGCAGGAATCACTGGCTCTAATGGGATATAAATACCGGCAATTTCATCATCAGAACCACCTAAAGGTCGTAATACCAAGAGATCATCAGTGGAGTCGGGTAGTACGACCCATTCACGGTCGCGCGCTTTGACGAGAGAACCAACAGTGTAAATCATGATGATGCATTACCTCCAAAGATGGAGGGGTACCGCTTGATGAGCTGATCCCAATCGTCTTTTATGGAGAAACGAATGACAGTGTATCCGGCGTCTTCCATACAATCCTTCTGAGTCTGGTCACGTTGTTGCCTTTCGGGATAGATGTGATGGGGGCCATCAACATAGATCGCGGCGTGTTCCAGCTCATAGAAGAAATCAGGACGTGTATGACAGGTCTCCAGCAGATGTTGTGCATGGCTTGGCAACCGTAAGTTCCCTTTCTCGATGAAAGTTAACCATTCTTTCTCAAGGTCTGATTGGCACAGATTTAACAGGTGTTGAAAATGGTCGGCTCTGGAGAGGGTCTGTGGAGAGGATGAGGAGATACTCTGACTGCATTGCATGAGGTATTCTTTTATGGATTGCCGATCTAAAAGGCGGTGATCCATTTGATTATAATAACTCATCAGGCAGTCATAACAGGCAGCTTCACAATCCTCCTTCGCATTAGGCGCATGTCGTAAATCTTCGCCGGTTTGTGGATCGAAATGGCAGACTTGCAATGCCTGGGCAGCTACTTTGCCAAATGCACTTGGATCATCGACCAAATGCCGCAAAACGCCAGCGCCTCCTTCGGCAGATTCATAGAATAGAATCGAATGTCGTTCATCACTGTTGGGTAGTGGTTCCGCAGCGAGTTCACTATCTTCAAGTTGATATTCTACTTGAATTGCATTCTTCAAGGCAGCTTGCAAGGACGCCATCTGTTCAAGCTCTAACCCTTCACTCGGTTCGAACAGTAAACAGTTCTTGTGATCTTCGACAAAAGGAACAACCCGCATCGTTCGGGGAGATATGGGATCGTCCGCTTCGAGTGTAGATTGATCATCTTCCTTGTGTGCCCAGTAGCCTCGCTCGATATCAAGAATAAATCCATATTGTTGTGGATTAGCGCGTCTTCGCCAGCCCAAATTGATACGCCACAATGTAGCTGAATTCCCATAAGTCAATCTGCCAATTAATTTACCCTTGCCTTGTACCCCTTGTGGGTGGAAATGAATTTCTGCATTTCGGGCTGCGATGACGCCGCCATGATCGGCAAAGCGAATGGCTGTTCGCAGTTCATACCCTTGACGCAAGCGTTCTTCTTCATCCGAGGAGATCCGATCTCTGCGCTTGGTAGATACATTCTGCAGGCGGAAAAGATTGTTCATTGGAGCTTCTAACAAGGATCCACAGCGCTCGCAGCGATCTAGGCCGTCACCATTAGTAATCGGGTGCAAATATCCGCAGGTTGGGCATTGTTTGGCTCGTAATACAGCAAACCCTTTACTTGTGTCTGAAACGGGTAGGTTCACCTTGTTGATGATATAGCGAGATCCCTCATGATAAATAATTGAACGCGGGCCGAACTCCGAGATGGCCAGGAAACGTGGCCGCGACAAGAATTCATCTTCCTGACTTCGAATACGCCGGGCAGGAATATATGCCGAAAGTGGCAGGCGGGGGAAACTGTAACCCGGTAAGAAACCTTCGCTAGCAAAATAGCGATACGAATAAAAGTCCGATTGAACAATATTTTCTGCCTCAGTCAATAATTCCAATTGGCTTTCCGCCTCTTGATATAACCGTTCAGCCAGGCGTTTATCCTTAATAGACCGGCTAGCATCCTTGTTAATTTTGTGCTGCACTTCTAATTGGTTCATTGCGGCTCGATAAAGATTTCGCCAGCGTTCGCAAGCCTGGTTGAATTGAAGGTCAATTTGTGAAAGGACGCTATCCAGCCAACCCTCATTCCACCAATCCGTTTGATCCAATTCAGATTCAATATCACTTAAGGCTGCTTGCGCTTTCAATTTTGCTTTAACCCGATTGCCCTGTGAGTTGAGCGCATCCTCCACAAAATCAAGACAGGGTAGTTTTGAGGGATCAGAAAGATCGAGCAAATCTTTTAAAGAAGTGCCTAGGCTTAATCCTGATTCTGCTAGCCAGATGGCATGGACATGGCTACGTATCAGATCTTCATTCGTCATGTCGATCCTGGGTGGAGTAACTGCTCCCGAGACCATCAATTCAGGACGCTTGAAATAATACTGGTCATGAGGGCTGCCAATGGTGCAATAAGTAAATACCATTGCTGGTTGTCCACTTCTGCCCGCGCGGCCACTGCGTTGCGCATAATTGGCAGGGGTGGGTGGTACATTACGCATATTGACTGCGTTTAGTTCAGAGATATCAACCCCCAATTCCATGGTAGGTGAACAGTAAAGAATGGGCAACTCCCCAGTGCGGAATCTTGCTTCACGCTCTTCACGTTGAGCTGAAGGTACTTGCGCTGTATGTTCGCGAGCTTCGATACCAAGAATTTGTTTTCCCACCGTTTGGTAAAAATTTACAAAAAAATCGTTTGTCTTTCCCCCACCCTCAGGCATACGTGGAACCCGAATCGGATCGTGAAACGCAATTTTTCCATCTCCAACTTTCCAGATCATCCCAGACGCGAGTAATTGGTAACCTGGTTTATGGCCAACATCATTCTTTTCGTCGACAACCTTCTCTACCAGCCCTGCAATACGCAAGTTGTTAAGGATCTGATCGATAATTTCTTCGGTATCATTTAAAGAGATGGGATCGTGATATTCTGGGAAGGTCGTGTTCCTACGTAAGAATTGTCCGTAGCCTCCCCTAGATGAGAGGTATAGATTACCGCCATATTCATCTTGGTCATCAATCTTCCGTCTGGGAAATAGTATGGAAGAATGTTCCATTGCCTCATTTTCATCCATTGCCCAAGGAGCAATCAAGCGTTGGCTGCTTAGCTGCCGTATACTTTCTTGTGCTCCCTGGTCAAGATAGGTAACTTTGATCGCTAGTTCACGACGCATGTAATCTAACAAAACCTTGGCGATTCGTATTCTGGTTTCGGGGGATGCTGAAGTAAGCACTTCATGCGTATTCTGCCATACGTCTTCCGCAGCGCATAATTCATCTAAGGATACATATTCAATTCGAAGTAAACCAGATTGCTCAAGATTTGGAGAAGTAATGCGCCACCCGCGTTTGAGATCACGGTAGATTCTGTATCCTAATACCTCACGTAAGGCGCGGTCTGTTTCAGCCTTCTGAGCAAAACGAACTTCGGGGTCGCTGGCATAGTACTCGATTGGAAGGTCTAAGGATTGAAAAACCTTCATTGTCAAGACGTCATGAGAAATTCCTGTTTGTTCGTTCGCTTTCACCGCTCGATACAAAGCTGAGCGTAGTAATGCAATTTCCACAAAATCATTAAAATGACCAGCCTGGAGCGAAGCATCCTGACGGTTATCGGTAAAACTGAGGAGTTTTCTAGCTTTTGGCAATAAATCCGGGTCATTTCTCAACTTACGTATCAAGGACATACTGAGAATCGTTGTATCCGTGGAACGGCCTCCCGAACTGAGTTCGGTAAGTTTTGCAAAATCAGAGGATTGACGAGCTCCATAAGACACTCCGCAATGGAGGCAGAAGCGAAAAGGTGCTTTCAAATAAGCCAATGGTTGACCAGCTTCTCCTTTTTTTCCATCTGGACTGATCCTGACTACTTCGGGAAGGTTTTTACGTTGGCTTTTCTTGATAGCTAATTCGCCATTCCTTTCTTCAAGCCAATCATCTGGAAGACGGTCAATAGCATCATAATTATCTTCCGGCCAAGGATTATCTTGGTTTAGGTAGAGAAATCCTGGTTCACCCCCATCAGAATCTCTGTTTTCATTGAGCTCACGCGGTAGAAATAGCTCAGAGCCGCTTTCATGATCTCTAGTACGTCGAACAACATAATACTCTTGGCCGCATTCACGGCAAAAAGCCAGCGGGAGTAATACCTTTTCTCGTTCTCCGGGAACAAATTTTTGTCCATATACGGTAATGTGACGATCGGCTTCTGATTCAACTGATGCATAGACCGTATCTCCACGGCTTATAAATTGGTGTAATCGGAATGCAAAAGCTGGAAAATTTGTCTCCGGATTTGCAATCGAATACCCTTTTAACAGAATAGCCTGAAGCGCATGAACGCATATTTCTTCCGGCAATTTGGTCAGGAGACTTAATTCATGCCCAACCCCATCGTTACCGGTCAGGCTTTTTGGAAGGGCGCGTACCAGGCGGCCGCTTTCCTTATCAGTTCGTAATCCAAGTTTGCTCTCGACCCAGCTTGCCAGTGGGTGGTGAGTAAACTCGTTATACGTGTTAGGCAAATCGAGATTTTGAATACTCGACTTGAGGTCAGCAATAAATAACTCATCGGTTAGTAGGTTCTCTTTTGTTGCCCGACAAAGAGTTTCTCCAATCACGCTTTCAGCGTGAACTGTATCCCCAAACAATATTGATGCGACGTTTGCAACTTCAACGCGCTGTTGTTCCAGGCTGCCTGCGCCGGCAAGAGTAGCCGATGTGCCTATACACTGTAATTGGTTGGCATGTAAAGCTTCTCGCACACGCCGAACGAGCATGGATACATCCGCTCCTTGCCGTCCTCGATAGGTATGCAATTCATCAAGTACCAGGAATCTCAATCCTTGCGCAGCATTAACCAGTGTCTTTCGCTCTTCAGGGCGAGTCAAGATCAATTCCAACATGACATAGTTCGTCAGTAAAATATCCGGTGGATTCGACATGATGTGGTTTTTTTCCTGGTCATTTTCCTGGCCGGTATACCGTTCAAAGGTGACAGGGCTTTTTCCATCTGGAAAACCATATTTAAGGAATTTCTCTAATTCACCTTTCTGACTGTTCGCCAGTGCATTCATCGGGTAAACGATGATTGCTTGAATTCCTTTACCACTCCCATTACGCAGTACGTAATCGACTATTGGGATGATATATGCGAGGCTTTTCCCAGATCCAGTTCCTGTTGTAAGAATATAATTTTGACCTTCTCGGGCTGTTCTGATTGCTTCTTCCTGGTGCTTGTACAATCGTAGCGGTTGACCGAAATCATCAGGTGCATTTCTACGACGAAATATCCGTTTGCACTCTTTGTGTAGAACACCTTCATTACTTAGGTCATCAATCCATTTTCCAGGTTCAAAGGTGGGGTTTAGTTGAATTAGAGGATCCGGCCATAATAAACCCTGATCTATGCTCTGATCTACATAGTCCTTTATTTTTGGATCACGTATCCTAATAAAACTGGAAATGTAAGATGAATAATCTTGAATCAGTGAACTGCGAAGGTCAAATACATTCATGTGTTCCGCCTATTGAGTTATTTTTTAAGTTGCAATGTATATTGAAAGTATCTCTTCATAACAACATTACCTTTTTTTCTACGACTGATTTGAATCAGACTTGTTTGTAGGAAATGATCTTTCATCTAACCAGTTGTCTATCGTTTCTTTGCGAAATCGCCAACCAAACCGTCAATGCCTCCGGATTTTAAGACATGTTTTTTTCTATCCTGCGTAAGTTTGTAAACTGTGGATCGATGTAATTTTTGAAACGCCAGTACTTCATTGGCATGTAAGATTTCATTTGTATCAAGCATAAATAATATTGCAATTAAATATAAGCGATTATTCCAAATTCTTCAATCATTATAGCCTCGGTGAGAAAAACGAATATTTAATTTCCTCCATTGGAATGTGTTTTAAATTTCAATCGTTCTGGTGAAGTGATAAAAAAGGAGAATCCTGCTAAATAGTTTTTTACAATGATAAAATATATAAAAATAAGTATACATGTTAAAATCGAAAATAATCAATGGATGAAAGCCGATTTTGTGATTCAATCGGACTGTTTTGGATAACGAATGATGAAAATCCAAAGACAATTGGATCCTTTTTATGCCAATTAAGTCATTCGAGGAAATTATGGGGAAGACATCAACGAGAATCT
>Ga0208196_1003081_pt1 | contig 14450 bp, 10 predicted proteins | sample AD_JPNNA7_MetaG_FD_184443 | JGI IMG/M metagenome (GOLD analysis project Ga0208196, IMG submission 184443) | Active sludge microbial communities of municipal wastewater-treating anaerobic digesters from Japan - AD_JPNNA7_MetaG (SPAdes) (version 2) | ecosystem: Engineered > Bioreactor > Anaerobic...
CCCCAACTTTTACTCCAGGATTGTCTTTTGTGACAATAAATAGCTCCGGGTTACCCTCATAATGAGCCACTACAATCATAAAGTTTGATTCGTCAGCCAGTGGCACAAAGCACTTACTACCATTAATAACGTATTTGTCCCCTGTCTTTTCAGCAGTAGTTGTACAGTTCCATACATCAAAGGCTACACTTAATTCATTGATAGCCAATGTAGCAGGAAAAAACGTTGCATTACAAAATTCGGGAAGATATAGTTCTTTTTGCTCCCTTGTTCCTAAATGTACTATTGGCAAAACAAAAACAGCAGGAAGCATCGCATATAGTGCAAATGTCATATCCCCATAAGCCAATTCTTCCAATACAAGCGTATGCAATACAGGTGAACTATCCATCCCATAACCGCCAAATTCTTCAGGAATCATTGATTGAATAATGCCCAATTCCCAGAATTTTTGTACTGCCTGTTTGTCAAGCTGCCGATTCTCATCCATCTGATGGATACCATCCATAATGTTAGCCTGCACCAACTGTCGTACAGTATCCTGCATCATCTGTTGTTCCTCAGATAATGCAAAACTAATTTCTTCTGCCATAATTACCTCCTCGATGATAAATACTGACATGTCAGTATTTATCATATCGCAAAAAATAGTCAACTATTTTTTCACAAAAATACCATTGGCTATAAAATTTGCTGCTTTCTCGGTAATTTCATCCAATTTTTGTAACAATATGGTGTCATTGCTCTCAAGGGAAAGGTAATAATGAGCTATTCTGAATACCCCACCTGCAATTAGGTTAGCTGCAAAACTTAAATCCTCTTTTATCTCCATGTGTTTAAATTCAACAGCTATAGCCAGATCAGCAATAATAATGTTTATTAGTTTATTTTCAAAATATTGTATTTTCTGTTCAAAATGATCTGGTAACCCCAGCCCGGATCTTAAAATTATATTTGCTCTATCTCTGTCGCTAAAAAAAAATTTAAAGGCTTCATATAAACGCTTTTGTAAATAGGTGTAATGTGAAATAATACTTAAATCTTCATTGATTGATAGTTCTTTAATATAATGTTCCCATTCAATCAAAAATTGTTCTAGCAAGGATATAAAAAGGTGCTCTTTATTTGAAAAATATTGATAGACAGTTCCTCTCCCAATCTTAGCTGATTCCACAATATCGGAAATCTGAGATAAGTAATATCCCTTTTCAGAGAATAATTTTTTAGCATATAATAAAATTTTTTCACGTGTTTCATCAGCTTTTGACATCGGATACCTCCATCCCTTAGTAAATTTTAAATTATAACAATGAAATAAATTCACCAAACTAACCTTTAATTGTCTTTCAATCTATAAAACAATAAAAAAATTCACCTGATCATTTAATTTTTTAAAAAATTGTCTTGACAAAATATGATAATACTGACATGTCAGTATTTCAAGAAAATTTTTTATTTATTTCGTTTTTGAATGATTCCAAAAAGGAGGATGGTTATGGTTATTACATCAAATACCACCGTTGAACAGTTTTTAACCGAGATTATGCCAAAAGAAGCATTGGACATGCTTCAAAATTCTAATGCACCTAAAGAATTAAGCGGTACAGAAATAACAATGGTAGTTGAAGTAGACGGAAAGTCGTATGGTTTCAAAGTTAAAGATGGGAAAGATATTACCCCATGTGGTGATATCCCCAATGCCATGCTCAGATTAAAAATATCTGGATCCGATCTTAAAAAGATGATCGACACAAATAATCTTGATATGCTGCTGGGTATGCAAAAAGATCTGACACGTGCCCGTTACAATGCACTATCATCATTAAAAGGCAGCTTTATAGCTAAACTGAAAAATGATGATGGCTCAGAATTTACCATTGAAGCAATTCTCAACGGTGCCACATCCCCGCAGTCTATTTTCCGGATGAGTACAAAAGATTCTGCTGCTTTGATGAAAAAAGAAACCAATCCTGTAAATCTTTTCATGTCAGGAGCAATGAAGATTGAAGGCGACATGAGCTTTGCTATGGCAACCCAACCCCTATTCACTTGATAAATGATTTTTTATCTCAACCACATATATTAATGTGGTTGAGATATTTTTTTATTTTTATGCGTTATGGAGGAAAGCAATGGGAACGCTACCGTGGTATAAAGAATATAAGATTTTAGGCATACCCAAAACCTTTAAACCATATCCCGACAAACCGGTATATGATATACTTGAAATTGCAGCAAAAAAATATAAAAAGAACGGACTTATACAGGAAAATTTCTTTTTATCATATCCAGAATTGTTAGAATATGTTAACAAACTTGCATCAGCATTCCAGGCGTTTGGATTAAAAAAGAACGATATCATAGCAACGATACTTCCAACTTCAACAGAATTTGTTATATGTGATTATGCAATAGCAAAAGTAGGTCTCATCCATTTACCATGTAGCGCCCTGGAACCAGCCGAAGCTCTTGAACACAAGTTTAAAGAAGCAAAACCTAAAGCTATTATCTGCATTGCTATTGACGATCATATTGCAGTAGTAAAAAATTTAATGAAAAAGTTTTCCTTACAATTCATTATAGTAACAACAATACGCAAAACCAACGATATTTCACGCTTTGATCCAAAACAAATCCTAAAACATAAGCATGTATACGAGCTCTATTCACTCATTCAATCATCATCAGGCAATGTATCGCCAGTTGCTATTGATGTCAAAAATGATATTGAAACACTACTATTTACTGGTGGTACAACTGGCGTTCCTAAAGGTTGTATGCTAACGCACAGGAATATTTATGCAAACTGTATTCAGAACTTACATGCTCTTGGTTTAGGAGGTATTTCATTTAAAGGTGCAATCTCAGCCATTCTGGGATTACCTTTTTTCCATAGTTATGGTCATTGTCTCATGCATACAATGATGCTATTTGGATTTAATTTAATTTTAATTAATGACTCACGTGATACAAAAGCAATGGTAGATAATATTAAAAAACACTATCCGGTAATGCAAATTGGTGTTCCCACCCAATTTATGAAATTAGCAAGGGAAGAACTTGATGGCATAGGTATTCTTGGGCTTTCAGGTTCGGCTCCACTTTCAGAATCAACACAGGAGGAATTTGAAAAAAAATCGCACAGTGGCATTATGGAAGGGTATGGACTATCAGAAATGTCACCGGTAACACATCTTAATTCAACCATAATGTACCGGATTCTGGGAGGTAAAACAGGGGTTTTACTTATTACCCTGTTACTTAAAATTCCATTCATGCTGTATTTAAATAACAGTTTATTTCGACTACTAGGGACTAAAAATTTTGGTCATATTTTTACTAAAATTATAGCATGGAGAATGAAATCAACCTCAAAAAAAACCCGCAAGAAATCAGTCGAAAAACGACGTACCATTGGCATCCCTTTTCCTGATACTGAAATTCGCTTTTTGGATTTTGAAACGGGAAATTTGATTCCCATTGAAGATATGCTCGCCGGGAGAAGGGCCGAAATGCTCTTAAATGGTCCGCAACGAATGCTGGGTTACTGGCCAAAACCAGGTAGTGGTTTTGACAACGATGGATTTATACATACTGGCGATGTTGTTCAGATTGATAGCAATGGTTATTTTTATATTGTCGACAGAACAAAAGATATGATCAATGTTTCAGGATTCAAAGTTTACTCAAAAGAGATCGATGAAATTCTTTATGAACATCCTCAGATAGAAACTGCAGCAACAGTTGGTATTCCAGATCCTGAAAGAGAAGGAAGTGAGATAGTAGTTGTGTTTGTACAGCCTTTCCCGCAGTTTATGAAAAAATTAACTGCCAAAGATGTTATATCATATCTTGAAGCAAAGGTAGCAAAATATGCAGTCCCAAAATTTGTAAAGATTGTCGATGATTTACCCCGCACAGCAGTAGAAAAAGTTGATAAAAAATTATTACGCCAGATAGCTGTTGAAGAGTTTTCCAGATCAAAAAGAAAATTAGCAGCAAAATCTAAATAATATTATTTATTTTTTATGGAGAGGTTACCATGAGAGAATGTGTTTTCATTGATGGTGTAAGAACACCTAATGGAAGAGCTCATCGAGAGAAAGGTTGGTTTAGGCACTTAAGACCTGATGAGCTTTTAACGCCTGTTTATAATGCATTATTTGAGCGTAATAGCAAAATTACCCCCGATATGCTTGATGCAGTTTTTGTAGGTTGTGCTAATCCTTCCGGAATGCAAAATGATATTGGAAGATTAGCATGGCTGGCATCGGGATTTCCTGATTCAGTACCAACTAACACCCTTACCAATCAATGCCCATCAGGCATGTCAGCTACCATGCATGCTGCACGAGCAATTATGACCGGTGAAGCTGACATTATCATAGCAGCAGGAGTGGAGGATATGGAAAAGGTTCCCATGGGAGCCAATATGGATTTTCCACCGCGGTTATTGAAATTCTACAACGGTGCAGATCTTTTAATGGGACCAACGGCTGAGAAAGTTGCTGAAATGTGGAAAATTTCACGTGAAGATATGGAAAATATGGCGATATGGTCAAACAAAAAAGCATGGGAAGCAACTATCGCCGGGAAATTTAAAAGGGAGATAGTGCCTATAAAGGGTTTGGATGACAATGGCAACGAGTTCATGGTTGATAGAGACCAATGGATTCGTGAAAAAATCGAACCTGAAAAAATGAAAACAATGATGTCACCATTCAAACCTGATGGTGTTGTGACAGCAGCTACATCATCTCCCTTAACTCAAGGTGCATGCGCTCTTCTTCTCATGAGTCGCGCGAAGGCTGATGCCATGGGGTTATCATATAAGTATAAATATTCTTATGGAGTTTTAGCTGGTTGTGATCCTACTATTATGGGTATTGGGCCAATACCTGCAATTAAGAAGCTTGTGGCAGGTAAAAAATTAAATTTAGAAGAAGTTGGCGCTATTGAACTTAATGAAGCATTTGCAAGTCAATCATTAGCATGCATCCGTGAGCTCAAACTTGATAATGAGAATGCACCATTTAAACGTGTTAATGTGTGGGGTGGAGCACTCGCATTAGGTCATCCACTTGGGGAGTCTGGAGCACGTATTATTGTAACACTCCTTAATGTTTTAGCAACTGAATTCCCTGCTGCAAAATATGGGCTTGCTTCACTATGTGGAGCATTTGGTAATGCAGGTGCATTACTGGTAGAAAAGGTTAATTAATTATAATAGTATTTCAAAAATATACTAAACCATGGAGGTTTGCCATGAAAAAAGCGTTTATCTTTTTATTAACAGTCCTATTTATCACTTTAACAGTTTTTGTTTTTAGCCAACAACAATGGGAATTGATATACGAAGGAAAAGAGGACAATGCCGTAATCAAAATTTATACACGAGAATTACCAGGTTCAATCTATAAAGAATTTAAAGGAGTTAGCTATGCAGACATACCATTTGATGTTGCATTAAAAGTGATTCAGGATTATACAAATTATCATAAATGGTATGGCATGTGCGATGCTTTATATGCAATCACTGTACGGAATCCGCAAGATTTAGACATGTACTTTGTACTGGACCTACCGGTAGTAAAAGATCGTGATGTAGTAGTTAAAGTTGAATCTGGCTGGGATGAAAATAAAGGAACAGCATGGGTAACTATGACATCTATTAATGCAAGTGAATATAAAAAGGACAGCGGCTATGTCAGAATGACTTCCTTAAAGGGACGATGGGATATAATCAAAAAAGATGAAAACCACGTTGAGGTGATATATCAGGTACATCCAGAATTAGGCGGCTCACTTCCAGCATGGGTAGTAAATATTTCTGCAAAAGATCAACCGTTAAAAACACTGAAAGGCGTATATAAATATTCAAAAAAAATTATAGATAAAAATGACTGATACAGTAAAAAACCATAAGAGGAGCTTTTAAGCCTCTTATGGTTTATTAATTCTCCCAAATTTCTTGACATATTTATGATTTCCTAATGTAAATCTTCCTAATCTCATATATTGTATTTATCAAGGATAGACTATGCTAATGTATTATATTTTAACATTTGGTTGTGTTGCATTTAGTATAGGGTTATTGGAAATTATTATACCAAAAGTTATGATGTCATTATGGATTAGATGGACTTCAAGCAAGTTATATTTTATCCATGGTATCATACTTATTATAGCAGGATTTCCACTTACACAAATACCATCGTCCAATTCACTTTCAATACCTCTTTTCATTATTGGATTAATTATAGTATTCACCGGGCCATTTATATTAATATACCCGGAAAAGGTTAAAAAACTTTTCCTTGAAGGTCTTGATGAATTAGGACATGAGGGCAGCCGTCTTGCACTTATTATCGATGCATTATTCCAGATGATGGTTGGAATAGTTTGTGCAGTAGCTTTTTTTTTACAATAAATTAGACTTATATAACAATATTTACCAGTTTACCAGGAACTACTATAACCTTTTTAACAGTTTTCCCTGCAATTATTTCTTTTATTCTATCATCTTCCAGCGCGGCTTTTTCCATTTCTTCTCTTGTTATGTTTGCAGATACATTACACTTTGACCGTATCTTCCCATTAATTTGAAAAACTAATTCTATCTCTTCTTTCATAGTTAATTCTTCAATATAGTCTGGCCATGCTGCATTGACGATAAAATCCTTATGCCCTAATAGCTCCCATAACTCCTCCGCAACATGAGGTATAAATGGTCCTAACATGGGTAAAAGCTTGTCAAAAAGTTCGGATACAACCATTTTGCCCCTGTCAGTTTGTATCAGAGTTTCATCTGCCAGATAGAGTGCATTGACAAGTTCCATCATTCGTGCGATAGCTGTATTAAATTGCATTCTATCTTCAATATCATGGGTAACAGCTTTAACTGTTCTGTGGATTTCATTCCTTAAGTTTTTCAGAGAACTATCTAACACGATAGTATCAAAATTATATGTGGTATAACAATCTCTATACTTCTGTACTATACGCCACACTCTGTTAATAAATCTGTAGCAACCTTCCACTCCTTTATCTGACCAGTCCAGATCTTTATCGGGTGGAGCAGCAAAAAGCATGAACAACCGTACCGTATCAGCTCCATATCTATCGACAATATCATCAGGATCCACAACATTCCCTTTTGATTTACTCATCTTGGCACCATCTTTAATGACCATTCCCTGTGTCAACAATCGTGTAAATGGTTCGCGATACTGTAATAATCCTAAATCATTCAAAACCATGGTAAAGAATCGTGCATACAGAAGATGCATACATGCATGTTCAATCCCGCCAATGTACTGATCAACAGGTGTCCAATACTTTACCTCATCAAAATCAAATATTTCTGTAGAATGTGGTGAAGTAAACTTAGCAAAATACCATGATGAATCCACAAATGTGTCCATAGTATCCGTCTCGCGTTTAGCACTTCCACCACAAACTGGGCATGTAGCATTATAAAATTCAGGCATCATGGTAAGCGGTGAACGAGAATCTCCGTGGAAATCAACATCTACCGGTAAAATAACAGGTAAATCCTTATAGTCAACGGGCTGGGCTCCACACTTTGCACAATATACAATTGGGATGGGACACCCCCAGTATCGCTGTCGTGAAATAAGCCAGTCTTTCAACCTATAATTTATTTTCCTTTTTCCAATACCTTCTTTTTCTGCATAATCGGCTATTGCTTCGATGGCATCTCTATTATGCAAACCTGTAAATGGTCCTGAATTAACACATACTCCATCATCGACATATGCATCTTTCATCGTGTTGCTATCAACAGGATGTTGAGGATTATCTATTACAACCTTAATCGGAATATTATATTTTTTAGCAAAGGCAAAGTCACGAGTATCATGAGCAGGTACTGCCATAATCGCACCTGTTCCATATTCCATAAGAACAAAATTGCCAACATACAGTGGCACAATATCGCCATTAAAAGGATTAATTATTTTAATTCCGGTATCGATACCTTCTTTTTCTTTTTCCTCTGAAAGGCGTTCAATAAGTGATTGTTCTTTAATCCGCTTTATAAAATCCTTTACCTTATGATCTTTTATTCTTTCAAGTGATGGATGCTCGGGAGCTATCACCATAAAGGTAACACCATAGATGGTATCCGGGCGTGTGGTAAAAATTGGAAAATCTTCACCAGTATCAGCTACCTTGAAATTGACAATAAGTCCAGTAGAACGCCCTATCCAGTTGTGTTGCATAACTATTACGCGTTCGGGCCAACCTTCTTTTAATATTTCATGCCCTGCTAAAAGATCTTCCGCATAATCAGTAATCTTAAAAAACCATTGCTCTAACTCACGCTGTGTAACCTGCGTTTCACACCTCCAGCACACTCCATTTTCAACCTGTTCATTTGCCAGAACCGTATTGCAGGTAGGACACCAGTTGACCGGAGCTTTACGCTTATAGGCAAGTCCCTTCTCATACATCTTAATAAATATATATTGATTCCATTTATAATATTCTGGAGTATAGGTGGCAATTTCTCTGTTCCAATCATACGAATACCCTAACATTTTAAACTGTTTCTTCATATAATCAATGTTATCGTTGGTCCATTTTTTAGGGGGTATGCCATGTTTGATAGCTGCATTTTCAGCGGGCAGGCCAAAAGCATCCCAACCCATGGGATGAAATACATTAAATCCCTGCATACGTTTATATCGTGCAACAACATCCCCAATAGAGTAGTTTCGGACATGACCCATATGTATTCTCCCTGAAGGATAGGGAAACATTTCTAATATATAATACTTATTCCTGTCAGTATCTTTTTTCGATTGAAATATTAATGATTCATCCCATCGGTCATGCCACTTCTTCTCAATCTTTTTTGGATTATATTCTGCTTCAGACATTTTTTAAGCCCTCCGAAAATAGAAATATACACTACTGTCATTCCGGGCGTGACCCGGAATCTACTTTTGCCAACTTTGTCATTCCGGACCTGCTCCGGAATCCAAATAATTAAATGATATCCTGAAACCACTTCAAGGCATCATTCAGGATAGCTGTCGCCAACTATTTTCATCCTTTATTGGTTACCCTGGACGGGCTATGGGTAACTCCTCAAAAAAATATTATTATTGTTATAAGTTATAGTGCTTAATCTTCTTCACCATTTTCTTATACGGGAAATGCTGCTCCACCATTAAAAAAATTAGTTTGGAACCAATTTTGTTTCATTCTGTACTGCGTACCACTCAAGGCCTTGGTTGGTGAGCTTGCCAAACCATGGACGGCTACTATACGGCTATGAAAAATTCCCAAAAAACAAATTTTGTAAATGTACTGTATCAGTGTACAAAAATGACTGCAAGCGTCAAGTATTTTGTACCATGATATGAACCATAAGCACTATTTATTGAAAAACCTACATAGCCATAGCTTTTTCTTCTAACTGTATCACAATTTTATTGTAAATGCTAATTATATCCCTATACTGTACCATTCCAACAACCTTGCTATCATCAACCACCGCAAGAAAATCTATACCATGTTTATCCATCTTTTTTAATGCTTCCGCTGCAGAATCTGTTTTCTGAAGTGGCTCAACATGGATTACTATATCCTGGCATATTAATAATTCCACAATATTACTTGAAATCAACGCCTGTCGTACCTCATTGATTGATACAATGCCAACATATTCATTGTTGTCATCAACAACAATGAGCCCTGCATCGATATCTAAAAGCTTATTCAATGTATGATTCAAGGGTGTTCTGGCATTTATAGTCTGGAAGTCGTTTTTCATAATCGATAGCACCTGTATTGATTCAAGTATATTAATACGGCTTTTGCGAACATCCAGTCCATCCTCTAAAAGCTCCAATTCATAGATTGTGCCTTTATTATAAAATGTAACCGTTAAATGTGAAATTACAGAAGCCAGCATAATTGGAAGGATAATGCGATAGTCATTGGTCAACTCAAATACCATCAAGATAGCAGTGATAGGGATTGAATTTAATCCTGCTAAAATACCTCCCATACCAATTATTGCATAGCCTGCAGGATCAAGTTTTACCCCTAAATATGAAAAAAATGAAGCAAATAGAAACCCAACTAACACACCTATTACTAACGATGGTGCAAACAATCCACCATAAGCACCTGTTTGGATATATAATGCAACAAATAATAGTTTCAATACTAATAGCATTATAAGCACATTAATTGAGAAGTGATTACTAAGCACTTTATTAATTAATGCATACCCAATACCAAATAAATCATTATATATAAACACAACAAAAGCAAACAGTAGTGATACCGGCAATAACAAAACAATGACATCATCACCTTTTATCTTTTTATACAACTTCTTAATATTATGAGATAGTCCCATGAATAGCAACGATATAATACCACATACTATCGCCAGTAATAGAAAATATGGGAATTCAGTAACGTCTATATGAAATACGGGTATCTGTAATAATGAATTATTCCCCAGGTATGTTTTTGAAATCATATCAGATGCTACCGAAGCTATCACCAGCGCACTCAAGGATTCATTTTTCAGATCATTGAGCAATATAACCTCAATCCCAAAAAAAACTCCGGCAATGGGAGCATTAAATATTGCTGAAATAGCAGCGCCTGCACCTGCTACAGTGTATGTTATTTTTTTCCTGCTATTTAATCGTAATAAAGTTGAAATATACGATCCCAAACCTCCACCAATTTTAGCTGACGGCCCTTCAGGACCTAATGGGGCACCTGTGCCTAATGTCACAGCAGAAGCAATCAGATGAAATAATGTACTAACAATTGGAATATGTCCGTTTTGAAGCATTACAGATCGTATGATACTTTTTACACCACTTTCTTTGGCCTGCCCTGGGAATATTTTTGTCATCCCGATTGTAATCAAACCACCAATGACTGGAATAATACCCATTATAAATGAAGGAATTTCTAAATAATGCGCAAAATGTTTTGGATTAATTGCAATACGCATCCATTCAATAAGTGTATGGAATACCATTGCCCCTAAACCTGCAATAGCACCTATACACAGCGCCATCCCTATCTGTACTATATATTCACGTATATCATAACGGGCAGTAAAAAATACTATAACATGATACTTATACTTCTTGAGCAAACTATACAATTTCTTCATCGTGAGGCTTTATAAAATATGTTTGTCATTATTTTGCATTTCTTAAAATATTAATAATTTCTTTAGCACTTTTAGCGTTTATCATTTCCACTCTAATAGTATCATTTTTAAGCAATGACATTATCTTTGATAATAATTTCAGATAATCTTTATGTTGCCGTTCACCTGCTGCTACCAGAACTACCATATGTACCGGTCTTCCATCAATGGAATTAAAATCTATCCCTTTTTTAGAAATACCAATTGCAAATGCTATTTTATGAATAGATTCCAGTTTGGCATGAGGTACTGCAATACCAAATCCTATACCGGTAGTCATTATCTCTTCACGTTCTTTTAGTGCAGCAACAAATGCTTTAATATCAGAACAAATATCAGTACCTTTAAAAACTCTTGCAAGTTCTTCTATAGCCTTATATTTATTCCTGGATTTTAAAAATTTAATATATTTAATATCTGTAAAATCAAGCAATGAGCCCACAACATTCTCCAATGATAAACATTTTCCAGCATACAATGCATAATAAAATATGCCATGTCAATTACTTAATTACAAAAATTCCAAATATATTTAGCATACATCATGCTACTATCTATCATTTACCAAGAAAAACAATATAGTATGTATAGTATTATTAATTATTGCATGTTTATCCGTACTGATTTTTTATAACATGATTGATTTAGATAAATTTTTAAACAATCAATGTCCAATATGCTTATTGACGAAATATATCTATAAAACTATTCTTTTCATATTTTCAGCACTTGAAAAAGGCAGCATTTATTTATACTATTCTATATAGGATAGTTTTCAAAAAAAACCAAAAAAAATTATTGACTTCATAATATTTTATATGTTAAAATCCGTATGAACAATAATAAATAATGCTTTATAAAACTTTATATATAAAAGGGGTGGCAATATGAATTACACACATTATTCTCAAGTATTCTGGGATCAGGTCAATAAATACGGCGATAGAGTTGCTATGCGTTATAAACCAAAGGATAAATGGGAAGAAATAACATGGAATCAATTTGGTGATTTAGTGCGTAACACAAGCAAAGCATTGCTGGATTGTGGAATCGGAGAGCAAGAAACCGTTGGTATTTTTTCTCAAAACATGCCATTATGGACAGTAGCGGATATTGCATCACTATGTATCCGTGGCATCCCTGTTCCTATTTATGCCACCAATACCGCCAAACAGGCCGAATATATCATCAATGATGCGGAGATCAAAGTGCTATTTGTCGGAGATGCTGAACAATATTCAAAAATAATGCAAATACTTCCTGAAAACAAACATTTACAAAAAATAATTGTCTTCAAAGAAAGTGTCCCAATACAAAAATCTGAAAAAATAATGTATTTCAAAGATTTTTTAAAAATTGGTGAACAATCAAATAAAGACACTATTCTATCAGAACGAATGCAACAAGCGAAAATTGACGATTTACTAACCTTAATTTATACATCAGGTACAACTGGTGAGCCAAAAGGTGTTATGTTAACCCATTCCAATGTAATTTTTCAAAAAGGTGAGCATGATCTTCGATTGATTGACCCCAATGACAATGATGTTTCTTTAGCCTTTTTGCCATTGAGCCATGTCTTTGAACGTATCTGGACATACTATGTCTTTGCAACCGGCATGACAAATAACTATTTAGAAGATCCTGGAAAGATTATTGAATGCATCCAGGAAGTAAAACCAACTATTATGTGTGCCGTTCCACGATTTTATGAAAAGATTTATTCAACAGTCTTTAACCAGCTTGAATCTGCCTCTCCATTAAAACGAAAATTATTTAATTGGGCAGTATCAGTTGGTGCAAAACATAATAACAAGAAAAAGGATCAACAGTTTATTTCGCCATTTTTGCGTTTTAAATTTGCTATTGCTGATACACTTGTATTGAAAAAGATTCGTGAAGTGGTTGGTGGTAGAATTAAATTTTTTCCCTGTGCCGGTGCACCACTATCACAGGAGATCGAAGAATTTTTTTATGCATGCGGAATATTTATTTGCTATGGCTATGGATTAAGTGAAACAACTGCAACTGTTACCTGTCATGAACCTTACAAATTTAAATTTGGTGCCGTTGGGAAACCCCTCCCACACGTTGAAGTGAAGATTGATGAAAATAACGGAGAAATCCTTGTTCGCGGTGGAAATGTCATGAAAGGTTATTATAAAAAACCTCAAGCCACTTCAGAAGTGTTTACCCATGATGGCTGGTTCAGAACAGGAGATGCTGGCTATTTTGAGGAAAATGGTGAACTAAGGATTACCGAACGTATTAAAGATCTTATTAAAACTTCAGGAGGTAAATATATTGCACCACAGATGATAGAAAGCACTATTGGTGCAGATCATTTTATTGAGCAGATGGCTGTTATTGGTGATCAGCGTAAATATGTAACAGCTCTTATTGTTCCATCATTTATTGCATTAGAAGAATATGCAAAAAAACATAACATCTCTTTTACCAGCAGAGAGGACCTCATATCGAAACCTGAGATTATCGAATTTTACAGACAAAGAATAGAAGAAGCACAAAAAGAATTAGCCCGATTTGAAAAGATTAAGAGATTTACGCTTCTCCCCCATGAGTTTACCGTAGAATCAGGAGAAATTACACCAACACTAAAAATTAAACGAAAAGCTATAGCTGACAAATACAAAGACATCATAGATGCCATGTATAAAGATGAATAGATGTGTAAGGAGCGGTGATAAGCACCGCTCCTTATCATACTTTATTTTTCACTACCTCTTTCTGCAAATTAACAATAGCCATGAATCCTTCATGGATTGCATCATTGATCTTACCAATCTTTTTGCAATCACCAATTGCTGTATATTGAATTCCGCATTTTTCAATTTGCCCTAGCAATGAGTTAACTGGTTTTGAACCAACAGCAATTACAACATTATCAACTGGAATCTTTTGCATTGTATTTTCTTTTTCAAAAATGACATCATGATTGGTAAGTTCAATAACCTTTGCCGATGTCATTACGGTTACACCAAATTTTTCCAGTTCAGTATTTAGAATCCAGCGCGTTGATCGTCCCACATCTTTACCAATAGATGGTAGCATTTCAATGATTGTAACCTTGCTTGTACCCTGAGTAATCAATTCTTTCAATCGGTCAACAGGTTCAGCGTCAAAAAACATCAAAAAATGAAGAATTTCAGGAGATATTGTCCCCTTATTAGCAATGAACAGTGCGGTTTCAATGCCAACCGCACCCCCACCAATA
>Ga0208196_1003086_pt1 | contig 14433 bp, 7 predicted proteins | sample AD_JPNNA7_MetaG_FD_184443 | JGI IMG/M metagenome (GOLD analysis project Ga0208196, IMG submission 184443) | Active sludge microbial communities of municipal wastewater-treating anaerobic digesters from Japan - AD_JPNNA7_MetaG (SPAdes) (version 2) | ecosystem: Engineered > Bioreactor > Anaerobic >...
CCGGGAAGGGATGCAGTGTACAGGGCTCCGGACACGTTGAACCGGACTGAAAACGGACCAGCAGCCCCGGTCCCGTTGTTAAGGACGGTGGCACTGATCGCATTGGGTTCGCTCGCGAAGAGCTCATCGGCATTTGTTGTAATACTGGTAATCACGAGGTCAGGAGAACCGGTCCCCCCCGATGTGATATAACTGCTCTTTTCTTTCGTATCACTGCCCGCGGAATTTGTAACGGTAAGCCTGACGGAATAGGTGCCGGGAGATGAGTAGATCCAGACAGGGTTCTTATCAGTACTGTCTGTGACGCCGTCGCCGTCGAGGTCCCATTCGTAGGAGGTTACGTACCCGGTCGAGGCGTCAGTGAACTGGACAACGAGGGGTGCCTGACCGGACGTTACGTTTGCTGAAAAGTCAGCGACTGGCAGGTCGTCGTGGTATTCAACGACGAGGAAAGACCGTTCAGCGACCATGGAGGGGGAACCGCCGGTCGTGGACTGGATGGCTATACTGTTTCCGCTCCCGGACGGGTTGAGGTACGCGAGGATGTCCCTCGTATCGACAGCAACCTGGGGGGAATCGCTCTCCCCCACGGCCCGTTCGCCATAGTTCCAGACATTGGTCCCGACCTGGACCCCGTTGACGAAAAGGTTCCCCTCGCCCGGATCACCTTCTTTCTGGGGAGCACCCCAGGGTACGAACGTTGTGAGGTTGGCGACATCTGCATGAGCCATGTCGATGGTCATGCCGGAAAAAGCCTGGAATGCGGCGGCCTCAGTCTCGTTGGTGGCATAGTCGCCCTCGCTTGCCCCGAGCAGGTCCCACCCCTCGTTAACGAATATCTGCTTTCTGCTGGCGTTGGGATCGGCGTATACGACTGCAAGTGTAAAGCCTGCAGGAGAGAGTTTCCCGGAAAAGATCGATCTCGTGAAAGTCGCGGTATTGATTTCGTTCTTCCTGTAGAGGCCTGTGACGTTGTAGGTGAGGAGTCCGTACCGGTAGTCGGCATAGGCACCGAAGTTGGAGGTATCCTCCTCCCAGTGGGCAGGACTAACAGTCACACCGTTGAAGGTTGTGGTCGTCGTCCCGCCCCCGACCTCGTTCTCATGGTCCCAGCAGTAGGGGATGTAGAGCCGTGCGGCAACGATGCCTGCTCCATCGGGAACGGGCAGATCCCCGGCGGTCCAGGTGGCGGTATCGTTGTACCAGCCGCTGCCGAAACTGCCGGACTTGTACTTGCTGTCGCCGAACGAGTGGATGATGTCGCCCCTGATGTCAAACACGAGGTAAGTCCTGACGCGTTCCTTGCCGGCCCAGTAGTCGGTACTCTTATATCCGTTGAACCTGACGGGCTTGTCAATTGTCTTATTCTGGTTCGCAGTCTCGTCGGTCTCGGGCACCAGGTTGTCCGGGTCGATCCTGTAAGTGTAGGTAACGGTTCCTTCTGCCGTGCGAATGGTTGGATCGATGATCGTGACGGTCTGTGATCCTGTTGCGTTCATGGGAGCGACCGTGACCCTGCCCGTCCACCCGTCACTTGCTTTGACTTCTATTTCGGTCTCCGGGGAATTCCCCACGGTATTCCTGACATTGCTGATCTGGAGTGTATTAGGCTCGAATGCAAACACGTTTGACGCACGGGGATTGAGGACACCCTGGATGACGAGGTTGCACTTCGCCATAATATAGGACGTCTTGACCTCGCTGTCACTCCCCCCCGCGCCGGTGACCGTCAGGGTGACGGTATAGGTTCCGGCTGTCTGGTAAGTATGGACGGGGTTCTGGTCGGTGCTGTCGACGGTGCCGTCGCTGTCGAAGTCCCAGGCCCATGACGTGATGGTACCGGTGGACTGGTCCGTGAAGGACACTTCGAGCGGCGAGTTCCCGGAGGTTGGCGTCGCGGTGAACGCAGCAACCGGAGCATCCTGCTGATTCTGTCTCTTTGCGACCAGGATGGCGAGCGGGATCTTGTAGAACGCGGCGGTTCCTGTTCCCGGGAAGTACCGGGCATAGGCGAACGTGACGTCGTTACCCGTAAGGTCAGACGTCACGTCCCAGGAATCGACGCCGGAGTAGGGGCCCTGGACATCAGGGTCGCGGTCGAGCGGGTGGGTGAAACTGCCTTCGACCGGGGGGGTGCCCCCGGTATACGCGAAGGTATTGTCAGCCGTGGGGAACCCGTAGTTCCCGTTGTTGCTCGCTAAGTACTCGATATACAGGGTTGCCGAATCGACATCGGAAATCCCGGCGGTCCCGAAGGTGGTGGAACCGACGGCAGCTTCTCCATAGTTATCCTCGGTGTAGTAGGAACAGACGTCGTGGCCCTGGTTGACCCAGTACAGGGTCTTTGTATTCGAGCCGGGCTGGTCGTAGGCAACGAGGAGACTGATCACCTTGATCCTGCCGTCGGACGAACCCGTCGTGACGACGTTGACGTTCACCGTCGGGCTGGAGATCATGTTCGTGACGTCGTACCACATGAAGTAGTCGCTCGTGACTCGGTTCATGTGGTCGTTGATCATCTTGTACGGCTCACCGGTTCCATGGCCGGGGAAAGCGCTGTTGTCGTTGCCACCGTTGTCCATGTAGGTGAACGAGACCGGGAGGGAGACAGAGGGCGAGGATGTCGCGGGCTCGGCCCAGGTCTTCTCGTAGGTTCCGTCACCGTTTCCATCGAACCTGTTGGTGATGGAGAACGCGTAGTTGTTCTGCATGTGCCCGCAATACGCGGAGACGTAGAGCCGGGCCCAGGTGATGTTCCCCACTGCTTCTGCCGGCAGCGAGAATGTCTTGACCACGTTTGTGCTGCCCCAGTCCGGCGCGGGGGCGATGTCCATCCAGAGGTCGCCGGTCACGGTCCCGGACTGCACCGTGACGAGCGGGATGCCGCCGACGTAACTGTCACCTTGCACTCCCTGGAAGAAACAGAGAATGAGAGTGACCATGAGGATGACTGACAATGGCCACTTTTCAAACCTGAAGATACTGTACACTATTAATACCACCTTTTCTTGAATGGTTTTTATATTCCATATTATACTATTAATATTTTTCACACAATTTCGAAAGAAAACCGGTGAAAAACGCGAAGGTTAGGGATATCATGATGACATGTGAAACCCGAAAAAAAAGTTCCGCTGATCGGCTTTTCCGGGAACTCTGTTATGGATGGTCATGATAGTTGTTGGTACTCTCTCTTAAGGATGCCTTCCCTGACATCGATTGTCATCAGCAGTCTCGTATACGGCTTGATTTCGAACTCGACGACTCTTGTTTTTCCTCCCTGTGATATTTTCATACTGTAAGAACCGATAGAAAGGTATTCGAACGTGCATGGTGTGGTCCTGCGGAGGTTCAGTTTTTCAATGACAACGGATGCACCCTTCTGGGTACTGTTGACAGATACCTCTCCCCATGCCGAGGGGTTGAGCATGACATCGACAGAGGCATCGATATCCTGGGAGGGGTCATTGACAACAACAGCAATCGTCTCAACGGGGATATACCCGGGTTTGGAAACAAGGACGAGGTGCCTTCCCCTTGAGAGATTGGTAACGGTGCAGGGTGTTTTCAAGCCCGTTGGGAATCCATCGATAACAACGTCTGCAGCTTCGGGACGGGAGGTGACGTGTAGACTCCCCAAATCTCCACGGTATGGAAGAATTTTGAGAGGATCCCCCGGTTCCAGGAAATCGGAGATTTCACATGTGATGTATGAGCCATTGCTCATTATGGTCAGGAATTGACCCTTCCCCTGGAGCGTCACAGTCGTTGGTATTCGGAAAACGGGATACCGTCCGTTTATCGTGAACTGTTCGTTCTGATAGGCATCAGATTGAATTGTAATTTTCTTGGAAGGAGTTTCTGGATCTGTGTTGAATGTAACGGTATTGATAATCCCCTTGTATACCCATACTTTCTGTTCATAGACGGGAAATATCTTGTTTTCATTGGAGATCTTGACGGTATGAGACCCCTCGGAGAGGCCATAGACGAGTTTTGGCGTCAGAAAACCGAGTGTTTTCCCGTCGAGGATGATGGGGACGTTACTCGGATAAGACTGGATGTAGATGCCGCCGTACTGGGGGTTTGAGGGGTTATTTTTGGTCCTGGAAGGAGATTCGGTTATCCCGGGACCAGGTATGCCGGATCCATTGACTGATAGGGGACTTGTATTGAACGCGGGTATAGGAATGGGTGTTGGTGTTGCAGGGCTGCTGTTACCTTGAATGAGGGGATGTTTTTGAACAGACAGACCTTTGTTTTCCTCTGAGATTTCCATTCCTGTCGTGGAAGATGGGGAACCATCGGGAACCTTCAATGCTTCGAGCCGGCTGGCAGGGACAAAGAGGGAGAATAGTTTCTCGATGAGATCGTGGATGGGTTGGGGGAGCTGCGAAAAATATTCGTAATCAGTGCCGATTGTGAATCCCCCGGTGTTTTCCGTGTCGCCGGGAATTGCAGTAATTGTCGGGGACACCGGCCATTCATCAGGAGAGGATGCGGATGAGGGAAAAGAAAGCAGGGAAAAGAGGATGATGAGCAGGACTACCGTTGAAAAGGATGCAGGGATCGCACTTTTTGGAATTACAACCCCCGATATCCGGAATCTCCCGAATGGCACGATGGAGGACCGGGAAGAAGTCATGGTATATCAGGTTCACATTTTTTTATTGGTATGATGATATTGAATAATATAGAAATTATCTGATAAACTAATTTTTGTTATTAAAAGAGAGTGAGAGGTCGCTTTGATAATACTAATCGCCATATCCCCGGTTTGAATAATAAAAATGTGGGAGAAAAAGTTACATGAATCCCCTGATCGCATCCACGGGATTCATGCGTGCGGCCTTGATGGCAGGATAGATTCCTGCGATGAGAGAGAAGATGATTGCAATTGCAAGCCCGGCAACCATCATCTCGGGGGAAAGCCTTGCAATCTCGTTGCCAAAGAGGCTTGAGAACTCGGTTCCGAGGCGTGAGATGATGAAAGGCTTGCCCACTGTATTCATCACCACTGTGAAGAGGTATCCAAAGACAATCCCGACTATTCCCCCGATGATACCGATGAGGAGGCATTCGTACAGGACCATTCTCACGACATCGTTTTCGGATGCACCGATGGCCATGCTGATCCCGATCTCTCTTGTCCTCTCGTAAACAGAGGTAATCATGGTCGTTGTGATCATGAGTCCTCCCACAACGAGTGCAAAGAGAGCAAAGAGCATGAAAACAATCAGGACGGCGTCCATGAACTGGTTGACAGTCCTGATTTGCTCGAATGCCCCGGTTGCATCGAGTCCCTGGGCCGTGACCTGGTCAACGACGGAAAATACGGCGTCTACCTCGTCCACCCGCACGAATGCCTTGTCATACATCTGGCCGGAACCCCTGATCTCTGCCGCGGTGTCCATATCAATCAGGACAGTCCTGTCGAACTGGTCGTCCCTGTCACCCAGGGCTCCCACGAGCACAAGTGATACCTGCTTGTCATGGGGCATCCCCTGTTCATCGTATTCACGCACGAGGGCGGTGAAATTGTCACCCATGCGGATACCCTCGTTCTTCTGGAGCCTGTCACGGATAGCCGAACCAAAAACCACCTCCATTCGTCCCGGAGAGAAAGGCCTGCCCTCAGTATACCTGAAATGAACCACGCGGTCGATTTCTTCTGCCCTCACGGCGAGCACCTGGAGGAAAGTCTGCCTCTTTGTTGTGTAGGAGTCCGTGAAGACAGGCGCAACAGCCACCACGTGGGGCGTGGAACGCAGGCGTTCGAGACCTGCATCGGTGATGAACTGTGTCACGCCCTCGGTTGTCTTGGGATGGACCTCGATCAGCGTGAGGTCTGACTGGGCCTTGATGGTCTCGATTGCCTGGTACCGTATTCCATCACCCAGTGCGACAATCCCAATCACAGCCGCAACGCCGATTGCTATTCCAACGACGGTGAGTGCAACCCGGAGACGCTTTGTCATCAGCTGGCGGGCGGAGAGTTTGAGGAAGTCGACTTCCTTTCCTATCATGCAACCACCATCCCGTCACGGAGTTCAATGGTCCGATCACAGTAGGATGCAAGGTCGCGTTCATGCGTCACGACGAGGAATGTGACACCCCTTTCCCTGTTGACCTTTCTCATCAGCTGGTATATTTCCGCGCTCATCTTTGAGTCCAGGTTCCCCGTGGGCTCGTCGGCAAGGACAACGCGGGAATCAGCAACAAGCGCACGGGCGATTGCAACCCTCTGTTGTTCTCCCCCCGAGAGCTGGTGGGGCAGGTGACTGGCCCTGTCCGAGAGCCCGACCATCCCGAGAAGGTTCATTGCCTTCTCGTTCCTCTCGTGTTTTGGGGTATAATTGAAGAGGAGGGGGTAAGCCACATTCTCAAGTGCATTGAGCGAGGGTATCAGGTTGAACATCTGGAAGATAAACCCGACCTGCCGTCTCCGGAGGTTGATGAGGTTCTTCCGGTTTTTGTAATCGACACGCACGTTGTCAAAGAAAACGGATCCCGAACTCGGACTGTCGAGGCCGCCAAGGATGTTCATGAGGGTGCTCTTTCCGCTCCCGCTCCTTCCGACGAGAGCAACGAATTCGCCCTGGTCAATTCTGATGGAGACATCAGAAAGGGCCCTGACATTGTTGGAAAAGATTTTTGTCACCGATTCTGTCCTGATTGCATCTGTCATACAGTATCTCCCGAATAACGAATGGCAAGTATCGCATTTGTCAGCTGGAAATAGTCGCCCTGATCCCTGACGGCAACCCTGTTCTCCTCGGTCTTCAGGTAGGGTTTTATCTCCTTTCTTTCGAACCCTATCTGCGTAGCATTGTCCATGCTGAAAATATCACTCCATTCTTTACCCTTGTAATTGGGAAAAAGGAGTGAGAATATGGTCCGGATGAGGGGGGGCGTCTTCTCTTCTTCGAGCTGGTTGACCATGAGCGAGTTGATATCGATTACCATGTCCCGTGAATAACCTCCCGAGGGTGCGACCAGGAATAGTTCTGCCGATTCAATTTTCCTGTTGGGTAATGTTCCATCAAAGAAAATGGTATTTGTCGCCATTTCAGGCGAGATCCCGTAGCTGCTGAACATGAGGTCGTTGCCCTCCTTGACCCAGAGCAACAGGCGCGATTTTTCCGGGGATCTAACGGTGAAAGTCCTGTAATGCGGTTCCGTTGCAGTGACGTCAATTTCGAGCACACCGTTGCGGATTGTACCCATCTCCTTTTCATCCATGAGGACGATGGCTCCATCGACATTGCAATGAACCACGAACCTGCCCGAGGTGTGCTCCCCGGTACCATTCGAAGCCGCCATGGCACCTGACAGGAGTAACATGCAGAGGGCAAGTACGAACCCGGAGAGGACAAAAAGGTGTATTCTGCTCTTCATGGGGGTGTCCTCCTCCTGATGGCAACCAGCAGGGAAAAGCCAAGTGCCAGGATCGCCAGGGTTCCCGGTAGCGAAGCCCGGGGAGTTGTCGTCACCGGTATTACCTCCATCGAGGCATAGAGATCTACCGTCTCGCCGGGCCGGGGGTACCGGTCAATTGTTCCGGTGTAAGTCTCAAACCCCCTGTATTCGTAAACAGCAAGTACCCCCATTCCAAAAAAGAGGACCGAGCTGTTTGGCGGGCCGTCCTGCTGAATTGTAATGGTAAAGTCGTTTTTTCCCGGGTGCAGGGGAGGGATCTGGTATGCGTCCATTCCCGTATAGAAGTCATAGGTTCCAACGACTCCCTTGCTGTCGGAATACCGGCTCAGGAGAGTGAGATTGTGGGACTGGTCCCGGGAGTCATGCAGGGATAGGACAGGGTAGAAGGCTTTCTGGAGGATCCTGCTCCATGCCCAGTATACATAGAGCCTCTGAAACGTGATGCTGGCATCGTCAGGGATGGTGATGGAAAAATTGACAGAATATGTCTGCCCGGGATAAAGCGAGCTCGTATAGGTGCTGTCTCCTATCGAGAAGACATAGTCCCCTTTCAGGTCCTTAAAAAAAGTGGTGTTCAATGGGTGATCCGCGGCATACGTGGCCCCGGCAGTCGTGACGAGCACCATGCATAAAAGCAGGAAAAAAATGCGGTCAGGGGAAGACATATGTCTTCTCCACGATGTTATTCCCGCGGTTCCCGTCCCTGACTTTTCCCTCCTCGTCCGCGATAATTTTCAGTGCGTGCGTTCCCGGGGTCGTGTGGACAGGGATATCAGCGGTTACCTCCTTTCCGGAGGGTATACCTGCATCAAAGGTTTTCATTGCAACCTTCTCACCGTCGAGGTAGACCGAGAGGGAGAATGGTGGCGCGTCGCTCCCCCCTGAGTTCTTCACTGTCACGGGCAGCAGGTAGAGGGACGTGGAGGAGTCCGCTGTAGCAGGAACAGATATTGTGCCGATGCCAGCGGAAATGAGGAGCGCAAGACAGACCAGCGGAAGTATTTTTGAGAGCAGGGGATACACGGGAGGTCGACGGTTCCTTGCCACCATGAGTCCCGATATCGCAAGGCCGATTGCGAGCATGACAACAGGGATGGGAATAGGCGATTTTTGGGACTGGCTTCCCGAGCCCGGTCGCGATGGCTGTCCCACGGAAACCACGAGATCCGGGAGAGTCCCAACAGTGATCTTTTTCTCCAGGGCATTGTTGGACGTGTCAGAGTCGTCTCCTACGGTGATTTCTGCCCGGATTGTGTGGATGCCGGGAGTGGATTCCCAGGATGCCGAGACTTCCTGGAGCCCGCTCTTTTCGATGGAAACCTGCTGGGAATGGACGGGAGTCCCGTCAACGCTGATTCTCAGTTCACCCGGTGTGGCCGGGGAAACTCCCATGTTCTCGAGGGTGACGGCAATCGTTGCTGTCACTCCCTCGTAGGCATCCTTGACGTCAATTTTGCTGACCATGAGATCAGGAGTCGTTGCTGGGGGTCGTGGTCTCTCGAGAGAGAGGATGACCAGGACGGGGTGGAGATAGTCTTCCCCCTCGGGTTTTTCGCCCGTCTCGGTGATAACGCCGTCGCCGTCCATGTCCCGGCCCCGGAAGAACGTTACCTTGTTATTCCCTTTCCGGAGGAGGTTCGTGACGTGGAAGACCTCGATATCGAAATAGCGGCTATCGAGGGGGTTGATAACATCGCCTGCATCGAATGACCTCTCGTTGGCAATGTCCCTTGCACCTTCAGGGTAGTTTGGCCCAGGGACGATGGTCCCGAGATCCTGGTCATTGAAAGTGAGATAATCCGGCTGGCCCCGGCTCGATGTCAGGTAGAGAACTGTCAGGTTGGCATGCCGGGTGTTGAGGAGGTCTGATTCCGAGGCAGTAATCGTGACCGTTGTCTCCTCATGTTGCGAGGGATTGAGCCCCGACCACCCCTGACCATGAAGATTCTCGTTTCCCTCGAGAATCCAGTACCTGGTATTGTCACCATGGGGGTCCTTCGCGACAAGGACAGTGACCACGGCATATATCCTGCCATCGAGCTTGTTTTCGGGTTGTCCCTGGCTCGTAATGGCAGTGATGGTATTGGATCCCTGCCTGCACAGGTTGGTCGTGTCATATGCGACCCAGTAAACACCATAGCCGGTGCAGTACACGTTAGGGGTCCTGTCGTCCTGCCCGTAAAGGGTTATTTTCTCAAAGGGCTGACCATTAACCGTTGTCTGGACCCAGCCGGTGTACCTCGGGGTTCCCCCCCAGACCCCCACATACGTCCTCGCCCACTGGATCTCGTAGGGAACATCGAATTGAAGGTTGATCGGGGGGTCCCGAAGACCATAGGAACCGAACACAAGGACTTTTCCGGTAATTTCTCCCTGGGCAGCCGTCTTGAAAGGGATTCCTTCGAAGTCATAAATCGCGGTGCCCGGGTATGCAAGGAATGCAAGGGCAAGAACGGCAATAATCAAAAGCCACTTTTCGGGCAATTTTGGATAAATCTGTCTTTTTCTCATTTTTTTTCACCAAATACGAGGGTTATTGTGACTGGTCTTTGAAAAGCAGGTCATCATCCTTTACAATTGCGCCTCGCGAACGGTCGGACACAGAGTAATGGAGGTGACCGTTGACCGGAACGGTCACGGAAACAGGTGATCCCGGAGGCTGCCACCTGACCGCCCCGCTTTTCAGGCCTGTCTCCGTATCAACACGTTCAAGGCAGGAATCCGCGTAGACCATGAGCCATTCCCCGTCAGAGAGGATTCCATCTCCGTTGCCCACTTCTTCGAGGTAGGACGATAGCGACGGATCAGACCTTTCAGGCGGCAGTTGCGTGGATGTGGTGAGGGAGACCTTCTGGTCTTCCGTGCCGATAACGACTTCCACGTCCTTAAGTTGCACGGTCCCGGGGCCGTGCAGGACAAGGAGAACTCCGTTTCTGGCACGGAAACCATCAGGGTAGTCGGGGGCATCGTTGCCCGGGTTGGTATCCCTGATTGACTCGATCACCGGCAGCGCATCGAATGAGACGGGCCCGGACCCGGTCTCCTGATTCACTGGGCTGGGGACACTGATGCCCCCGGTGACAGAAAAGATGAAAAAGAATGAAAGGAGGATGATACCGGTCAGAAGAGCGGCCACAAGGTAACGGTATCGGGTCCTAATTTCCTGGATACTGTAATATAGTCCTATTGCGCTCGCGCTCCCGATACCGATAACGATCCCGCCGATGATTGGTGGGAATCCCCGTTTCCTGGGTCTAACGGGGTTTTCGTGTTCCTTGGAACTCTGGTTTGAATTATTGGCAGCGACCGGGACGGTAGTAGAAGATGTGAATTCCCTGGTGGATGTCTCCACTTTTTCAATCACCTCGACCCCTGGTACGGGAGTGTCTGGAGCCATTGTCCGGGTCTGGTTGGGAGATTCATCAGTCTGGGATGCAGGAGAACTTCCATGCGAAGTTCCGGCCCCCGAAGAACCTCCGCCTGACGAAGATCCCCCGCCTGTACTGGATGATGCTGAATCATCATCCATCGTCACAACGAGGAATGCTTGAATCGGTGCCATAGAAGGGGTAATACCCTCGGTACTCTGGATGCCGACTTCGTTCTCGGTCGAAACCAGGATATCGGTGATGTCCCTGCTGTCCACTGCGACCTGAGTCGTCCCGTCTTCACCTGTATCGACGCCGATGGTACCTCCATAGTCCCAGACATCTTTGGCGATCGTCTTTCCGTTCACGATGAGGTTACCCTCTCCTTCACGACCGGGCTCCTGTGCGGCTCCCGATGCGACGAAGGTGATGAGGTTGGCTGACCTTACATCCGAAAGGTCAATGGAAGGGCCTGTAAACCGGATATAGGCTGTTGCCTCCTCCTCGGTTGTCCCGTAATCGTCCTCGCTTGCACCGAGCAGATCGAACCCCTCGTTCAAAAAGATCATCCTGCGTGGTTCGTCCGGGTCTTCATAGACCACGGCGAGTGTGAAACCATACATCGAGATCTTGGTGAAGAGCGGGTCACCCTGCCGTGAAAAGATGACCTTGTTGATGTCATTTTTCTTGAATTCGCCTGTTACATTGTACGTGAGGAGTCCATAGACATGGTCCCAGTAGGCACCGAAGTTGGAGACATCATGGTACCAATGCTGGTAAGGGATTGTTTTTCCATTGAACTTTACAGAAACCTTATCCGGGGCAATGTGCGCATTGTCCCACGTATAGGGGACATAGAGCCTGACAAGCCTGACTGTGGCATCATCCGGGATGTCGAGCTGGTCTGCTGTCCATGTAACAGTGTGGCTGTTCCAGCCGCTGCCGAAACTGCCGGACCTGTATTGGCTGTCACCGAAGGAATGGATGATGTCGCCGTGGAGGTCAAGGATGGCGACAGTCTGGATGTCGTCCTTTCCACCCCAGAACCGTGCACCCTTGTACCCGTTGTACTTGACCTCGACTGACCTTGACTTGACGTTATTATTCTCATTGGTCTCGATAACCTTGTTATCCGGGTCGATTGTTGCAGTATAGGTCACCTTTGTCCCCACGGTGCTCCGAATTGTTGTGTCAGTGATGACGAGGGTCACTTCATCGTCCGGCTCGATGACGGGGACGTGGACTCTTCCGGTGAATCCGTCGGATGATTTCAGTTCCAGTTCGGTCTCGGGTGAGGGGTCCGGTCCTGAATTGCCCACCTTGAAAATTTTGACAGTGTTTGGTTCCAGTGCAAAAGCCGTTGCCCCGATGGGGGTCGGGAGTCCCCCGATGGAGAGGTCACAGGTATATTCAGTATCCATGACCGAGATAAAATCTGTTTTTTTGAGGGTATTTACACCATTGGGTCCTGTTACGGTGAGTGTGACACTGTAGGAGCCGGCTTCGTGATAGACGAAGACCGGATTTTGGTCGGTGCTGTCCGTATTCCCGTCATTATCAAAGTCCCATGACCAGGAAGTGATGGTTCCTGACGATGTATCGGTAAACTGCACCGGGAGAGGTGCATGTCCGGTTTTTGGGTCAGCGGTAAAATCTGCAGTAATTGTCTTCGAGGGGGCTGTCGCGACAATGTAATTGGCCTTTTTCGTGCTGTTCTCTCCCCCCGGACCTGCAACCGTGAGGGTGACGGCGTAGATCCCTTTGCTTCCAAACACGTAACTCGGGTTCTGGTCGGTGCTGTCGACGGTGCCGTCGCTGTCAAAGTCCCAGGCCCACGACGTGATGGTGCCGTTGGACAAGTCCGTGAACTGGACTGTCAGGGGGGCGGTCCCTGACCGTGGGGAAGCGGAGAAGTCAGCGATCGGGGCAGGTATCCCTGACGGGGCGTTAACTCTGATCTCTCCGTTTGTATCGGATGTCCCCCCCGCGCCGGTGACCGTCAGGGTGACGGTATAGGTTCCGGCTGTCTGGTAAGTATGGACGGGGTTCTGGTCGGTGCTGTCGACGGTGCCGTCGCTGTCGAAGTCCCAGGCCCATGACGTGATGGTACCGGTGGACTGGTCCGTGAAGGACACTTCGAGCGGCGAGTTCCCGGAGGTTGGCGTCGCGGTGAACGCAGCAACCGGAGCATCCTGCTGATTCTGTCTCTTTGCGACCAGGATGGCGAGCGGGATCTTGTAGAACGCGGCGGTTCCTGTTCCCGGGAAGTACCGGGCATAGGCGAACGTGACGTCGTTACCCGTAAGGTCAGACGTCACGTCCCAGGAATCGACGCCGGAGTAGGGGCCCTGGACATCAGGGTCGCGGTCGAGCGGGTGGGTGAAACTGCCTTCGACCGGGGGGGTGCCCCCGGTATACGCGAAGGTATTGTCAGCCGTGGGGAACCCGTAGTTCCCGTTGTTGCTCGCTAAGTACTCGATATACAGGGTTGCCGAATCGACATCGGAAATCCCGGCGGTCCCGAAGGTGGTGGAACCGACGGCAGCTTCTCCATAGTTATCCTCGGTGTAGTAGGAACAGACGTCGTGGCCCTGGTTGACCCAGTACAGGGTCTTTGTATTCGAGCCGGGCTGGTCGTAGGCAACGAGGAGACTGATCACCTTGATCCTGCCGTCGGACGAACCCGTCGTGACGACGTTGACGTTCACCGTCGGGCTGGAGATCATGTTCGTGACGTCGTACCACATGAAGTAGTCGCTCGTGACTCGGTTCATGTGGTCGTTGATCATCTTGTACGGCTCACCGGTTCCATGGCCGGGGAAAGCGCTGTTGTCGTTGCCACCGTTGTCCATGTAGGTGAACGAGACCGGGAGGGAGACAGAGGGCGAGGATGTCGCGGGCTCGGCCCAGGTCTTCTCGTAGGTTCCGTCACCGTTTCCATCGAACCTGTTGGTGATGGAGAACGCGTAGTTGTTCTGCATGTGCCCGCAATACGCGGAGACGTAGAGCCGGGCCCAGGTGATGTTCCCCACTGCTTCTGCCGGCAGCGAGAATGTCTTGACCACGTTTGTGCTGCCCCAGTCCGGCGCGGGGGCGATGTCCATCCAGAGGTCGCCGGTCACGGTCCCGGACTGCACCGTGACGAGCGGGATGCCGCCGACGTAACTATCAGCGGTCGTTGGCGATGCGATGAAAAAACAGACCGAAAGGAGAAGGAGAATAAAAGAAACCATGGCGAATGAAAGGGAATGGGCGTTTATACGGGGCAGGACCAATGACGGATCGTCTTTGAGACAGATGTTCCGGTATAATGCAACAATCCCGCCGGGCTGCACGTGCTGGAAACCTTTCTTCATTGGGAACACCATGAGATATCGGACAGGCTCTTTATTGCTGATCGGATTTTTATGTACTATAATTTATGATAAAAAATAATTTTGTGATCCTTATTTTAATAAATACCAAACATTCTCATCATTTTTCAACCATATAATCCCTTTTTTTTTAACCGGAAACGGCAGGATGTTGACCATGGAGCGATGCGCTGGCGCTGATTCCCCTAAAAAGCATGTCCCAGAGTGGGAAAAGACCGTTATCTTTTCGGAAAAGAGAGAAAAAGGGATTT
>Ga0208196_1003089_pt1 | contig 14421 bp, 9 predicted proteins | sample AD_JPNNA7_MetaG_FD_184443 | JGI IMG/M metagenome (GOLD analysis project Ga0208196, IMG submission 184443) | Active sludge microbial communities of municipal wastewater-treating anaerobic digesters from Japan - AD_JPNNA7_MetaG (SPAdes) (version 2) | ecosystem: Engineered > Bioreactor > Anaerobic >...
TAATTTTTGCATTTTCAAATCCAGTTCCTAAAGCGTTTGCAACTATGATTTCATCACCGGCAATATTTCCAAAATATCTTATTGCACTTCCGCCGGTTCCAAGTACACCGCTTGGAATAGAGCCAATTAAAGTTCCAGTATCAGAATGTTTCGATGCAAAAGTTCCATGAGAGTTCCAATAAAATGAACCATCGCTTAACGGTCCGACAGCAGCACTCGAAGCAGTTGCAGGGCTACCCATATCAACTGTTTGTGAGGTAAAGGTTGCTCCATTATCAGTTGTTGTAAATTTATGAATCAAACCTGAATTTGCAGTTGCATCTGCTGCCCATATAATTATCGAATTATCTGCAGTAGATCCGGTAACGGTTATTTTATCGCCTAATCTTTGACCGGTTGCATCAAAATTGATTACAGTAACCGGAGCTGATGTTTCATTATCATATCTGTAAACCTTGAAAAATCCGCCACCAGCTAAATTACATACAAATATTTTTCCATCGGTTGAAACTTCAACATCATTTACAACAAGAGTTCCTCCTGATATTCCCGTTGTATCCAATCTACCGACTGAATCTCCGGTAGCAGCATTAAAAATAAAGATTTGCTTACCACCGACTGATGTGTGTCTGTTAACGACAAATAGCCTGTGATTTGAGCCGACTTGTCCATAAGCGATACCTCTTGTTGTATTACCGGTTTCCCAGGCGGGTTTGGTTCCTGCAGTTGCAGATTTCTCCCACAAAGTAGTAACCTGAGAGTAGCTGAGACTCGTCGCAAAAACTACAGCTAAAAAAGTGAAAATGATTTTTCGCATATTATCCTCATAGAATAGTTTGTGAAATTATGTGAATTATGAAGGCACATTAAAGGTCTGTTTTGATTTCTAATTAATACAAATTAGTTATTGGTAACATAAGTAATTTTACTCAATAAATCCACCTAAAGGCTTGTTATTATTAGTAAAAAAGGAAGTATTGGATGAAATTATTTTCATATTAATTGCTGAAATATTGATTTACCGTTTCATAAATAATAGAAAACAACTTATTCATTTTTCCGAAAAGAATTTAAGATGTAAAATTGTTGAACTTGGAATAAGATAATCTTAACTTAACTGCAATAAAAACAAATATTCAAAAAGTGCTATGCCTAAATACAAATTAAATGTGAACAACAAGAATTATAATGTAACCGTTGAAGCCGGAACACCTTTGCTCTGGGTTTTAAGGGATAATCTTAATCTTACTGGAACAAAATATAGCTGCGGAGAAGGGCTTTGTGGTTCCTGCACAATTCATATTGATGGTAAAGCAGAAAGATCATGCATCGTTTCTGTTGAAGAAGCAGTGGATAAAAAAATTACAACCATTGAAGGATTGGCTGAAAATCCTGACCATCCAATTTTTAAAACCTGGATAGAACTTGAAGTTTCACAATGCGGTTATTGTCAGCCCGGTCAAATTATGACTCTTGCTGCTATGCTTGATTCAGATTCCAGACCTTCTCGCAAGGAAATCGATAATACAATGTCAACAGTTTTATGCAGATGCGGAACTTATCATCGGATTAGAAAAGCAATCGATAAAATTGTAGAGGAGAAGCAGTAATGAGTAATTCTGTTAAACAAACTCGTAGAGAATTTATTAAAGTAGTTGGAATAAGCGGCAGCGGTTTAATACTAGCTTCTTTTATTCCGTTTAATAATGTTTTGGCAAATGTTGGTGATGATCCGAAAATATTTTCACCAAGTGTTTTTTTGAAAATTGATTCAAATGGAATTGTTACTATTATTTTTCATAGATCCGAAATGGGGCAGGGAGTTAAAACTGCTTTACCAATGCTTGTTGCAGAAGAGCTTGAAGTTGATTGGGAGAAAATAATTATTGAACAATCTGATGCAGATAAAAAGTATGGAAATCAATCAACTGGTGGAAGTACAAGTGTAAGAAGAAACTGGGAACCGCTGCGTGTTGCAGGTGCAACTGCACGGGAAATGCTGATACTGGCTGCTGCAAAAAAATGGAACACAGGCACTTCAAATTGTTATGCTGAAAATGGTTTTATCATAAATAAATCCAATGGTAAAAAATATTCTTATGGTGAATTAGTTGAAGATGCTGCAAAACTGCCCGTTCCGACTGATGTAAAATTGAAAGATCCAAAAGATTTTAAACTTATCGGTAAAAGAGTTCATCGTGTTGATACGCCTGATAAAATTTTTGGTAAAGCAATTTTTGGAATTGATGTTGTTGTTCCCGGAATGTTCTATGCAGCTTTAAGCCGATGTCCAACATTTGGTGGAAAAGTAAAAAGCTTTGATGCAGCTAAAGCTAAATCAATGCCCGGAGTTGTTGATGTAGTAGAGATATCGAACGGAGTAGCAGTAATTGCTGATTCAACCTGGCGGGCTTTCAAAGGCAGAGATAGTTTGATAATTGAATGGGATCTTGGACCTTATGCTAATGTAACAACTGAAGATATCAGAAATGAAATGTTAAAGCATGTTAAAGATGAAGGTGCTGAATTAGAAAACCGTGGTAATATTAATACTAATATTAAAGATGAAATAAAACTTGATGCTGTTTATGAAGTTCCTTTTATCACTCACGCACCAATGGAACCAATGAACTGTGTTGCAAAATATCAAAATGGAAAAGCTGAGATTTGGGCTCCGACACAAAATGCACAAGATGCACAAAACGAAACAGCGAGAGTCTTAGGTATTTCTAAAAATGATGTAACAGTTCATATAACTTTAATGGGTGGCGGCTTTGGAAGGAGACTTGTTAATGATTATGTAGTTGAAGCAGCAGAAATATCAAAAGCCTGCGGCAAGACTATAAAACTTACCTGGACCCGCGAAGAAGATATGAAATTCGGATTTTTCCGTCCGCCAAGTATGAGTGTTTTGAAAGGCTCAGTTACAAAGGATGGAAAGCCGGCAAAGTTTTATCATCATGTAATTGCTCCATCAATATCACAAATGCGTTTTAATAAAAACCTTAAAGCGGAAGAATCTGATATTGCTGATGGCACAATTGATTTGCAATATCAGATTCCTAATCTTAAAATTACCGGCACTTTGATTCCAACACATGTTCCGATTTCCTGGTGGCGTGCTGTTTATAATTCTCAGAATCCTTTTGCTGTTGAATCTTTTATAGATGAAATGGCTTATGCAGCGAATAAAGATCCTTTTATATTCAGAAAGGAAATGCTGCCTTCTGATTCAAGATTAGCTAATGTTATGAATGTTGCTGTTGAAAAAGCTGGCTGGCAGGTTGGGAAAAAACTGCCGGCAGGAAAAGGAATGGGAATTGCGATCTTTTCCGGTTATGAAAGTTACTGCGCACAAATTGCAGAAGTAACCGTAAATAATAATAAGCTGAAGATAGATCGATATGTGGCAGTTATTGATTGCGGTATTGTTGTTAATCCTGATACAGTTGAAGCTCAGTTAGAAGGAGCAATAGTGTTTGCACTTTCAGCAGCTTTAAAGAGTGAGATAACGATTCAGAAAGGCGGAGTTAAAGAAAGTAATTTTGATGATTATCCAATGTTAGCTTATGATGAAACTCCGGTTATCGAGACATATTATATTAAAAATACTTATAAGGTTGGTGGTGTTGGCGAAGTTGGAATTGGTGCTTGTGCGCCTGCATTGACAAATGCAATTTTTGCTGCTACTGGAAAAAGAATAAGGCGATTGCCTGTAAAGTTAATTTGATCATCAATTAAACAGATAATTTTTTTTGATAAGTCAGGATACTGCTTTTAATATTGCAAAGAATATTGTTCCGGATATTGAACTTAAAGGAATAAGAATCTCAGACAAATTATCGAATGATAAAAGATTTGAAAAACTACCTGCAAACTGCTGGTATATTAGCTATTCAAATATTCCGCTTTACAATTTAAGTTGTTCCAATGCCGATCTGATATTTATGTGTATAGACAAAGTAAAAGGAGAAATTCTATTTCATAATAAAGTTTAAGCATAAATAAATAATCCGGAAAAATTTATTAAAAGATTAAACAGTTCTTCAAATATCTGCAATTTTGGTATAAGCTTTTTTTATTGAATCTTTGGGTGGTAAAAATAATTTTATAATGCTGTTAGAATCGATTAAAACAATTTTACTTGTCATTACAACATTGTTGATACTTTACTCTCTTTTATTTAAGAAAAGAATACCAGCGGAAAAAGTTAAGTTTCTTGCTTCATCACTCGTAATTACATTGGTCTTACTGTTTATAATTGTAATTAAACTACATCACTATTTACGTTTAGATTATAGAATACCAAACACTTTAACTTACTTTATTGTATCGATCCCGTTCATTTTTCACTTATATAAATTTAAATCAGAATTATTAAAAACTAACTTCATTTTGTTACTTTTCTCAATTAGTTTCATTGCACTTGCTGTAATTCTTGATTTATTAACAGACGGAAAGATAATATCTTTCTCGGTATCGGATTTGATAGAAGAATTGCTAAGAATTGCAGGGACAGGTCTCTGGATGTTATATTATTTTAACTACACAATTAAACTCAGGAATTTTAAAAATGTATCTATCAAATAATTTTTGGTCTAATCTTAAACTCTTTGCAGGCAATACTGCACTAATTGATACCGCAAGTAAACAATCCTTAACCTACAAAGAATTGGATGATGAATCTGATTTTATATCAGAAAAAATAAAATTACCCCATAAAGGATTAGCTTTTTTATTTACTACAAACAATCAAGAATCTGTTGTTTTATATGTTGCATTGCTTAAGTCTGGTAATGCAGTTTTGCTACTTGATGAAAAACTTAATGAAGAAATAAGAAACGGGTTGATAGATAATTATAAACCGGATTTTATTATTTCGTCTAGTTCTATTACATCTTCGGAATATGAAAATTATTTAGAATATCACTCTCTTCGTTTCTTAAAGAAAAAAGATATTCAATCAAGTGAAATATTTCCTGATCTTGTTGTGCTTCTATCTACATCCGGCACTACAGGTTCACCAAAACTTGTTAAGCTATCTTATAAGAATATTCAATCAAATGCAGCTTCCATTGCAGAGTATCTGAACATTGATGAAAATGAAAAACCAATTACTACTCTTCCATTCAATTATTCTTTCGGACTTTCAATCATTAACAGTCATTTACTTAAAGGCTCTACAATTGTATTAACAGAAAAAACGGTTTTCTTCAGAGATTTCTGGGCTTTATTTAATGAATACAAATGCACTTCTTTTGCTGGCGTTCCATATACTTATACAATGCTTAAAAGAATTGGCTTTGAGAAAATAGACCTGCCATCGTTAAAATATTTTACTCAGGCAGGCGGAAAGTTAAGTGAGGAGTTTATCAAGTTTTTTAATGATTACGCAATTAGCAGTAAGAAAAAGTTTTTTGTAATGTATGGGCAAACCGAAGCTACTGCTAGAATAACTTATGTTCCTTATAAAAGGTTAAGCGGAAAGATCGGTTCAATCGGAATATCTATTCCGGGTGGTGAATTGAAAATAATGAATGATGGTATTGAGGTACTAACACCAAAAGAGGTTGGCGAGATTGTTTACAGAGGTGATAATGTAATGCTTGGTTATGCTGAAGTACTAAATGATCTGTCTAAGGGCGATGAGTTAAAAGGGGTTTTATTCACCGGAGATCTTGGCTATAAAGATGAAGATGGATTCTTTTATGTTACAGGCAGAATGAAAAGATTTATTAAGATTTTTGGACTGAGAATAAATCTGGATGAAGTTCAAAAGATGCTTGAAAATCATTTTAAAATTTCTGTTGCCTGCACTGGTAAAGACGACTTACTTCAGATTCTCGTTCAATCAGATGATTATTTAACAGAGGTAAAAGTAAAAGAAGAAGTTATGAAAATGTATCAGCTTAATTTTAAGTCTTTAGTTGTCAGAACAACAAATCAGATCCCAACAAATACCAATGGTAAATATGATTATAATAAAATTAAGGAAATGGTAGGATTTGGAGCGTAGATATTCTTATATAAATGATTGAAGTAAAAAAATTATAAATTAATATTAAATCTTAGTCAAGAATTTAGGAAAAAACTCAGCGATAAAGAGATTACTGAAACCTTTCTCGTAAGAATGCAAGAATCTAAACTAAAAGAACATCTTAGTTATGAAAAATACTCGCATAACTGTTAATGCATTAAACTTTGATGATATTGCAACTAGTTTCAGGAAAAATGAGAGGTTATTTCTTCTGACTAAACACTATTTATCATGAAATTTTAAAACAAAAATTAATTTTACCCAAAAACAAATACTTAGTTTATTATTTAGAAAAGATTTATATACTTTTTATGTTAAAAAGCGGGCAGGTGCTTAATAATTGGAATTAGATGTATATTTTCTTTAATTTGATAATACTAAATGTGTCTGTATCTGTTTTAACAAGAGTTATTTTATTTCCGATACTTAATACTAAAATCAAAACAAAAAGAATTTAAATTTTAACATAAAATTATTAGGGAATGCTATGAAACCCGATAATAAAACCACTTTCTGGAGTAAGTATAAAAAGTATTTAATCTTATCTTTCATATTACTGGGATTTCTCCTAACAGTGATTATTACACCTGGAATTATGGAAGGGACAAATACACAAGCCGGATCATTACCCACATGGCAGGTTAATAATCCTGTATCCAAAGTATTTGTGATGGATAATATTCCTCCGACAGCCGGCTCTTTAGCTGCCGGTAATTCGACTGTACCGGATGCATACCTAGATGATCCTGCAATTGATACTTTGCTCTTAATGATGAGGACACAAGGAATTTATTTATATAAAACCGCAACGCATCCTGATGGTATTGTTGGTTCAAATGATATTGTGATAATCAAAGGAAGTTTCCAATGGGATTTCAGAAATACTACAAGCACAGACAGGATTAAAGGTTTAGTTTGGCAAATTCTTCAGCATCCGGATGGATTTACAGGTGAAATTCTTGTTGGAGATAATACACAATGGGCTCCTATTGGTGAAGACGATAATAATTCTGAAGACCCCAATCAATGTATTCTCGATGTTATAAATACTTTTCATTCGAAAGGATACCCTGTATACTTGTTCAGATGGGCAGATATAATGTATAATGTGGTAACGGAATATTCAAAGGGTGATTATAATAATGGATATACATATGATCCAGCTACAAAAATAAGTTATCCCAAATTTAAATCACCATCTGGAAATCATTATATATCATTAAGGTATGGAATATGGAATTCAAATACTCATACTTATGATCACGATCGTCTTTGCCTGGTTGATTTTCCTGTTTTAAAAGCTCATGGCTGGACTGGTGCAACACTGGCGATAAAAAATTGGGTAGGAGTACTTACAGTTGCATATCAGAATGAAAGATATGGAGGCGGCGATCCTATGCACTTTAATTATATGTTCGGTGAATTTGCACTACCCGCAAGAGTAATGCAAGTAACTTATCCAAAACTTACAATAATTGATGCAGCCTGGACTAATCCCGAACGTAATTATGGAAATATCGCCGTGCAATTAAATATGTTGTTAGGTTCAACTGATCCATTTGCTGCTTCCTGGTATGCTGCAAAGTATATGTTAACACCGGTTGCATATTATCCTGAAAGAACTAATCCGGATAATGTGGGTGGTTTGTATAATAAATGCTTAAACAATTGGATAAACTGTATGCACGATTCCGGATTTGCAGTTACTAAAGATTCATCTGAAATATCAGTCTATGATAGATCTGTATTATCTGCACCATCTGTATTCAATTTAACGGTTAATGTTTCTGACGGTTGGAATATGGTTTCAGTTCCAGGCTTAAATCCAAACGGAATGGGATTAGGAAATTGGTGGCCAAACAGACTGGGTGATGTTTTTAAGTTCGGAAACGGCTATGAACCAATTACTACCACAACACCAGGAACCGGCTATTGGATGATGAATAATGGAGCTCAGACATATAACTATCCTGCTATACAGATAGTTCCTCACAACCCAATTAATGCTGTGGCAGGCTGGAATATGATCGGTGGATATGAATTAAGTGTAGCATCAGCTGGAATAACAACTGTTCCGCCCGGATTAAAAAATGGAATAATTTATAAGCTTTCAAACGGATATCAGCCTGCAACTACAATTGATCCTGGATATGGTTACTGGATAAATCTCACTGATGCCGGACAAATAATAATTCCCGAGACAATGGCAAAAAGAGAAAAATCTGCGGAATGGTTTCCACAGGATTGGCCAAAGATTTTATTAACAGATAATCAGGGAAGGAACTACACGCTTTATTGTGGTCAAGATAATGCTGATTTAAGTCAATATGAGTTACCACCAGCGCCCCCAGAGGGAATGTTCGATGTAAGATTTGAGACAAATAAAATTGCAGAAAAACTGGGTACAGAAATTAAGAAAATTCATTTAAGCGGCGTAGCATATCCGTTAACAATAAGAACAGAAGGGATAGATATCAGATTAACTGATGATATGGGTAAGGTGTTAAAATCAAACCTGAAATCAGGTGAAGAGCTAACAATAAATGATGCAACTATCAAAAAGATAGGTGTATCGAGCGCTGAATTACCGAGAGAATATTCACTTGATCAAAATTATCCAAATCCTTTTAATCCGACAACAACAATACAATTTGCAACACCTAAGGATGCACAGCTAAAGATAAATATCTACAATATTTTGGGTGAAAATGTTTTAACGATAGCAGAAAATACTTATGAAGCTGGATATCATAAAGTAACCTTCAACGCAAGTAGTTTACCAAGCGGGATATATATTTATAGTTTAGAAAACAGTGATCCTACATTAAAGTCAGAGCAAAGATTTATTCAAGCAAGAAAAATGGTTTTGATTAAATAGTATCAAATGATACTATTGAAAGATTAAGGCAAAGTTTCAAGTCAGCCGGTAATAAATCAATATACTGGCTGATGATAAATTAAGATAAATGAATAAAGCGGAAAGCAGTATCTAACTCATCAAATTCTATAAAAGAGGTCTAATAACTTCGAAAGTGAATATTGAGATTTCGAAGTAAATTCGGAATGAAATTTATAAAGCAGTCTCATTTCTTTTTCCTTTAAACCTTCAATAATTAAATAAAATAATCTCTTTATCTGATATTTTAATTCTTTATTTCCTTGCCTGATATTGATACACTTTCTTTAATTGATATAAAATTAATTCACAATTCATCAAATTTTCCCAATTATTATTGGAATAATGATTGGGTAAACATATCATCAATGCTAACTCATTAAACTAGTAAACAATTATAATTAAACTATTTATTGGAATTTATAACTCTTAAAAACTTCTAATGTTTGGATTAACAAGCGCTTCAATAAAATTTAATATTCAGTCACTTGAGAGGCAGTGTTTTTTAACGGAGACTATCAATGAAATTTAATCTGATAATTTTAAATTTGTTTTTATGTATAACCGGAACAGGTTTATCGCAATGGATTAACCAAAATCCTGTTCCAAACGGTAATGATTTACATTCTGTTTTTTTTATAGATGATAACAATGGCTGGATAGTTGGATCTGACGGATTTATAAATAAAACTTCAAATGCTGGAATAGATTGGACAGAACAAAATAGTAAAACAAACCTGATTTTAAAATCTGTTTTTTTTATTGATCAAAACACAGGATGGATATGCGGAGAATCAGGGCTTATATTGAAAACAACTGATGGTGGGCAAAATTGGTTTAGCCAAACAAGTGGAACAACAAAACACTTAACTAAAATACATTTCTTTGATTCTAACAATGGTTTTTCTGTAGGATTTGGTGGAACAATTTTAAGAACTACCGATGGAGGCTTTACCTGGATTGCTCAGTTTTCCGGAACTTCGAGTGATATTTATGATCTTGATTTTATTAGTCCTTTAAATGGATACGCTGTTGGAGGTGATTATGGATCCTATGCAATTTTGAAAACAACCGATGGCGGATTAAGTTGGATTAACAAAGAAAGTAGTTTTTATTATGATTACTTATCACTACTTTCAGTTAAATTCATTGATAAGAATACGGGATTTATCGGCGGCGGATATTCAAATCAGAATGTAATATTTAAAACAACTGACGGTGGCGAAAGCTGGATTGAATTAGTAGTACTATCAAGTAGAGAGAATACAACACAACACGATATAGAACAAACTATCCTGTATAATTCCGGAGGTATTAATTCTATTTACTTCAAAGATAAAAACACAGGCTATGCTGTTGGCGGCACCGCTTATGGTTGGGATAGAAAAATATATACCACTACTGATGGCGGTTCAACCTGGATCCGTAAATATAGCGGCTGGGAAGAAAATGGTTTAATTGCTGTTACTGGTAACAGCCGGGGGCAGGGATGGGCAGTTGGTTTTACAGGAGCGATTTTTATAACTGAAAATAATGGGGATTCCTGGGCACAAATTCTTAGCGGCAACAAATCATCATATTTCAGCGGCGATGATATCCATTCAATGTTTTATTTAAATGAAAATGTCATTTGGGCGGTTGGGAAAAGAGATAGCTATCTTCCTTCAGCCGGAGACGTGATGTTAAAAACAACTAACGGTGGTAAGGTCTGGAAAACAAAACAGTTTTTTCAAAGCTCAGAAGGACCTACAAGATCAGTTTATTTTATAGATGAAAATTTTGGATGGGCTGTGGGTGATGGAATGGCCGGTTTTTACCGGACTACTGATGGTGGAGAAAACTGGGCTTCTGTTTTTCTCAATGGATCCTCTGTCTTTTTCATAAATCAAAATACCGGTTGGGTTACCTCTGATAAAGATTATGCAGGAATTTATAAATCTACTGATGGTGGTATAACCTGGGAACAAAAAAGCTCAATTAGCAGCTCAAGTCTATTTTTTATTAACAATAATATTGGTTGGGCTGTTGGTGCAAATGGCAGTATTTTAAAATCCACTGATGGTGGTGAAAGCTGGTCAATCAAAACAGCAAATACTACTAATGATTTAAACAGTGTGAAATTTTATAACTCTAATTTTGGTATTTGTGTGGGTAAAGCAGGAACTGTTTTGCTAACCACTGACGGAGGTGAAAACTGGATTCTTCAAAATGCTGGTACTAATGCAACATTAAAAGCAATTGAATTTATTAATTCGAATACTATCTGGATTGTTGGCTCTCAAGGCACCATACTTAAGACAACAGATTCAGGTAATAGCTGGACTTTATACAATGAACTGACCGAAAACGATTTAACTTCACTCTGCTTTGCAGATGAACATACCGGTTGGTTTGGAGGTATGAACGGAACAATGTTCAAATATCAGGAGGATGTTGTTCCTGTAGAACTGGTCTCATTTACTGCTAAGGTAATTAACAATGCTGTAGAACTTAATTGGGAAACAGCTACTGAGATAAATAACTATGGTTTTAATATAGAAAGAAAAACAGAAGGTCAGGAATGGGATAATATCGGATTTGTAGAAGGACAGGGCAATAGTACTTCTAAAAACTCTTATTCTTTTATAGATAAAAATCTAACGGGAACAAAAAAAATTCAGTACAGATTAAAACAACTGGACACAGATGGTAGTTTTAAATATTCCAATGAAGTAGAAGTTGAGATTACTCCAACTGCTTTTACTCTATATCAGAATTATCCAAATCCTTTTAACCCAAGCACTGTTATTGAGTTCTCACTTCCTGAAGCAGTGGATGTGTCATTAACAATTTATGATGCTTTGGGTCAGAAGATAACTGAACTGGTCAATAATCATCTTGAAGCCGGTTATCATAGATATCAATGGAATGCACCGCAGAGCGGGATAGCAACAGGAGTTTACTTTTACGAATTAAAAACTGAGAAATTTGTTTCTGTGAAAAAAATGTTGTTGATGAAATAAGCAGTAAAATTTTTTAATATACATCAGCTAAACTGTTTCTATATAATATTTATGTAATGGAGGCTTTCACTTAACATTATTTGAAAACTGTTTTTGTGAAAAGAATTTGTCTATAAAAAAGGTATAAATACTAAGTGTAATAATAATTATAAATTGAATATATAAAGGAGTGGCAACAAGACTACCATCAATCAGTGAAAATTTAATTAATAAATATTTTAACAGATAATAAACTGCTTTACTGATTATAATACTTACAGCCATTGATAAAAATTTGTTCTGATAAAATTTATTAAATCTGAAATACAAAAATATATTTAGCAATAAGTCAGCTGAAAGAATAAATGTTTTCATAACTGATGGATGGTTTGAAAGTAGCAATGAGAACAATGGTAGTAATAATGCAAGCAAATAAGCATTGTATTGTGAACTATGAAGCATTGCTATTGCGATAATTATTCTCATTGGCTCATACATATAGACTGGTATATTCAATAAGACAGAAATCTGTGGCAGAAAATAGATAATCAGAATTGCTGAAAAATCTATTATAATGCTTTTTGTGTTCAAGATAATGCCTGATAAAAGAAGTTCTTAAAATTATTTTAAGTCGATTCAAATTTACAAGAAAATAAATTTTTTTATCATCTGTATGTAAGAAAATATTTTTTTTGATTTTTTTTATTTAAGAAAAGAATAAGTTTTTATTAAAATCTGGTAAGGATAAATCACTTATAAAAATAAATAATGAGGGTAGTCTTGATAAACTATTTCATATGTTTAATTAAATTACAATCAAAAGTCGGCATCTGCATAGCAGTATTTTTTTTAACGACCTCAAATTTTGTATTTGGTCAGTATGAATTACAAGATGCCTTTCCAAATCTTTCATTTAATAACCCGGTATTTTTAACTCACGCTGATGACAATACAAACAGAGTTTTTGTTGTTGAGCAGGGAGGTAAGATAAAAGTATTCCCGAATGACCAATCAGCTTCCAATGCAAAGGTTTTTCTTGATCTATCAGATAAGGTTTATTTCAGTGGAGAGATGGGCTTACTGGGTTTGGCTTTTCATCCTGATTATGTAAACAATGGTTATTTCTATGTGTATTACAGTGTTACTAATCCTTTTAGATCAGTAATTTCAAGATTTAAAGTAACAAGCAATCCTGATTCTGCCGATAAAAATAGTGAATATCAGATTTTAACCTTTAACAAGGTTTATGAAAATCATAATGGCGGATGGATGAGTTTTAGAAAAACAGATGGATATTTATATATAAGTACCGGCGATGGAGGAAGCGGCGGTGATCCGCAAAACAATGCACAGAATATCAATGTGTTTCTTGGTAAGATATTAAGGATTGATGTTGATGGCGGAACACCTTATGCAATTCCGCCAACAAATCCATTTTACGACAGCACTAATACATCAATTAAAAAAGAAATTTATGCCTGGGGATTGAGAAATCCGTGGCGCAATAGTTTTGATCCGGTTACTGACTGGTTCTGGTGTGCGGATGTTGGACAGTATGAATGGGAAGAAATCAATCTGATTGAAAACGGAAAAAATTATGGCTGGCGGTGCTACGAAGGAAACCATCCATATAATACATCAGGTTGTAACTATCCTGATTATACATATCCAATATTTGAATATTCTCATGGAGATGGATGTTCAATTACAGGTGGTTATGTTTACAGAGGGAATAAAGTTCCGGAACTTTATGGAAAATATATTTATGGTGACTACTGTTCAAAGAAAGTCTGGGCACTTGAATATGACGGAATAAATCCACCAACAAATCAATTATTAGTAACTGCACCCAATATGATTACTTCTTTTGGAGTGGATGAGAATAATGAAATTTATATTACCTCTTCAAATGGTATTATATATAAATTTACCCCGACTGTGAATTGTTATAATATTGATATTAAAGCCGGATGGAATCTTGTATCTGTGCCATTAATAAATAATGATATGTCATCTGTAAATATTTTCCCGAATTCCAGCTCTCAGATTTTTGCTTATAGTGATGGTTATTACGTAGCAGATTCTTTAATAAATGGAATAGGATATTGGGTAAATTATTCTGACAATCAGACAATACAAATTTGTGGAACAGAAATTAGTTCATCTATTAGCGTTTCTTCCGGTTGGAATCTTATCGGTCCGTTTAATCATCCTGTGCCGGTTCAAAATATTAGTTCAGTCCCTCCAAACATAATCGTTTCTTCTTTCTTTGAATATAATGAAAGCTATGAAATTGCTGATACTTTGAATCCGGGCAAGGGATACTGGGTGAAAACAAGTGCGAATGGAACTATTCAGTTTAATCAGAATGCAGAATAAAAACTTGTATTATTCATAATGTGGTGTTTGTATTAGTAAAAATATTTTATGATGCTTTTTAGTAGTTTTAATTTTCAATTTATAGAGAGAGCTCTGATGCCCTCTAAATATTGATTTCTTATTACGGA
>Ga0208196_1003097_pt1 | contig 14388 bp, 7 predicted proteins | sample AD_JPNNA7_MetaG_FD_184443 | JGI IMG/M metagenome (GOLD analysis project Ga0208196, IMG submission 184443) | Active sludge microbial communities of municipal wastewater-treating anaerobic digesters from Japan - AD_JPNNA7_MetaG (SPAdes) (version 2) | ecosystem: Engineered > Bioreactor > Anaerobic >...
CATTCCTCGTTCCACTCGGATGGCTTTGAGCTTACAGGGTCCGTGTTCAGTTGGTAAGGTTCAAAAATCTTGCACTTTGTGGCCGTTTTTCACGATTCGACCACTGATTGCACAACGGTTACGTTAGTTCCACAAAATGGGCATTCTTCTAAATCATACCAACCATCATAAAGCTTAATCATTTTCCCACAACAGAGCATTTCTACTTTAGTCATGTCTGGAGGTTCTGGGCCAGAAATAGGTCTGGGTGGCAGGATATTTTCAAAATCAGCTTTTACTTCAAATCTGAGAAATGAATTTGATTGGGATGTTGAGCTAAAGCCATCTGTAAAACCCGAGAGCATCTTGTTTATTTGGGGTAGCACATACTCTCTCATAACAAAACGTTTTAGGTAAATTTGAAATTCTCCAGTGAGCATATCCCCTGACTCAGCATGATGATTGCAATAAGGGCAAGATAAATATTGAGGTTCATGTTCTTCATGTTCGGTGGATATGGAAACATCCCCAATTTCATTTTCGATTCGCTTGAATGCAGGTTGTAAAATAGATGCAAGATCGTCAGGATCTGCTTTTGTTTTAAAGCTCCGTCCACAATTAGGACAGGTCCTCCGTAGAAATTCGTCTTTATCAAGCGCAAATGATATCGAAAAACGAACTGGCTGATCATCAGACATAACTTTTCCTGATTTCTCCTATCTCACCTTACCTTCTTCCACTCCACACTCTTCCCGCCATGCTTTTCCTGTTCGTGGTTTCCCTTCTCAAATCCCATCACCATCTTCCCGCAGACTTCGCACTTATATAACCCAAAATCTGATAATGTCGGCTGATCTACAGGCGGATCGATCTCTTTTTCCACCTTAGCTGGCGGGGTCACTGGTGAATTCGGCTTCGCTGATGCGGGAAGCTGGGTCTGAACTGCCGCAGGCCGGCTTTCCGATCTGGGTTGCACCATCGAAATCGTTTCCTGTTTTGGTGGTACTGCAATACTTTGTGCTGAGTGGCCATCAGGATTGCCAACTTCGACACCCTCCAATCGATCCCAGGCTTCTAGAACCAACCGGCGCGTGCGGTACTCGCCGTACTGTCGAATTTCCTTTTCCTTCAACACGCGGAAGGTCTCGCCTGGGAAATCGCTGGCAGCGACGCGCTGCGCGTACCCCACCGGGTCAAGCGGATCGGAGACTTCTTCCCACGGGTCTAGGATATCTTCCAATTCGTGTTCGGTCAGGTCGGCCGGGTCGAGTATGTAGCGCAATTGCTTGCGGTTCAGTCCGTACAGGCGGGCGTAGTAGGCGTCCAACTCAGCGCGCAGCACGGCGCGGCGATCTTCGTCCCAGGGGAAGGGAACGGGTGAGCCGTCAACAGCGAGTGGCGAGTGGGGGAACCAATCATTCCAGGTCTCTACGCCAATTTCATTCAGGATGTCCTGGGCAAAGGGCAGAAGATCATAGGCTGTGAAAGATAATTCAATTACTCGAGATATGATGAATTTCTTCTCTTCCTTTGAATAGCGATTTGGTGGAATTACGGGAAATTGTTTAACAATAAAGAAATTGAGGTTGGTTCCACCTATTTTAAATCGATTAGTAAAGTCAAAGGGAATACATGCCGAATTTGCGTCAAGGCAAGTACATAGAGTAGGAGTGATTTGATCAAATAGAAATATTGGAGCACTGTTTCCAACACCCACTAAAGGAATTATTGAAGTTACCATTGAACGTTCATTTGTTGCATTAGTAATTCCCCGAAACGCGAAGAGCCATTTGTGTTTCAGACAACCAAGTCGATTCAATACTTCATGATTTGGTACATAATATCGAGTTGTTACATGATATTGCTGGTTGTGTTTTTCAGAGGGCGTCAATTCCCTCGTGTCCTGCCCGTCAAACGTTGCCCAGCGATGGTCGTAATGCCAGAACATCTTCGCTTCATACAGCCGCACATACCCCTCGCGCGGCTCAGTGACGAACAGCCCGCTGTCGTTAGACATGTGAAACATCGCCAGAAACTTCACCCCCCACGGGTTCTCGCCGGTGCGCTCATTCACCAGCACCGGCACGCGCTGGTAAATTTTGCGGGTCAGTTCGGCGTCGGCGCGGGTGCGGAAGACCGGCATGGTGCGCGTGTTGGGGTTAAACAGGGCAATCTCCACCGGGTCCAGCGTAAAGCGGCGGCGCTCATCGCGCAGGTGCTCCACCCGCGTGGCGAAGAAAACAAACTGCGCCTGCTTCACCGACGCGCCGGACAGCGTCAGCAGGCAGAATTTATAGCTGCGGTGCACACCCGGGAAGATGGCTTCCCGGTTTTCAAAATCAAACAGGCTGGCAATGGCGCGTTTTTCTACCAGGTCACCGAAGAAATCTTTGGTGGTGTCATCCGTGGCGATTCCGGTGGGCACAATGATCCCGGCGCGACCTACTGCACTGGTCAAATTGCGGAAATGCTCGGCAAACAGGGCATAGGTGTTGACATCGCCCACCGCGGTCAGCGGGTAGCGAGCGGAATTGCGTACAAATTTACTGGAACATTCGGCGGTGTGTTTGGCCGCCTCAAATTCCGCGGCCAGGGCCGGGTTGGTTTGGGTCAGTTGGTCAATCAACCGCTGCCGGGCGGCTTTATTGGGCGCAGCAGCAATCTGTGGGTCGCGCGCCGCAAAGAATTCTTCCTCCTGCAGTTTAATGCGCTCCCAGGGCGGGTTGCCCAACACACAGTCAAAGCCGCCCGCGGCAGCCGCTTCTGCAAACTCTAGCGGCCAGTGAAAGAAATTCGCCGATCGGCTCAACCGCCGCACCTGCTCCGGCAGCCCTGTCTGCACCTCCCGGCCGCTGCGCAGGCGCTTCAACTGCCCCTGGGTGGGCGCCACAATTTCGTAGGCTTTACTGGCCGGGGCAATGATCTTCCAGAAGAAAGACGCCGTCCAAAAATCGGCCGCCTGCCGCTGGCGGTGAACTTCCACCGATTCCTGCAGGTCCGCATAGGCTTGCGCTTTGGCCTGCACGTCCGCCGCGCTGTCTTCGGGCATGGCTTCCACCCCCCGGCTGCGCTCCGCAATCCAGCGATCCAGATCTTCGCGCGTCTTCAACACGGTAACGATGAATTCTTTGCCCTCGCGTTCGTTTTTGTTGCGCTTTTTCAGGAAGGCGGCCATTGCCTTGTCATCCCCGGTCACGGGGTTAAAGGCCTCGTCCGGCACCTCCAGCTCGTCGATCTCCATCTTCGGCCCCACGCCCACCAGGCTGTTGCCGCATTTGATGTGCGCATCTAAAAACGAGAGCGGCTTGCCCGGCTCGAGCGATTCGAGCCACAGATTCACCTTGCACAGCTCCACCGCCATCGGGTTGAGGTCCACCCCATAAATACAGTGGCGGATCACATCCCGCAATGCCCGCCGGGTCTCGTTGGGTGAGGGTTCGTTGTCACCCGCGCGCACCTCGGCTAACCATCCGGCAATACGATGCGCTGCTGCAATCAAAAAATGGCCACTGCCGCAGGCCGGGTCGCAGATCTTAAGCGATAATAACCGCGAAGACGCCAGGCGCGCAAAGATTTTTTCTTTATCCAGAGAATCCTTCGCGTCCTTTGCGCCTTCGCGGTGAGCTTCTTCCAATGCATTTTCGATCACTGGATCCAAAGCCGAGTCCAACAGAACCTGGATCAAACTGGATGGCGTGTAATAACTGCCGGTTGTTTTACGTTCGTTCCCGGCGGCGCTGGTTAACTGGAAAGTGCCGGCATCGGTATTCAGCAGGGGGTGCAGTTCCAGTAAAGATTCGTAAACGCTGCCCAGCTCTTCCGGTCCCAGGTTGCGATAATCCACTGCCCGGCGGGTGTTCCCTTCGGTGATGAATGCCAGGCTGCGGACAGCGCTCAATAAAGCCTGGTTATCCAGTCTGGCGTCATTGAGGTCAGTCGTAGAACGGGCATCAAACAAGAATCCACCCAATGCCGGGATAGCCAGCTCCGGGCAGCCTGAATCAGAACCCAGCAAGGTCATCACCAGGCGCAGGGCTTCATAGCGGTCGTGGTGCCGGCTGCCGCGTTGTCTTTGGGCTAAAGCTCGTAAATGGGTTGTGGAGTAGTAATTCAGGAATCGCTGCCGAGCCTCCACTGCTGCACCCGGTAGAAGCAGCAAATCGCGGTCTTCAGCGGCAAAGAGGAATATCAACCGATAAACCAGGCGCAAGAGCTGGCGATAATAATCTTGGGCGGAAAGATCACCATTTTTTAGCCGTTTGCGCAATTCTCCATTCAACGGGTGCTGTAAAAATCCCTGCCCAAAGCTGACAATGGCTTCTTCCACCCCGCGGCGCAGGTCATCCAGCGCCCGCGTGCCACTCTCCTGGGCGCTCTTTGACCATTTCTCCAGCAGGCACTCCGTCTGTTTCTCAGTTGTTTCAAAACGGGATTGGTGACATATCAGCCATAGTAAGACAAAGTCGGAGTAGAGCTCACCATCAAACATCGATTCAAGGTCAAATTCAATATATGCCTGACGGGTGAGGGTGGCGTTATCACGCAAGATACGAAGTTCTAACCCATTCGAAATAACACCCCACTGAACATCATCTGACCGGTTGAGGTATTCCTGCATCAAGCTGTGAGGACTGGTTCGAGCAGCGCCAACCGCGCCTGGCGTGCGTTTATCCAATTCAATCCCACATCCAACTAAATGAAGGGGGACATTTTGCCAGCGATGAGAGATTGGATAAGATTTCCCTTCAATTTCAACTGCTTTTGATGTGCTCAAACGACCGAAACCCAATTCCTGAAACAATGGCAATAGCCAGCGTTCGCGTGTCAATGTAGTGCCTGCATCCGTTGAACCTAACCGACCACGCGCGGCCTGGAATGCGCCCCATAATCCGCTTAACCGGTTCCATGAACGGTTGATTGCTTCATTGAGTTTCTCACCTGGCGCAAGGTGATAACTCTCAGGGTTTAATCCTTCCAGGTTTTTATCGTTCTCGCTGATTTGCTGAAGCAAATCAACAGGGAGCAACGCTCCCTCGGTATGGATGGTGGTAAATGTGTTACGGTTACGAGTTTGCATAATTTTCACCGCCAAGGCGCAAAGTGCGCAAGGTTTTTAATGAATTCATAGTTTATTCACCATCCGTTTGATCCCGTTTTTAACGAGAGGAACATTCCAATTGATCAAAAAACCTAAATGCCTGTTGCTTAATTTGAGATATGTCAGAAGTTGAGCTTCATGGATTGGTAGCAATTGCTCCACCGCCTTGTTTTCGATAATCACCAAATCCTCCACGAACATATCCAAACGGTACCCCACATCGATTTGAATACCCTCGTAAATAACCGGTTGAGGAATCTCGCATTCCACTTTTAATCCCCTCTTGTGGAGTTCATATTCGAGGCATGTTTGATAGGATGATTCAAGTAAGCCTGGACCCAAGGCCCGATGAACCTTTATGGTAGCATCCACAATTTGTTTACCGACTTCTTCAATATCCATGTTCTTGGCGTCCTTAGCGGCTTTGCGGTTAAGTGGCGGGTAGAAAAATGTAAATTCCCAGGATATCGGGGGGCAACTGCGGTTCCACCCGATAACGTACATTTCGGGTTCTGGTCGCCAAGCGTACCCTCTGATGTGCATCCAGCAATTCCTCTCCCCGCTGTATGGCAGCTTGGTCCAGGTGAGAGCGAAGAAGTTCAAATCCATCGATCACTCTTCCAACAAATTCGGCAGCCTGATCAGCAGCGATATTGCCATCCGGTTGAGCCAAAAGTAGTTTTTCGGCTTCGTTTTCTTCTAACCAAACCGCGCTTTGTGGACTCCCAGAGAAAGCGAGCAGCCGGCAGTCTTCAGCAAGCAGAGGTCTTTCAACGTTATTCTGTGTTTGAATGATGTGATAACGGAATCGCACCAACAGCAATGTGGTGCGTTTATCCACCGCTTTGGTACGGATAGCCCCGCAGCGTCGGGCGGTGGGGTAACGCACTGCGTCGCCTGCAAGAGGATCGAGGGCAGTTTCCAGAACATGATTTGCAAGCGTTTCCACAAAAGGATGGGTGCGTTGCAGGTAGTGTTCACCTTCCTGGACTGGCTGATTGAATCGGAATTTGAATTTCGGATGGGTGAGATCAAACCCTGAAGATTGCGCCAATACGTCTTTCAGCGCAGAGGATGCCTCAGTCAGGTCTGTGTCCAGAGGATCTGTTCCAGTTGTTTGGGCGCCAAATACGGACAGAGCCCTGCGGGTGAAATCAGCAACATCCACTCCGGACCCAATGGCAGCCCGAACCGCGTGCAATTCACGGGCGACTTCATCCACTTTGATCGTTTCTTGCGCAAATAAAGTTCGCGAACGTTTTTCACGTTCTGAGGCGGCTTCCCATTTTCCGTACAAGTCGTCTTTTTGCGGTTTGATGTACTCGTCGAAACCAGGTAGATAGCCTTGCAATACATTCGGATTGGATTTTAGAAGCAATCCTTCGAATATCGCTTCTACTACTTGTTCGGTATTTAGCGGGACTGGCACTGAAATGCCTAATGAGCTGCGAATTGTTCGATGTTTTCGCAGCAATACATCCAGAACAACTCCGTCGATCTGGTTATCCAAACCATAATACGTTAATACGCGCACCGTTGGACTGGGCTGACCATATCTATCTATCCGGCCATCACGTTGTTCGTGGCGAGTAGGATTCCAGGATAGGTCATAATGCAGGATTGCATCAAAATGTTCCTGCAGGTTGATACCTTCACTCAGGCAGTCTGTTGCAACCAAAACATGTTTTTTGGATTCACACAGCTGTCGTATTGTCTCCACGCGTGATTCAGGGGGCAATAACCCGGTGACCGCCATTACCTCTACATCTTTTGGTAAACGCGTGCGAAGTTCAGCCGCAACATATTCGGCGGTTGGGATGAAGCGGCAGAAAATAATCGGGTGGAAACCTTCGTTCAGCAGACCTTTGGTCAGGTCGACGGCTTTTTTTAGTTTTTCATCTTTCTCGCCGAATAGTTCATCCGCAGCCCGGGCCATATCCAACAGGCGGCGGCGGTTTCGCTGCCCTTCATCCTCTTCTCCACCAGGATCAGAGCCGGGGGTGACATCAGAACCATCTGCAGATTCATCCACAATGATATCGAGAATCGTTCGGCGACCAATTTCGTCGGCTTCTTCCGGATTTTCAGCTTCGGCTGGCGCGGCACGGTTGCGCAAGGTTGCCGCTGCTGCTGCAGGGCTGGAGGCTAGTGAGCGTAACAATGCTAAAGCTGACCACCAGCGTACTCGCTGATGGAATTGCCCACCTGTGGCATCCAAAACTGATTCTCGGGCATAATCCAGCACTCGTTCAAATAAACGCTTGTAGTCCGGACTGAGCTTGTAAGAGTCTTCGCGATCTTCACGCTTGGGAAAGGGGGTTTTCGAGTCCAGGTAGTTCTGAATGTCACCACGCCGGCGCTGGATAAAGTGCTGGGCGAGGCGTTTGCGATGACGTAGATTTTCCTCGCCGGTCAAGTCTTCGGGTAGATCATCAAATTCATTATCTAGAAAGGTGAGTAAAGAACGGAAAGCTTCTTCTTTTCCACTGTGAGGTGTGGCGGTTACGAGAACGATGTGCCGGTCGGGATTCTGAGCCAGCCCTCTGACCATTTCAAATCGCTGGTGGCGTCCACCTCTTTCGGCACCGTAAGCACAAGTATGGGCTTCATCAACAATGATGAATTCGGGGCAGGCACGCTTGAATTCTTCTCGCCGACGATCGGATTTAATATAGTCCATCGAGACGATAACGAAGGGATACCGTTCGAAAAGAGATTCACCCAGACTGAGATTCCGTTCCAAACGTGCTGCGGTGGAAGGGAGAACCAATTCTGCTTCAATATGAAACTTGTCTCGGAGTTCAGACTGCCATTGCTCGGCAAGAGGTGGCGGACAAAGAACTGCCAGGCGCTCTATTTCTCCACGATCAAGTAATTCGCGCGAAATTAAACCCGCTTCTATGGTTTTGCCAATGCCGACGTCATCCGCGATTAACAATCGGATCGGGTCTAATTTGAGTGCCATCAGCAATGGAACAAGTTGATAGGGACGAGGCTCAAAACCGATCCGTGCAAAAGAGCGGAACGGACCAGCACTGGATCGAAAACCAAGCCTGATCGCATCGCGCAACAATCGAGCTGAACGATAATCCCCAACATGTGATGGATCAGGGAGATCAAAGGTAGCAGGGGTCACTGGCTCCAGGGGGATATAAATACCGGTAATTTCATCATCCGAACCACCCAATGGTCGTAAGACCAAAAGATCATCCGTGGAGTCAGGGAGGACAACCCATTCACGGCCGCGCGCTTTGACGAGGGAACCTACGGTATAAGTCATGATTACGCATTACCTCCGAAGATGGAGGGGTATCGCTTGGTTATTTGATCCCAATCATCTTTTATTGAGAAACGAATGACAGTGTATCCGGTATCTTCCATACAATCCTTCTGAGTCTGGTCACGCTGTTGCCTTTCGGGATATTGGTGATGGGGACCGTCAACATAGATCGCGGCGTGTGCTTGCTCATAAAAGAAATCAGGACGGGTATGACAGGTTTCCAAAAGAATTTGTGCATGGCTCGGTAATCGCAAATTCCTTTTTTCAATGAAAGTTAACCATTCTCTCTCAAGATCCGATTGGCAGAGATTCAACAAGTGTTGAAAATGTTCGGTTCTGGAGATGGTCTGTGGAGAGGAGGTTGATGTACTTTGACTGCACTGCAGTAGATATTCTTTGATCGTCTGGCGGTCTAAATGCCGATGATCCATTTGATTGTAATAACTCATCAGGCAGTCATAACAGGCAGCTTCGCAATCTTCTTTGGCATTTGGCGCATGTCGCAAATCTTCACCAGTCTGCGGATCAAAATGGCAAATTTGCAAAGCCTGAGCAGCTACCCTGGCAAACGCACCTGGATCATCGACCAACCGCCGCAAAACGCCGGCGCCTCCTTCGGCAGATTCGTAGAATAGAATCGAATGTCGTTCATCACCGCTTGGCAAAGGTTCAGCAGCGACTTCGCTGTCTTCAAGCTGGTATTCAACTTGAATTGCATTCTTTAATGCTGCTTGCAAAGATGCCATCTGTGCAAGCTCTAATCCTTCATTCGGCTCGAAGAGTAAGCAATTCTTGTGATCCTCGACAAAAGGAACAACCCGCATTGTGCGGGGAGACATGGGATCATCAGCTTCGAGTGCTGTCTGATCATCTTCTTTGCGCGCCCAGTAACCTCGCTCGGTGTCGAGAATAAATCCAAATTGCTGTGGATTAGCGCGTCTTCGCCAGCCCAAATTGATACGCCATAGCGTAGCTGAATTACCATAAGTTAATTTTCCAATTAATTTGGCTTCGCCTTGCACCCCTTGCGGGTGGAAATGGATTTCTGCATTACGGGCTGAGATGACACCGCCATGATCGGCAAAGCGAATGGCTGTTCGTAGTTCGTACCCTTGACGTAAGCGTTCTTCTTCATCCGAGGAGATACGATCTCTTCGTTTGGTGGATACATTCTGCAGGCGGAAAAGATTATTCATTGGAGCTTCTAACAAGGATCCACAGCGCTCGCAGCGATCTAGTCCGTCACCGTTTGCAATTGGATGCAAGTATCCGCAGATTGGACATTGCTTGGCGCGTAATACAGCAAACCCTTCACCTGTGTCTGAAACGGGTAGGTTCACCTTGTTGATGATGTAGCGGGATCCCTCATGGTAAATAATTGAACGTGGGCCGAACTCCGAGATAGCCAGGAAACGTGGCCGCGATAAGAATTCGTCGTCCTGACTTCGGATACGCCGGGCGGGAATATATGCGGAAAGTGGTAGGCGGGGGAAACTGTAACCCGGCAAGAAACCTTCGCTGGCAAAATAGCGATATGAATAAAAGTCTGATTGAACAATATTTTCCGCCTCGGTCAATAATTCCAATTGGCTTTTTGCCTCTTGATATAACCGTTCAGCCTGGCGTTTATCTTGAATAGATCGGCTGGCATCTTTGATAATTTTATGCTGCACTTCCAGTTGGTTCATTGCAGCTCGATAAAGATTTCGCCACCGTTCACAAGCCTGGTTGAATTGAAGGTCAATTTGTGAAAGGACACTATCCAGCCAACCCTCATTCCACCAATCCGTTTTCACTAATTCCGATTCAATATCACTAAGGGCCGCCTGAGCTTTCAATTTTGCTTTGGTACGGTTACTTTGTGAATTTAACGCATCCTGAACAAAATCAAGGCAGGGTAGATTGGCGGGGTCGGAAAGATCAAGCAAATCTTTCAAGGAAGCACCCAGGCTTAACCCGGATTCCGCCAGCCAAATTGCCTGGACATGGCTGCGTACCAGATCTTCATTCGTCATGTCGATCCTGGGTGGGGTAACTGCTCCAGAGACCATCAACCCAGGGCGTTTGAAATAAAATTGGTCGTGGGGACTGCCGATGGTGCAATAAGTAAATACCATTGCTGGTTGTCCGCTTCTACCAGCGCGTCCACTGCGTTGTGCATAATTAGCAGGAGTGGGTGGTACATTACGCATATTGACTGCGTTAAGCTCGGAGATATCCACCCCCAATTCCATAGTGGGCGAACAGTAAAGAATTGGCAACTCCCCAGTACGGAATCTTGCTTCACGGTCTTCACGTTGAGCCGAGGGTACTTGAGCTGTATGTTCTCGAGCTTCGATACCAAGGACTTGTTTTTCTACTGTTTGATAGAAATTCACAAAAAACTCGTTCGTCTTACCGCCGCCCTCAGGCATACGTGGAACACGGATCGGGTCGTGAAAAGCGAGTATTCCATCTCCAACTTTCCAGATCATTCCTGAAGCGAGTAGCTGGTAACCTGGTTTATGACCGACATCATTCTTTTCATCGACAACCTTCTCCACTAAGCCTGCGATACGTAGGCTGTTGAGGATTTGATCGATGATTTCTTCGGTGTCATCTAAAGAGATGTGATCGTGATATTCTGGGAAGGTCGTGTTCCTTCGTAGGAATTGTCCATATCCACCCCTGGGTGAGAGGTAAAGATTTCCGCCATATTCATCCTGGTCACCCAGCTTTCGTCGGGGGAATAAAATAGAAGAATGCTCGAGTATCTCATTTTCATCCATTGCCCAGGGAGCAATCAAGCGTTGACTGCTTAGCTGTCGTAAACTTTCTTGGGCTCCCTGATCGAGATAGGTTACCTTAATTGCCAGTTCACGACGCATGTAATCTAATAAAACCTTCGCGATTCGTATTCTGGTTTCGGGGGTTGCTGAAGTAAGTACTTCATGTGTATTCTGCCATACGTCTTCCGCAGCGCATAATTCTTCTAAGGATGCATATTCAATTCTTAGCAAACCCGATTGCTCAAGATTTGGAGAAGTAATGCGCCATCCACGTTTGAGATCACGGTAGATTCTGTATCCTAAAACCTCACGTAAGGCGCGGTCAGTTTCGGCCTTCTGAGCAAAGCGAACTTCAGGATCGCTGGCATAGTACTCGACTGGAAGGTCTAAAGATTGAAAAACCTTCATCGTCAAGACATCATGAGAAATTCCTGTTTGCTCGTTAGCTTTCACCGCTCGATACAAGGCTGAACGCAACAACGCAATTTCCACAAAATCATTAAAATGGCCAGCTTGTAGCGATGCATCCTGACGGTTATCGGTAAAACTGAGGAGTTTTCTAGCTTTTGGTAATAAATCCTGATCATTTCTCAGCCGTCGTATTAATGACATACTGAGAATAGTTGTATCCGTGGAGCGACCACCCGAACTAAGCTCGGTAAGTTTTGCGAAATCAGAGGATTGACGAGCTCCATAAGATACTCCGCAATGGAGGCAGAAGCGGAAAGGTGCTTTTAAATAAGCCACTCGCTGACCAGCTTCTCCTTTTTTCCCATCTGGACTGATCCTGACTACTTCGGGTAGGTTTTTACGTTGGCTTTTCTTGATAGCCAATTCGCCATTACTTTCTTCAAGCCAATCATCTGGAAGGCGGTCAATAGCATCATAATTATCTTCCGGCCAGGGATTATCCTGGTTTAGGTAGAGAAATCCTGGTTCACCACCATCGGAATCTCTGTTTTCGTTGAGTTCGCGCGGTAGAAATAGGTCAGATCCACTTTCATGATCTCTAGTCCGCCGAACAACGTAATACTCTTGGCCGCACTCACGGCAAAAAGCCAGGGGAAGTAAAACTTTATCTCGTTCACCAGGTACAAATTTTTGTCCATACACGGTAATATGACGATCTGCTTCTGCTTCTACTGATGCATAGACCGTATCTCCACGGCTGATAAACTGGTGTAATCGGAAAGCAAAAGCAGGAAAATTTGTCTCCGGATTAGCAATCGAATACCCTTTTAACAAAATAGCCTGAAGCGCATGAACGCAAATCTCTTCAGGCAGTCCGGTGAGGATACTTAATTCATTCCCAGCCCCGTCGTTACCTGTTAGGCTTTTTGGAAGGGCGCGTACCAGGCGACCGCTTTCTTTATCAGTCCTTAATCCAAGTCTGCTCTCGACCCAGCTTGCCAGGGGGTGGTGAGTAAACTCGTCATACGTGTTTGGCAAATCGAGATTTTGGATACTCGATTTAAGTTCAGAAATAAATAACTCATCAGTAAGTAGATTCTCTTTTGTTGCCCGACGAAGAGTTTCTCCAATAACACTTTCAGCATGAACTGCATCCCCAAATAATATTGATGCAACATTGGCAACCTCAACACGTTGCTGTTCCAGGCTACCTGCACCTGCAAGAGTAGCCGATGTGCCTATACATTGTAAGCGGTTGGCATGTAAAGCTTCACGCACTCGTCGAACGAGCATTGATACATCTGCTCCTTGGCGTCCTCTGTAGGTATGCAGCTCATCAAGTACCAGGAATCTCAATCCTTGCGCAGCATTAACCAGAGTCTTTCGCTCTTCAGGGCGAGTCAAGATCAATTCCAACATGACATAGTTAGTCAACAAGATGTCCGGAGGATTCGACATGATGCGGTTTTTTTCCTGGTCATTTTCCTGACCGGTGTACCTTTCAAAGGTGACTGGACCTTTTCCATCTGGAAAACCGTATTTAAGGAATTTCTCCAATTCGCCTTTCTGACTGTTCGCCAGTGCATTCATTGGGTAAACGATGATTGCCTGAATTCCCTTGCCACTACCATTACGCAGTACGTAATCGACTATTGGGATGATATATGCGAGGCTTTTTCCAGATCCAGTTCCTGTTGTAAGAATATAGTTTTGACCTTCTCGGGCCGTTCTGATGGCATCTTCCTGATGCTTGTGCAAACGTAACGGTTGACCGAAATCATCAGGTGCTTGTTTGCGGCGAAATATCCGTTTGCACTCTTTTTGCAAAACACCTTCATCGCTTAGGTCATCAATCCATTTTCCAGGTTCAAAGGTGGGGTTTAGTTGAATTAGAGGATCCGGCCATAATAAACCCTGATCAATGCTCTGATCTACGTAGGCCTTTATTTTTGGATCACGTATTCGAATAAAACTGGAAATGTAAGATGAATAATCTTGAATTAGTGAGCTGCGAAGGTCAAATACATTCATTTAGTCCCCCTGTTGGGTTATTTATCAAAATGCAATGTGTGTTGAAAACATCTATTCATAACATCAATACCTTTTTTCTACGACTGATTTGAAGCAGGCTTGTTTGGTAAAACCGATCTTTCATCCAACCAGTTATCGATTGTTTCCTTTCTAAATCGCCAATGCCTTCCAACTTTTTGGCATGGTATTTTTCCATCCTGCGCAAGTTTATAAAGTGTGGAGAGAGGTATGCGAAGGTATTTTGATGCTTCTTCAATCGTTAGTACTTGTGGAAATTCGTCCATAGTACCTTCTTTTAATTCAAAAGAATGAGTATAAAGAAATTATATACTCATTATTGATAGTTGCTAATCAAATAAGCTAAGAAAATCGGGATTATTGCTCTGGGTTTGGCGCAATACCCCATTTGGCAAAAGTAGCACTAAGTATTCCCCCTGCATCCGGCGAACTAGCTGAGATACCCTTCTCTTTCATTTCTTTTTCTGCTTCCCAAAGTGCCTGAGCCAGACGACTTCGAAACTCACCATGCAAATGAGAGAAGGCATGATAAATCTTCAGTAATTCAGCATCCACTGCAGGAAGACCAAGGGTTGAATAAACCTCTGTTCCGAGTGTCCCCGCAATACTCAGAATTTCTGAACCTTCAGGTAAAAACTCGCCATGTAACCAGCCTAATACCTTGGAAGGTGGATAGCCTAATAAATCGCAAAAGGCTATGAAATCTTCCTCTCCCGCCTGGGATCGGCTCCATCGTTTGTACGCTCTGTTAAACCAGGCCGGAAAGTTGGACATGTGGCTTTACTTTTCAAGGATTGCGATGT
>Ga0208196_1003117_pt1 | contig 14319 bp, 14 predicted proteins | sample AD_JPNNA7_MetaG_FD_184443 | JGI IMG/M metagenome (GOLD analysis project Ga0208196, IMG submission 184443) | Active sludge microbial communities of municipal wastewater-treating anaerobic digesters from Japan - AD_JPNNA7_MetaG (SPAdes) (version 2) | ecosystem: Engineered > Bioreactor > Anaerobic...
GACCCGCTCGTTCTTTATTACAACAAAGATATCTACAACACCAACGGTTTGTCTTCGCCGCCCAAAACCTGGGTAGAATTTGTTAACTACCAGCCCAGACTGACAATTTTAGACGACAACAATAATCTGAAACAGAGCGCGGCCGCCTTGGGCAATTTTTTGAACATTGACCACGCCAAGGATATTTTTTCCCTCCTTTTGTTGCAAGCCGGCAATCCGATTGTCGCTTTGAACAATGGCGTTATCAAACAAACTTTAGCGGATAATTTGGGCTATGCAGTGATGCCGACGCAGGCTGCTTTGGAATTTTTCGTGCAATTTGCCGACCCGGCCAAATCAACTTATAGTTGGAATCGGTCTTGGCCGTCATCCCGCGACAGTTTTTTGGCGGGCAAATTGGCCAATTATTTTGGCCCAGCCAGCGAATATGCTTACCTAAAAAGCAAAAACCCGCATCTCAATTTTGACGTGGCGGAAGTGCCGCAACAAAGTTTGGACCGACGTCAGACCTTTGGCCGCTTTTATGGTTTGGCGATAATGAGAAGTTCTCCGCGTTTGGCGGCGGTTTTTCCGGCTGTTTATACTTTGTCGGCGTCCGGCGAAGCCGAGAATATCGCGGCGGCCTTATCGCTCCAGCCGGCCAAGCGGATGATTTTGGCTGCCGGCTCGGCCGACCCCTACACGCAAATTTTTTACGAGGCGGCATTGGTCGCGCGCGCGTGGCTTGATTTTAATTCAGCGTCTAGCCGGCGAATTTTCAGCGAAATGATTGATAATTATTCAAGCGGGCGTTTGCGCGCCGACCAGGCAATCAAAGAAGCCGCCGGGTTATTAAACAGATAAAATGAAAAAAAATTGGGAAAAAATTCGCTTGGGGTTGGTGTTTGCCGTTTGCTTGGTCTTGTGGCTTTTGCCGGCCATAATTTTGGCGGAAGGCGAAGACTCGGAGTTTCACCTAGTTGTTTGCGGGACTGGCGCGGAAGGCGCCATGGATTGTGATTTTGGAGAACTAAAAGATTTAGTGGGTAAAACCTTTAAGTATGTTTTGGGCTATATTATTTTGCCGGTGGCGACTGTTTTGCTAATTTGGGCCGGTTTCAAGACGATTTTGGAAGCATATCAGGGCAAGCCCGCCACTTTTTGGCGCCAGATGCTTAGGAATATAATTATTGGCATGGCGTTGGCGATTGGCGCCTACGCGCTGGTGAAGACCTTCATTAACCTGTTCTTTAGTGATGATGCCGCTTTCCAATCTATTATTGACTCAGTTTTTGGCAATAATTAAAACAATTAATATGAACATAATCGTCTTAAAATCTCTTTTTGTTTCTGTTAGTTTTCTGCTTGTTTTCACGCTTGGAGCAACTCAAGTTTGCTTTGCCCAAGCCCCAAATGACATAGACTTGTTAATTAATCCAGCTGGTGGTGGAAGTTTAGATACTCCGATGAATCCCGCTAACGGCGGAAACACTGAACTTCCAATGAGCCCCCAAAGCGAAGGTATTTTTACCAACCCGCTCAAAGACGGTATAGATAGTTTGCCTGGGCTCTTGAAATTGGTTTTGGATATAATGGTACAAATCGGCACAACAGTGATAATTATTATGATTATTTACGCCGGCTTTCTTTATACGACTGCCATGGGCAACCAAAGTAAACTAGATAAAGCGCATAAGGTAATCCAAGGGGTTTTGATTGGTTCGGCGATAATCCTGGGGGCGTTTGTGATTGCCCAAGTAATCAAAGACACTGCTGATGATTTGATAGAGGGTGTAATGATAGAACAAAACATTGTATAATTAAAAATAACCTATGTCGTTATCATTTAGCCAAATCATAAATAATTTTTTAACCGGCATAATCTCGCCTCTGGTCGCTCTTCTGATTGGTATTGCCTTGGCGCTCTTTCTGTGGGGCTTGGTCAAATACCTTAAGTCGGGCTTGGGCGACAAAGCTGAGCTGGAAAAAGCCAAAACAATGATGACTTGGGGGATAGTAGTGCTGGCGGTGATGGTTTCGGTTTGGGGTTTGGTCCAGGTTTTGCAAGAAATGTTTTTTGGCGATTCGGTGCCAAACGGTCCGCCGGACATACCCTGCTTTTCCGGCGAGAACTGTCCTGATAGTATCCCCAGGACTCCGTTTGAAACTGATGATTAGCGATTTTGAATCCCGGTCTTTTGGCGGGGGAAATTGAATATTCCAGTTATTTATTTTTAAATCAAAAGTGTTTATAATAATAAAGTATTAAAAATAGTCGAAAAATTATCAATTATTAGTTTAATTATTTAAATTACAAATACTATGTTAAAGAGAATGGTAAAAGTGACTCCTTGGGCCTTGTCGGCCGCGCCGTTTATGGTCTTGGCACAAACTGGCTTATTGCAAGGAAACACAAGTTTTGTTGAAAGATTGGCTGGAGCCGTTGGCGATATTCTGCAGTGGTTGGTGATCATATTTATTGCCTTGGCAGTAGTCTACTTCTTGTTGGGTCTTTTGAATTTTATGAGGAAGGAAGGTAATGAGCGAGCTGATGCTAAAAAAGATATGTTGTGGGGTATAATTATCATCGCAGTGATGGTTTCGGTTTGGGGTCTTGTGGAATTTCTGCAGGACTTGGTGGGGGTGGACAGCAATGTGACACCGCAAACGCCTTCAATTCCGGTTGTTCAGTAATTAAACCAAAATGACCCTGCTGCGCAACATAGAAAACCATATCTTAAACCCCCTCATCTTCCTGATGTTCGGTTTGGCGATGATTTATTTTCTTTGGGGTTTGGTGGGATATTTCTGGAAAGCCAAAGACGGCAAAGAAGATAGAAGTCAGGATGTCAGGAACATTACGTGGGGGGTGATTGGGATGACGATTATGGTTTCGGTTTACGGAATCATGCAATTTATCGTGAGCACGATTTGCGGCTTGGCGGGGCAGTCTTGTTAGAAAAAAAAGAAGAATTAGAAAGGGCCCGACGCGCTAGCGCGTCGGGCCTTGGATTTTAATACTGGATGAGGAGTGACAACTCCTCGCCAGTTAAAGAGGTGACTTGAACGACGGCGCCAACCGGCGCTGTCACCTCTTGTTTCTTGTCTTCCGGGGACTGCTCCCCGAGAGGCTTCATCTCTATGATTACTCCGTCTGGTTGACGGATAGCATAGTGAAGCCTCTTACCGGCATTCACTGCCTGGTCGCAGTGAATGTTCCCCTTGGCGGGGATGGTGAAGGTTGACTTGACCTTAGCCCAGTCAACCTCCTCCACTTTCCGCCAAGGGCCGGCCGCGACTTTGACCTCAAACCCATGTTTGAAGGCCGCAGCCGCGGGGGTTTCAACCAACGCTTTTGGCCGCCCCAACCAGACCAATCCCAGAACTATCGTCGCAATAATCACGGCCGCGACGACATAACTGGCGATTTTTTGGCCGAGGCTCTGTTGAGCCGGAGCCGCCGCCGGGGGATTGCTCGCCCCGGTTCCTTGGCTTGCCCCAGCCGCTGCCGCACCTGTGGAGGGTTGCGTTTGGGGTTGGGGTTCTGAACCACCTGTTTTTTGTGAGGGGGCTTTTGACTTCATGTTTCTGGCTAGCCAGAAAATCAGGAAGCCACCAAACAGAGCTAAAGGAATCCACATGTTTGTTCTCCTATCGTCTACTGTGTGGGCGGCGGCGTTTGAGTCTTCGGTTTTACCGCCTCCACCATCTTCAGGAGGCCAGATAAACCAATGTCTCCACTGATGATGACCTGGCCCGCCTTCAATCCTTCGGCCAGGGCGTCCAGAGCAAGGAGGTCGCCTCCTTCAACCCCCATAGACGTCTTTTTTTGCGTTAGGGCCTCTACTTCAGCCAACAAAAGATTCTTCTGGGCCGAAGCGTTGCCTTCGCCCTCCAGAATCAGCTTTTGCTTGGTACCCCGGGCTTCCTCTTCGGTGGCTTTGGCGGTTAGAGTTGCTTTTGGTAAGCCGGATATTGCCTTGTTCAGGTCATGATTGAACCCGATGGGGAGCATTTGCGCGTTAAGCAAATCAATTCCCCAGCCGTTTGGATCACTACTCCTTTCGCCCACCAATTCTTCAATCGCCTTTTTGATGGACTCGTTCACTTCTGCAAAGCTCTGAAGGGCTTCGGCCACTGTCTTCTGGGTCAGAACTTCGGTCGCTGTTGCGATAACGGTCTGGGTGATTTCTTTTTCCAGTTCTTCGACTGAACCAAGGTTCGGCCAAAACTTAAGAACATCCTTGATCTTAAGTCTGACAAAGAAATACATCTCAGCCGTGACTCGCTCATTGAGAGGATCGTCTGTCCCAGGTTCTCTTTTGAAAGTGACCCTGGCCGGGATAAAAAAACCTTCCGGTGGAACACTCTCTTCGGCCCAGGCCTTCTCTCTTGGTCCGGGAATTTGAATGTCGATGGCCGTGCTAGGCACAGTGGTGACACTCATAATCCCCAGAGGGGCAAACTGTACGCCGGGACCGACTTGTCGGACAGGTTTCTCTAGGAAGAGAATGCCTCCGATCTCATCTTTCTTTACGAAACGAAGAGAGGCGACGGTGTAGATGCCGAGTAGGCTGACCATGAGCCAACCCAAGTCAACTCCCCAATAGTTGGGGGTGGCCAGGCCGACTACGAGTGATACCACAAGCAGGGCTCCGTAGACTGCTCCAACAACTTTCCAAAACATATTAACCTCCTTGGGGATTTTCCCCTAATCTAACTACTAACCACATTTTCAAAAGGGGAACATCCCCGTACAATCTACCTATCATTATACACCTTTTTAATAAAAAAGTCAAGTTGAGGCCTAAAACAAGGGTTTTTTAATTCTGCTTTAATTTTTAACGATTCTTAAATAACAATTCTTGATTTTTTAGGTAAAATAACAATTCTTGATTTTTTAGGTAACAAGTCCGATTTGAATCGGTAGTCAACAAGAGTAGCGATCGCTACTCTTGTTGACTACCTCTGAAAAAAAGAGCAAAACAATCAACTTGGCTTTTTGCTTGTTTTTTGCAATAATATGGTGGTATTTATCCGCCCATAGCTCCCTAATAAACATTTGAATGTTTGCGGGCGCACAGCTTGAAGCTTCGCTATGGCTTAGTCTGGTTTTTTCCGGTTTTGGTTCCGGACAGTTTTCCTTTACAATATAAAAGTTGGTTTATCCGCCCATAGCTCAGCTGGTAGAGCAGTTGCCTCTTAAGCAAACGGTCGGGGGTTCGAATCCCTCTGGGCGGACCGCGAAGCGAGACGGCCAGAAGAAGTAAATTTATTTGCTTCTGTAGAGATTCGAACAGCGGCCTAGCCCGTGACGACACAGTCGGCCTAGGGAGCGATAATTTTTCAGTAGAAAAATTTAGTGAGCTGGTGCCCAGCCCGAGGAGCGCGACTGGCGCGACGAGAGGCGAGGGAGAATCTCCCTCTGGGCGGACACGAGCAAAATCAAACGACCAAAAAATATATGCTGGGGTGGCGAAATTGGCAGACGCGCTAGCCTTAGGAGCTAGTGGAGTAAAATCCATGGAGGTTCAAGTCCTCTCCCCAGCACCTTTTAAAACCCCCTAAAGTAATTGGTAGCTTGTATTCAACCTTGTAAACACCAGGTGCGATCGCGCCTGGTGTTTACAAGGTTGAATTTTTTAATTTTTATACAATATCTGATTCCTTGACTGCAAAAAATTTTAAATAATCAGATATTCCTTTAACTTTTAAATCTTTTATAAATTCTTCAGGTAGCGGACTTGGCCCCAACCAAACGCTGCGTTGCAACATTATAAACCCAAGGCTAAGCAAGGCTTTACGTAACCACGTGCGTCTAGTTTTTAGACATTCTGGAATATCAAATGAAATGATTATTTTTTCCGCTAGATTTGACTGTTTTGGTTTTGAATAACGACGATAGTCTAAAAAACTACTTCTAGCTTTAAACTTTTTAATACCCTTGGTTGTGATAAACCAAAGACCCTTATTATTCTTAACATAACCTCTTTTTTTCAGTCTAGAAAGAAGCGTTCGGAGTGATTGTTCATTAATATGGACTTTTTTCTCAAACCTTGTTTTTCCAAAGGTTCCTTCGTAATGGCCCGCAAGGCGGGACCTTAAGCGCCGATAATTACCCGGGTTATTAGAAAGAAAAAATAAAATTTCATCGGTTAAACTCATTTGGGTTTATTATATAACAAAAACTATCTTGTAAACACCAGGTGCGATCGCACCTGGTGTTTACAAGATAGTTTTTGACAGTTATTTAAATGAAAAAAGCCAAAAATAACCGGATTCTTCCAAGTTCGAGACTAACGTTTTGTGCCCGGGGCGGGAATCGAACCCGCACGGATTTCTCCACACGATTTTAAGTCGTGCGTGTATACCAATTCCACCACCCGGGCTTGAAAGATGACAAAGAGAAATAAAAATGGAAAAGAGCCGACACAAACTAAAAAAGTTTGTTTGAGGCCTGGGGCGGAATCGAACCGCCGTATAAGGGTTTTGCAGACCCTTGCCTTACCACTTGGCGACCAGGCCATTCTTAATATGAAAAGAAAAGATTAAAATGTAAATAGTCGGAATAAATGGAAAAATCGCCGCGTTAATTTTAGCACTTTTTGTTTCTTTTTTCTATTGTCAAAAAACACCGTCTTTCTTAGCCTTCTCGCAACAGCCTCTCAATGTTTTGACGGTTTTTCTCGCCTTCGTCTATTACCACTTCCACATGAGGCAAGTGGCGCAGGCGGGAATGTTCTTTGATGTGTTGACGAATTTCCGGCCGACGACGTTTGGCAAAGTTCAGCGCTTCTTCTTCCAAATTTTCCGGAATAACTGAAATATAGGCGGTCACTTTTTTAGAGTCTGGCGTTATGACGCAGTGAGTGACGGTAATCAATGATTTGGTGCCAGCTTCGCGATTTAGGTATTCGGCAATTAAGCTTTGCAAAAGTGATTCTTCTTTTTCTTTGTGAAAAGACATGGGAGTTTCGCGTTTTTTATTTTGTTACTGTCTCAAAAGCGTAAATGACGTCGCCCCCGGCGATTTCTATTTTAGCTTCAACCTCGGCGCCGAATTGGGTGTTTTCTTCAACTTCGTTTACTTTAATTTTTTGAATTTGCAAATCAAGAATTTTTCCTTGACCGATTTCGTTGTCGTGACGATGGATTTTTACCTTTAGGCCTTTAACAATTTTGCCGGCGCTAACGACGCCGCCAATAATTTGTTTGTCTTTGGTGGCGGCGAAAGTTTTTAGAATCTTGGCCCGACCGATTGTTTCTTCCGTGGTTACTTTGGGGGTTCGCCCAAGCGCTAGCTCTTCCAACCATTCTGATAACTTATAAATAATATCAGAAGTTTTTATGGTGACGCCTGATTTTTCGGCCAAGGTGATGGCGCTTTTTTCGGATTTGACTTTGAACCCAAGAATGACCGCTTCGGGAAAAGCGCTGACCAACTTAACATCGTTTTCAGAAACTGGCCCAACGTTCTTGGCCACAACTTCTAAAAAGACGCGCTCCAAATTGATTTTGGCAAGTTCTTTTTCTACCGCTTCCAACGTGCCGGCAACATCAGCCTTGATAACAAGCGGAATTCGGATGGCGTTTTCAGCGACGTGGGGGTTGAAAATTTTGCCACAGGGGGCAATCGTAAATGGATTTTCAGCCAACCATTTGTCAGCCTCGTCTTTGGCGGCAAAAGCTCTAAATTCGCAACCGACCGGTGGCAGTTCAGAAAAGCCAAAAACTTTGACTGGGGAGGAGAACATTAGTTCCTTGACCGGCTTGCCCAAAAAGTTTTCCATTTTTTTAATTTTGCCGAGAGCGTTGCCGGCCAAGACAAAATCCTTGTCGCTTAGGGTGCCGTCTTTGATAATTAGAGTGGCGGTCACACCGGCGCGCGGGTCCAGATTAGTTTCCAAAATAAAACCCTTGGCTGGTTTTTCTGGATTGCCTTTCAACTCTTCCATTTCGGCGACTAAAAGCAGAAGGTCTAAAAGTTCGTCCACGCCGGTGCCCTCGGTTGAGGAGACAAGGGCGCAGGGAATGGCGCCGCCGTAACCTTCCACAAAAACGTCATTTTCGGCTAAGCTTTGTTTGGTTCGATCCGGGTTAGCTTCAGGTTTGTCTATTTTGCTGATAGCCACCACGAAAGGCTTGTTGTGTTCTTTGATTGATTTGAGCGCTTCCAGGGTTTGTGTCTTGACGCCTTCTTCGGCTGAGACAATCAAGACGGCAATATCGCAAATTTGCGCACCCCGAACACGCATTGCCTCAAAAGCGGCATGACCGGGGGTGTCCAAAAAAGTTATTTTTTGATCTTTATGAACAACCTCATAAGCGCTCACGTGTTGGGTAATACCGCCCGACTCTCTTTCTACGACATTGGTTTGTCGGATGTAATCAAGTAACTTGGATTTACCGTGGTCAATATGGCCCATAACGGCAATAACCGGCGGGCGAGCTATTTGTTTGTTTTTGTCAGTTTCGGCCATGTTTTGTATTAAACCAATAAAATAGGCCGAAGACAAGCCTGAATGACTGGGGCGATTAAAAATCGGAAGCCTTGTGAACGTCCGATTTGTCTCGGAATTTAGCTCGAAGTTTGTTGCTCGGCGCGTTCAATCGCCGCGCGTTCTTCTTGGGTTAGCTCATACTCGGATTTGCCGTCGGAAATCGGTTTGGCGTAGATACTGACTTTGTCGCGCGAGTAAAGGCTGGAAATGACCACCCCATCACCTTGCTCGTTAAGGAAGCTAGTGGCAAAGCTTTGGTTGCCGCCTTGGTCCTTGAAGGGATTAAAGCGAACGGTGTGAACTTTTTGAATTGCTTTGGCTAGGCGTTTGTTGATGTTGTCTATCTCTTGAGCAATGAGCAAGATTCGCTTGTCCATTTTTTGGATGGTGACCACATTGCCGGCAATGGTGTCTTCCAGATCGCGGGCATTTTTGCCGGAAAGCAAACTCTTCAGTCTTTTTTCCAAAATAACCATTCTAACCAAAACAAAAATCACGATGGCGATTAGGCCCAAAGTGACGACAAGCAAAGTATTTATATCCATATCTTAATTTTAAACAAATTATGATAAAATGCCAACTATGGAACTACCGTTTAAAAGTGGAAAAACTAGGCATTATTGGGATACGGCAGCCGCGACGCCTTTGGCGCCGATAGTCGAAAGGGCGATGGTCAAAACTGCCAAAGACTTTGGCAACCCCGCCAGCATTCATCGAGAGGGAGTGTTAGCGCAGGAAAAGCTGGCGGCTGCGCGCCAAACCGTTGCCAGATTGATTGCCGCCGAACCGGATGAGATTGTTTTTACGGGAGGCGGAACGGAAGGCGACAACCTGGCTATTTTGGGCGTGGCGCGCGCGCGTAGTCAAGTCGGTCATCTTATTACGACCACCGTCGAACACAAAGCGGTTCTTGAGCCTTGCCGATATTTGGCGGACCTTGGCCACCAGATTTCTTATTTGCCGGTTTCCGCTGATGGGTTGGTTAATCTCAAAGAAGTGGAAAAAACACTCACGACGGAAACTTTTTTGGTTTCTATAATTTACGCCAACAATGAAATTGGAACGATCCAGCCGATAAAAGAAATTGCTAAGGTTGTCAGGCGTTGGCGGAAAGAACACAAAACCAATTTGCCGTATTTGCATATTGACGCTTGTCAGGCGCCGCGTTTTTTAAATTTGAATGTTTTGCAGTTGGGAGTGGACCTAATGACGGTTAATGGCTCTAAAATTTATGGTCCGAAAGGGGTTGGTTTTCTTTATGTGAAGCGAGGGGTTCGACTTCTCCCGTTTTTGCTTGGGGGTGGTCAAGAAGAAGGTCGCCGCTCTGGGACGCATAATTTGCCGGCGATTGTTGGTTTGGCCAAGGCGCTAGAAATTTGTGAAGCCGAAAAAGAAGCAGAGACAGAAAAATTGACGGCGATTCGGGATTATTTGGCCACCCAACTGACGAAGATTGCCGGTCTAAAATTGAATGGCGGTTTTGGCGAGAATGAAAGATTGCCCAACAACTTAAACTTTTCGGTTGAGGGTTTGGAGGGCGAACAACTAGTTTTGGAATTGGACGCTCGCGGCTTTGCAGTTTCGTCGGGTAGCGCTTGCTCATTTGGTGCTGATGACGGCTCGCATGTCGTGGCAGCCCTCGGTTATGGCGAAGCGCGGGCCTTGGGCGCTGTTCGAGTAAGTTTGCCTCGCGAGACAAAACTGGCTGAGGCTAAAAAGTTTGTCGAAAAAGTGAAAGAAATTTTAAAAAAATACAAGGGGTGATTTTATTTAGCTGAACTTTTCCTCCCTTTCTTTTTTATGCTATAATTTTCTTATGAATATAAATGATTTGAATAAAAGTCAGTTTTTTCTTTTAATTTTGTTAGTGATGTTTGTAACTTCGGTTACAACGGCGATTGTGACGGTTACTTTGCTTGATAAGTCTCCAAGTGGCGGGTTTTCCGGCGCGGTAACGCAAGTGGTTGAAAAAACAATTGAAAAAATTGTTCCTGGCGCAACGACGACGATTGTGAAAATTATCCGTGAGGCCCCTTTGCCCAATGAAGGCGAATTGATTGCCCAGGCGGTAAACAAAGTTTCGCCCAGCGTCGTGGGAGTGTCGCAGAAGGATAAAGACAGTAACAAAAAACTGGGAGCAGGTTTTGTCTTGTCAAACGATTTAGTCGTGACGGGCGCCAAAATTTTGCCACCGGATATAAAGGAATTGTCTGTTTCTTTTGGTAAGGCGAATCTTCAGGCAGATTTAATAAGCCGAGACGATAATCATGGGGTCGCTTTTTTCCGCATTAATGCTTCCGGTACGGAGATTGTTCAAACCGGACAGTTGGCGGAAGAAGGCCCCACGGTTGGCCAAACGGTGGTGGGTTTAAGCGTCGCCAGTGACGGTTCGGCCGAGATTGCGACAGGTATCGTGATTGATTTTGTCAGCGCGGCAGCAACTAGCACGAACCAGACGGGAACCAGCACGGCCGGTTTGATTAGGACCAATGCCGTAAATTCCGATAATGTCGGCGGCCCGATAATTGACAAACAAGGGAAAATTGTCGGCATTGGCATTGCTCGCGGTTATGCCTTGGCGGCGGATAGCCTAAAAAATCTTATTGACCAAATAAAATAACCGTGTTAAGATAAAAGAGTGTTTGAGAAGTCTGAAAGCTGATGAGCCTGAATGTCTGAAGCGGATATTAAATTATAAATTAATTTTAGCCGTTGAAGTTCCGGAGAGAAATTTTGTCTCTTTGTTTGGCTAGGCCAATGGTTCTCGGGTTTAGTAAATTACTTGTATAAATTTATTGACTATTAATTTTTAAACTTTATGCCTCCATTCCAAAACTTTACTTCAAAGGCCCGTGAGGCCATCCGCAAATCACACGAACTGGCGATTGAACGCGGTCAAAATCAAGTCAATCCAATACATATGTTGGCGGCTTTAGTTTTGCAGGATGAAAGTTTGGTTGTTTCTATCATCGAAAAGTTGGAAGTGGACTCAATCGCTTTGACTGATTATATCTTGGATAGTATTGAGGGCCCGGGCATGGGCAGTGTTGTCAGTCCGAATTACCAAATCTATCTAACACCGGAATTGGTGCGAGTGTTTGAAGAGTCCATCAAGCAAGCTGGTAGCCTGCGTGATGAATTTGTTTCCACCGAACATCTTTTGTTGGCAATTTTGGATATTCCGAGTCAAGCTAAAGAAATTCTTAATCGCTTCAAGATTACGCGCGATAATGTATTTCGGATTTTAGAAGAATTAAAATCCGGGAAAATGCCAAACTTAACTGAAACCAAAAAATTCAAAGCCATTGAAAAATTCACCAGAAACCTGACTGAAATGGCGCGCGCGGATAAGTTAGATCCGGTTATTGGTCGTGACGGAGAGATTCGTCGCATTATGGAAATTTTGTCCCGTCGCACCAAGAACAATCCGGTTTTGGTTGGTGAAGCGGGAACCGGAAAAACCGCGATTGTGGAAGGTTTGGCGATTCGCATTGCTAAAGGGGACGCGCCGGAATCTTTGCGCGGCAAAGAAATTGTCTCACTGGATTTGGGTCTGCTTTTGGCCGGAACTAAATACCGAGGCGAGTTTGAAGAACGTTTAAAGAGTATCATCAAAGAAGTGGAAAAATCGGAAAATAAAATTATTTTATTCATAGACGAAATTCATACGATTGTTGGCGCCGGCGCGGCCGAAGGCGCGATTGATGCTTCAAATATGTTAAAGCCGGCCTTGGCGCGTGGCGATTTGCGGACAATTGGCGCGACGACAATCAAAGAATACCAAAAGTATATTGAACGCGACCAGGCTTTGACTAGACGTTTCCAGCCGGTATTGGTTGAGGAACCAACAGTTGAAGACGCAATTACTATTTTGCGTGGCCTAAAAGACAAATATGAACTTCACCATGGTGTTCATATTACTGATGATTCCATCATCTCGGCGGTCAACTTGTCGGCGCGCTATATTACTGACCGTTTTTTGCCAGATAAGGCTATTGACCTGATTGACGAAGCGGCGTCTGCTTTGCGTTTGCAGTTGGAAAATAAACCGGCGGTTTTGGAAGACAATGAGCGGAAAATTATGCGCTTGGAGGTGGAAAAAGAAGCCTTGAAAAAAGAAGTATCGTTGAATGACAAGAACAAAAACGCCAAAACTCGAATCAAAGAAATTGACACGGAAATTGCCGAATTGAAAGAAAAAGTAAGTGAGCTGGAATTGCGATGGAAAAACGAAAAACAATTGATAAATGAAATTCGCGATATCAAAGAAGAATTAGAAAAATTGAAGTTTGAAGCCAGTCAGGCCGAACTGCGGGCCGACTTGGGTAAAGCGGCGGAAATTCTTTATGGTCGAGTACCGGAACTGCAAAAGAATCTGAAAATGCGCGAGAACAAACTGAAAAAATTGCAGGCGACACGCAAAGTGTTGAAAGAAGAAGTGGCCGAAGAAGAAGTGGCCAAAGTAGTGTCACGCTGGACTGGTATTCCGGTCACCAAGATGTTAGAAGAAGAAAGCGAAAAACTGAATCGAATGGAGGAGGAGCTTAGAAAGCGAGTTAAGGGTCAAGATGAGGCCGTCGAAAAAGTGTCTGAATCAGTTCGTCGGTCGCGCGCTGGTATTTCAGACCCCGACCGGCCGATTGGCTCGTTCATCTTCTTGGGTCCGTCAGGTGTTGGCAAAACGGAGCTGGCTCGCGGTTTGGCTGAGTTTTTGTTTAACGACGAAAAGGCTTTGATTCGGGTAGACATGTCCGAATATATGGAGAAGTATTCTGTTTCCAAACTGATTGGTTCGCCGCCGGGTTATGTTGGACACGAAGAAGGCGGCAATTTGACTGAGCTTGTTCGTCACCGCCCCTATTCCATCTTGCTTTTTGATGAAGTGGAAAAAGCGCACCCGGAAGTTTTTAATATTTTACTTCAGGTGCTTGATAACGGCCGCCTGACCGATTCCAAGGGGCGAGTAGTAAACTTCAAAAATACCATCATTATTATGACTTCCAATATTGGCAGTCAGTATATTAAGAACTTTAATAAAATTGGTTTTTCAGGGCGCGATAAGGCGGAGGCCGGTTTTGAAGATGTCAAAGAAAAAATGATGGATAATCTAAAAGACCACTTCAGACCCGAATTCTTGAATCGCTTAGATGAAATAATCATCTTTAATCCGTTGTCTGAAGAAGTGCTAAAACAGATTGTGGACATCCAGTTGGGTTTGGTCAAAGAACGTTTGATGAAAAAAGGCGTTTTCTTGGATGTCTCAGAAGAGGTAATGTTTTATTTGGCCAAAGAAGGTTTTAACCCAGAGTATGGCGCCAGACCGCTTAAGCGCTTGATTCAGAGCAAAATCTTGAATCCGGTAGCCAAGTTTATCATTGCTCGTTCGGTGGACAATGGGGGAACAGTAACAGTGGAGATGAAAGAGGGCGAGCCAGCAGTGGAATTAAAAAAGGTTTTTCGCCGGCGCGCTAGTAACGTTAGGGGCGATTCCAAAACTTCAGCTAGCAAAAAGTAGGTTTGCGATATTTGGTGTTATATATTATGATAATTAGGCCTCAAAAGAGACCTAATTGCGTAGGTGGCGGAGTGGTCAATCGCACCTGACTGTAAATCAGGCGGCTTCGGCCTACGGGGGTTCGAATCCCTCCCTACGCACAAAACAATCGGCTTTATGCCGGTTTTTTTGTGAGTAGGAGCAAGTGAATTGATTCACTTGCGTGAGGGGTTCGAACGGCGGAGCATGTTTCGCTCAGTAGAGCGAAACGCGAGCCGGTGCCTAGCCCGAGCCGAGTGACTGACGAGGCGAGAGGCGAAGGAGAATCCCTCCCTACGCACAAAA
>Ga0208196_1003124_pt1 | contig 14305 bp, 12 predicted proteins | sample AD_JPNNA7_MetaG_FD_184443 | JGI IMG/M metagenome (GOLD analysis project Ga0208196, IMG submission 184443) | Active sludge microbial communities of municipal wastewater-treating anaerobic digesters from Japan - AD_JPNNA7_MetaG (SPAdes) (version 2) | ecosystem: Engineered > Bioreactor > Anaerobic...
GAGGGCTGGTCTGCGCGGTGACGGGTTTCTGGTGGGGGCGCGAGCGGGTGGGGGGCCTGGTGGAAGCGCTCCGTCTGGCGTTGTGGGGCGGGATAGGCGGCCTGGGTGTGTATGTGCTGTTCGCGTTGTTGTACCGCTGGCCCTGGCGCGCGCATTTCTACACGCTGGCGGGACGCGAGTTCCTCGCAGGGATTGTGGCCTTGTGTGGCGGGGGAGGCGTGCTGCTGATTGTGCACGCTCTGGCCCGTCAGCGGCAGTGAGGCGGCGTTCAGGGCGTGAGCAAGAACGCCAGGACGAGCAGGGCCGTCGCAACGCCGATGAGCGGCGCGTTGGCTTGCCAGACCTCTTTCCAGCCGGCGCTGGAGGGTGTAAACAGGTGCGAGATTCTGGATTCGTGCAGCAGCTTCTGGAAAGTCTTGACGTCGGGCGGGCGGTCGTCGGGATGTAACTGCAGCGCCTGCAGGATCGCGTATTCCACGCCGGGGTTGATGCGGGGATTGATAGTGCGCGGTGAGATCAGCGCCGCTGGGTTGAGAAAACGTTCCCTGGCGGTCGCCGGCGGCCGTCCGGTGAGGAGATTGTAGAGCGTAGCGCCCAGCGCATAGATGTCGCTCTGTGAGGTCGTGTGCCCGTCGTCGTTGCCGTATTGCTCCAGCGGCGTGAAGGCGGCGGTCCCGCGACCCTGGACGACCGTGATCGTGCGGGCTTCGTCGCTCGTGAGCAATTTCACCAGGCCGAAGTCCACCAGTTTGATCAGCCCCGACGGCGTGAGTTTGATGTTCGAAGGCTTGATGTCGCGGTGCACGATGGGCGGGTCCTGAGAGTGCAGGTAGGCCAGCGCATCGCAGAGCTGATCTGCCCAGTGCAACACCTGCCGTTCGTCGAGATGTTCATCCCGTTCCCGGGCCTGCTCGACCAGTTCGCGCAGATCATAGCCGGGGACGAAGTCCATGACCAGATACTCGCGCCCTTCCTGGGTGAAGTAATCCGATACTTTGGGCAGATTGGGATGATCGAGGCGGGCGAGGATACTGGCTTCCTGGCGAAATTGCTCCTGGATTTGGGTGAGCGTCTCGTCGGCCAGCCCATTTTCGGGCGCGATTTCTTTGACGGCGCAAATGCGGCCCGGCAATAGCAGGTCTTCAGCACGGTAGACGGCTCCCATCCCGCCTTGCCCGATGGGGCCGACGATGCGGTACCGTTCATTGAGCACAACTTGGGGTTCCAATAGCCGGGTCATAGCTCGCATCATAGTCTGTTCCGGGGGTGTGTCAAGCAGGGAGCCAGATGCATACCTGGCAAGCGAGAGAATGTGAGTCGTGTGGGGTGAGATAAAACCGCGACGACTCTCTTCTCATGGCTCTCTATTCGGCTCTCTGTTTTCGAAGGAGACGCCATGCTGAAGCGCACTGTTTGGGGACGTAGCAGCCCTGGGGGACCAGGAATTTCAATTTCTGATTCGTGAAATTCGGGTTCATTCGGGGCCATTTTCGAAGGAGCGGCAAATTTTATGGAAGAAAATATCCCTGTGCTGATCGTGTATGAGGGCGCGCTTTCGGGCACTCGTTGGCCGCTGGATCGGGATCGTCTCACGATTGGACGCGCGCCCGATTGTGACATCGTGATTTTGGAGCGGCAGGTGTCGCGCTATCACGTGCGGATTGAACGGGACAGCGAGGGCTATTTGCTGCATGACCTGGGCAGCAAGAACGGCACCCTGGTCAACGGCGAGCCGGTGCACGGACAGCCCTATCGCTTGCGTGATGGCGACGAGATTGTGCTGGCGACCGCGCTGCGCATGGGATTTGTGGCCGGCGATGCGACGTTGCCGTTGGGAGGATTGTTGCCGGCCGCGCCGGAGAGCCTAATCGTGGATAAGGAAGCGCGCCGTGTCTCGCTTGGACGCCGGGAGCTGGATCCGCCGCTCTCGCCGTCACAGTTTGCGCTGTTGGTCCTGTTGATGGAATCGCAGGGCGACGTTGTCAGCCGGCAGGATGTGGTTCGTGCGATGTGGCCCGATGCTGCCGGCGGGGTGACGGATCAGGCCGTGGATGCGCTGGTGTATCGCTTACGTGAGCGTCTCGCGGAGCTGGATCCAGAACACAACTACATCGTGACGCTTCGCGGGCACGGGTTTAAGTTTGTGATTCCGTCGTGATGTTTCGCGTAGCCAGAAACCTCAAAAAGGAAGAGATGGATTTCAAGCAATATTTCACAGAGGTTGAAAAGGCTATGCGAAATGTATCGCGCCGCCCGGCCAAAAAAAATACAGCCACGGGGTGGAGGTCTACCCCGTGGCTGCTATCAGGCATTATCGAAGATTAAAGCGCGCCGGACAAAGGGACGCTGATAAAGTCCCGTGTCCGCGACGCTTCAGTGCTGAAACCTGACGGCGTTGCTTTCCGACAGACTCTACCGGTCGCTTCCCAAAGCGTGGCGGTAGATGTCTTCGTATTCATCGTCTTGCTTGCGCGACATCCGATTCTTGCGGGGGGTGGAGGGCTTGGCTCCCGCCGGCGTGCTCTGCGCCTTGCGGAAGGCCTGCTCCATGGGAGACAGGAAAGCTTCCTCCTCCCCGTCCTCCACCGGCGACGCCTCGCCCAAATCCAGCGTCAGATCAATCTGCCGCTTGTGGCGATCGAGGCGCAAAATGCGCACTTCAACTTCCTCATTTTCCTTCACGACATCGGAAGCCTGGCGCACGTACTGCTGGCCCATGTCGCGGATGTGAAGCAGCCCCGGCTTTTCAGCGCCGAGGTCCACAAAGGCCCCGTAATGCTCCAGCCGCACGACTTTGCCCTTGCGGATTTGCCCCTCTTCGAGATCATTCCAATCCACCTCAGCCGGCTCGACCATTGTGAGGCCGATGCGCCCCGCTTCCGGATTCACATCCAGCACCCAAACCGTCACCGTGTCACCGGGCCGCACCTTGTCGGTGACTTTGCTGACACGACGATTTGCCAGCCGCGAGATGTGAACCATGCCCTCACGTTCCAGGCCGAGGTCCACAAAAGCCCCGTAGAGTTCCGTGCGCGTCACCTTCCCGGTCAACCGCATTTTAGGGCGTAATTCTGAAATTGAAGTTGGTTGAACAATACTTTCTTCCGGCATTCATTCACTCCTGTGTTTAAATCCAAAGCCGCATTATAACGCAGGCAAAAATGCTGTCAACCTGGCCTTTGCACGTCAGCGGTCTTCTTTGCTCTCCCGTTCAATGCGCCGTTCGGCGTCGCGCTTGGCAATCGTGGCGCGCTTGTCGTATTGTTTCTTACCCTTCACCAGCGCGATTTCCACTTTGGCGCGCCGGTTCCGCAGGTACATCCGCAATGGAACGATGGTATACCCCTTTTCCTGCACCCCACCGAGGAGCTTGTTGATTTCCCGACGATGCAGCAGCAGTTTTCGAGGGCGCACGGGGTCCACGGCTTGACGCGCGCTCGCTTGCTCATAGGGCGCGATATGCACACCCATCAGCCACAGTTCCCCATCCCGCGCCATGACATACCCCTCGCGCAGACTCACCTGCCCCGCTCGCACGGACTTGATTTCCGTGCCGGTGAGGGCAATCCCCGCCTCGTGCTGCTCCTCGATGAAGTAATCGTGATAGGCCTTGCGGTTAGTGGCGATAATTTTGATGTCGTCCAACTCTGTCTCCTGGCGCTGGCTATGTCCCTTCTATTTCTCTTCTACGAGATACTGGATCGCGCGCTGAAGCTGGGGGTCTTCGCCGGCCGGCGTGTCTTCGGGGATGGGCGCTTCGATGTCGGGCTTCAGGCCGGCGCCATGGATGCTGTGATTATTGGGCGTGTACCAGCGCGCGATGGTCACACGCAATTGCGAGCCGTCGCTGAGGTCGTGCGGCAGCTGCACCGAGCCTTTGCCCAGCGTCTGCTCACCAATCAACACGCCACGGCCGCGGTCCTGGATGGCTCCCGCGACGATTTCGGAGGCGCTGGCACTCCCGCCATTGACCAGCACAACGAGGGGGATGGTCTCACCCAGGTCGCCTGACTGTGAGGTGAAGGTCTGCTCGCCGCCCCCCGAATCGCGCTCGACGGCGACGACCCCTTTGTCCAGGAACAGATCGCCGATCTGAATTGCCTGGGTGAGGAAGCCGCCTGGATTATCGCGGAGATCGAAAATCAGGCCCTCCGCACCCTGATTCAGTAGCGCTTGCAGGGCCGCGGTGACCCGGTCTGTTGCCGTGTCGTCGAATTCGGTGAGCTGGATATAACCGATGTTGTGCTCCAACATGCGCGAATCCACCGTCGGCATGACGATGCGGGCACGGCGAACCGTCACGGTGAACGGCTCAGTTTCATCGGGACGCGCGATTTTCAGGGTGACCTCGCTGCCTTCCGGGCCGCGAATCAGGCCGATCGCCTCGTAGAGGCCCATGCCCACGATGGAGACGTTGTCTACCTCCAGGACCAGGTCGCCGGCCTTGAGGCCGGCCGCCTCGGCCGGCTGACCCGGCAGGGGCCGCACGATTTCGAGATAACCGTCCTCGCGCATTCGCACGGTCGCGCCGATGCCCTCGAACTCGCCCGTGGCGTCCTGATTCCAGATCGCGGCAATGTCCGGCTCGATGAAGGTGGTGTACGGATCGTCGAGCGTCATGAGCATGCCTCGAATCGCCCCGTAGGAGAGCGTTGCCCGATCCGGCAATCCGCCGTAGTATTCTTTGTCGAGGATGTCGAGGACCTCGCGCAACATGTCGTAATTCAGCGCCTCATCGGTTCCCGACTCCGAAGAGGAAGGTGCGGTTGTCTCCGGCGTGGTTTCAGTTTCCGCAGGAGCGGACGTCGTGGGCGTCGTCGTCGTGAGCGCGCGAGCGGTCCCTCGACCCACAAGGACGCCGCCGGCAAAGGCGCCGGCGATGAGTCCCAGCACCACAACCGCAATCAATACTCCCAAGAGCACTTTACGCATAATCATCTCCTCAGCGAGTCAGCTGTTCGCACATTTCTACGTTGTTCAACGGCGGCACTCCCCGGCCTGGAAACAGGTCAGAGCCGCTTCGAGCGCGGCGTCGGCGCCGGGGCGCGGTTCCGCGGGGACATCGGGCAGCAGACCCACGCCGTCCAACCGGACGCGCGCGGGCGTGAGCCAGACGGCGTGAGTCACGTGCAGCATGGAACCATCTGGCAGGGGATACAGCGCCTGGATGGAGCTCTTGCCATACGTCTGCGCGCCGATGAGGAGCGCGCGGCCATGATCGCGCAACGCCGCCGCCAGGATCTCCGACGTGCTGGCGGTGCCGCCATCCACCAACACCACCAGCGGGCCGGTGAACAGCGGATCGCCGCTGGCCTGGACCTCATGTTCCTCAGTCTCGGTCACGTCATAGTACACCGTCGCGCCAGCGGGGAGAAAGACCCCCGCGATGACATTGAGGTCGGCCAACATGCCGCCGCCATTGCCGCGCAGGTCGAGCACGAGCGCGTGCGCGCCCTTTTGGAGGAGCTCGCGCACCGCCTGCGGGACCTCATCGGGCGTCTGCGTGGTAAACAGCTGGATGCGCAGATAGCCAACGTCGTCAGTCCCTTCGACCATGCGCCATTCGGTGGACGGTTGCACCGTCTCCTCGCGCGTGAGGGTGAGGGTGATCTCGTCTGACGTTCCCTCGCGCCGCAGCGTGAGCATGACAGCACTGCCGACCTCGCCCTCCAGACGCGCCGCGACCGCTTCGAGAGTCTCGGATGCCTGCAGGCGCACCCCATCAATGGCGAGCAGGCGATCCCCTGGCCGCACGCCCGCGCGCGCCGCCGGCCCATTTTCGTTAGGGGTAAGGGCGATGACGCCCGTCTCGGCCCACCACAGACTGACGCCGATGCCGCCATAGCGCCCCGAGAGCCGCTGCTGCTCCTGTTGTGCGGGGGCAGGGTCGAGGAGCACCGTGTAGGGGTCCTCCAGCGTCTCCAGGAGGCCGCGAATCGCGCCACGGAAGCGCACGGAGGCCGGCGGCAGGTTGCCGTAGTATTCCGCCGCGACAAGATTCCAGGCTTCATCCAAGAGCGGCAGCGGCCCGCGGCCAGGACGGGGAATGTAGAGATCAGCGGTGGCTGTGCCCACCCACACGCCGCCGATGAAGACAAAGAGCAGGACGACGCCGAGCGCCGGCCTGCCCCAGGCAAGAATTTGTCGCCACGAAAATCGTTTCACGCGCTGTATTGTAACACACTCAAGAAGAGTTACAAGGGTAGGGGGCTTGAAGGAGGGTGTGGACTTTAATTTACAATCTATCTGGAGATAGGAAAATCAAAAAATCTACAAATCAGCGGACATCAAAATCTCTTGCATAACGAATATAGCGCGACCCTCAGACGGCCCGAGAATGACTCACGGATGAACAGGATGTCACGCATCAGAACAAGCAGGAGCCGCGAGCTGTGAGTAGAAGGCCGGCACGGCGCGGGGATGATGCACGGCGCGCCTGACCTGACCTGTGACCTGACCTGTGAAAGGGAGCACTCATCAAAGGGGTGCGGGAAGGGCCTTGAAAAAGGCCTGACGCGCCCCGTTCGAACTTCCGACTATATGTATTATGTTATTTTCAGCCCGACAAGGGATAACGCTGTGTCAAGTCAATGTAGTCGGAAGTTGGCGTGAGCGCCATTAACCCGTGCTCACCGGATGGGAATTCGATGCCCGGCCGCAGAGACACTGCCGCGGACGTGAGAGAATCGACGACAGAGCGCGCGGCGATGAATTCGCCGCGCTACGAAGCAGCGACCCGTGAACGGGTCTTGAAGCTGGCTTCAGCCAGCGTAGTTGTGCTGCCCGCCGATGAACTCGGCGGGCGGGCGCGCACCGGTCAACAAGACGTCAATTTCTGAGCTGCGCAGCCCAGAGCTGGCTCTGAGCGCAGCAAAGAGGCGACAAAAGGAGTTTTGCGCTACTGCATCAACAGACTTGCGAGCGCAACAAAATGTTTGTCTATTACTCACCACTCACTTTTCTCTGCTCTCTGGCTTTCAATCCTGGTCAGCCTTTCAAGTACTTCTTTTTCCAGTCCCCCTCCCCACCCTGCTGCAGTTGTTGTCTGCACCATAAAGCGGCTTGATAATGGCGTTGTGCATAATCATCCAAACCTATGGCTTCAAACAGAGGTACGGCTTGTTCAAAATATGGGCATGCTTCTGCAAATTTACCCGCCCGCAACAAAGCCCAACCGTAGTTACCTATTTGCGCAGGAATACTATAACGGCTACCGATGATCTCATAAATGCTTATTGCTTTGGCTAACATCTGCTTAGCTTCTTCTTGTTGACCGTCAAGCAAATAAACTTGTCCCTGAGCTGAATACACGTTGGCTTCGCCCAGGCGGTCGCCCACGGCGCGGTAGAGCGTGAGCGCCTGGGCGTAGGACGCCAGCGCCGCGTCCCGCTCATCGCGGAACGCCTGCACGTCCCCCAGGGCCTTCAGGGTATTGGCTTCGCCCACGCGGTCGCCCACGGCGCGGTAGAGCGTGAGCGCCTGGGCATAGGACGCCAGCGCCGCGTCCCGCTCATCGCGGAACGCCTGCACGTCCCCCAGGGCCTGCAGGGTATTGGCTTCGCCCAGGCGGTCGCCCACGGCGCGGTAGAGCGTGAGCGCCTGGGCGTAGGACGCCAGCGCCGCGTCCAGGTCCTTGCGGAACGCCTGCACGTCCCCCAGGGCACGGAGGGTATTGGCTTCGCCCACGCGGTCGCCCACGGCGCGGTAGAGCGTGAGCGCCTGGGCGTAGGACGCCAGCGCCGCGTCCAGGTCCTTGCGGAACGTCTGCACGTCCCCCAGGGCACGGAGGGTATTGGCTTCGCCCAGGCGGGCGCCCACGGCGCGGTAGAGCGTGAGCGCCTGGGCGTAGGACGCCAGCGCCGCGTCCCGCTCATCGCGGAACGCCTGCACGTCCCCCAGGGCCTTCAGGGTATTGGCTTCGCCCAGGCGGTCGCCCACGGCGCGGTAGAGCGTGAGCGCCTGGGCGTAGGACGCCAGCGCCGCGTCCAGGTCCTTGCGGAACGCCTGCACGTCCCCCAGGGCCTGCAGAACGTTGGCGCGCAACTGTGGGTCTGCGACGTCTACTCGGAGCGCCTGTGTCAACCAGTCATACCATTCTTCCCACACGCGAAAAACGTTGTAAAGCCAGTTGCGAGGCTGCGTTGCCAGCTGCGCCAGCAGCTCCCCCTCCCCCGCCTTCATGGCCCAGCCTGCCGCGGCCCGCAAGTTATCCAGCTCTACCTCCACGTGAGGCGCCGTGTCAGGGTCGTCGGTAGCATGAGCCTCGAACAAGGCGAGGATCCATCCTGCAAGCAAGCGTTGCGTTGCGGATTCCTCTCCCGTCTCGCGTAGCCGCTCGCCAGCATAATCGCGGAGCAGGTCATGCAGACGCCAGCGTCCGGCAGCACGTTCCGGCGGCAGGACCAGGGAGGCATCGCTCAGGCGCTCCAAAATCCTCACGGCTTCGGGCGCGTCGCACTGCCACAGCGCTGCGGCCAGGGCGGGAGTGAAGCCGGTTTCCGCGCAAACGGCGAGACGACGGAAATAGCCCTGGTCTGCTGGAGACAACTCCGTGTAGCTCAAATCGAAGTTGGCGCGAAGGCTTTGCAGGCGTGCGTCGCCCTCGCGCAATTGCTCAAGCCGATTGGTAAGTTGAGCATTGAAGACCGCGATGGGGGTTTTGGAATGTTTGACCCGGCGCAGCAGCCGCCGCGCAGCCAGATCCAGCGCCAGGGGATGGCAGGCGCACAGGCGCACGAGCCCCCTGGCTGCTTCGGGCTCGCGCGCCGCGGCTTCCTCCAATCCAGGGATGCTGCGCAGCAACTCAAGCGCCTGCGGCTCCGACATCACATCCAGCACTATCATGCCGCCGGCCGGCACGGCAGGCAGGTTCAGGCGCGAGGTGAGCAACACAGCGCAAGGCGGCGAGGGCGGCAGGCAATAGTGCAACGATTCAAGAAAGGAACGGCGAATATCGTCGAGGACGAGCAGGCGCACGGAGGATTGGCGAAATGCCGCGCAGAGGATCTCATAATTCTGTTGCGCATCCGCCGTCGGCGGCAGGGTCACCCCCAAGGCGCGGGCCAGCCGCTGATGCACATCAGAAAGGGGACGGTCGGCCACGTCCAGCCACAAGACGCTTTCCGGCGCGCTTTCGGCCATTTCAGCCGCCAGATGGCGTGCGAGTTCCGTCTTGCCCACCCCGCCCATGCCGCCCACGCCCACAATGGCCGTCTGCTGGCGCTCACCGATACGCCGACGGATCTCGTCCATGATGGGGCCGCGGTCAATGAACTTCAGCGCATGGGAGGGGGAAAGGCCGCTTCCCGTCAGCGGTTTTTTCAGCTCAGGAGGGAGAAATTTCCATTCCACATAAGTTCCCGCCTGAACCACTCGCTCCACTGCACCAGTGCTGACCTGCGCCGGTCCCCCGCCGGTGTCCACCGCCACGGAAGAAGGCGCAGAGGGAGATAAAGGTGTGGTTTCTGAGGATTGACCGGCTTTCTTCTTCTTTTCCTCGATTTCCACCCACGTCTTGTAAGCATCCAGGGCTCCTTTAGCAAACGCCAGAAGGCCCGCCGCTGCGACCCCGATCAGACTTGCCAGCCCCCCCGGCTGCGAGCGCCAGGCAGGAAAAGCCAACCAGCTCACCAGCACCACGACGAGGAGCAACACCCCGAAGATCAGCAGCGGTTTCAGCCAAACGCGCATGGAACCCCTCCTTCTCCACTCACGGCGCACTACTCACGGCTCACAATTCCCAGTATATCCCCCTTTTCACTGCATGGCAATCTGACCGCCTGCTGCCGTTGGCAATCTGGAAATTTGGGGTATGCTGGTTGCTGGATGCTGGATGCTGGATGCTGAACATGACCGAGAAGATTTTGGTGGTCGAGGATGAAACGGCCCTGCGGGAGACGCTGGAGTACAATCTGGCGCGGCAGGGCTATGAGGTGCTCAGCGCCGCGGATGGCTTCACGGCGCTGACCCTGGCGCGCGCCGAACAGCCGGACCTCGTGCTGCTGGACGTGATGCTGCCGGGACTGGATGGCTTCGAGGTGTGCCGCCGGCTGCGGCGCGAGGCCTCCATGCCGATCCTGATGCTCACGGCCCGCGCCGACGAGATTGATAAGGTCGTCGGGCTGGAGATCGGCGCGGACGATTATCTGACCAAACCCTTCAGTATGCGCGAGCTGCTCGCGCGGGTGAAGGCGCAACTGCGGCGCGTGCGGCTGCTGCAGGAAGAGCCCCCTCCCCTCCTCCCGGCGCCTCCCGAGCAGCTGCGTTTCGGCGATCTGCTGCTCGATGTCACCCGTCACGAGGTCTATCGCGGCGAAACGTTGTTACACCTCACGCCCAAGGAATACGAGCTGCTGCACTACCTGGCGAGCCATCGCGGGCAGATGCTCACCCGAGAGCGCATCCTGGAAGAGGTCTGGGGCTGGGAATTTGCTGGCGGCACCCGCACGGTAGACGTGCACATCCGCTGGCTGCGGGAGAAGCTCGAGGAAGACCCGGCAGCCCCGCAGCGCATCGTCACCGTCCGCGGCAGCGGTTATCGTTTTGAGGGATGAATTCATTGTGAATTGTGAGAGGAAACCCCATGTGGCATTATCGTAGCACTCGCAGCCGCATCACGACGCCGTTTGTGGTGTTGATCATTGTGGCGACAACGGCGCTCGCCCTGTATCTGTCCCATTATTTCCGCCAGGCCTATCTGGCGACGCTGGAGACGCGGTTGCTGGCCGATCTGCGCGTCCTGGAGGATCAGCTCCCCGCCTACGACGCCGCTGACGATCTCGACGCTGTGGCGCGGCATTACCGCGAGCTGCTCGACGTGCGCGTGACGTTCATCGCCGCCGATGGCACGGTGTTGGGAGAATCCGACTATGACCGGGCCACGATGGACAATCACCTCTACCGCACCGAGGTGCAGCAGGCGCTGGACCAGGGCTCCGGCAGCAGCATCCGTTACAGCGTCACCGCGCGCACCGACGTGATGTACGTGGCCCTGGCGTTGCAGGAGACCGCTGCGCCAGTCCGCATCGCGCGGCTGGGGTTGCCCCTCGTGGAAGTGCAGGCCGAATTGACGCGCCTCAACCGGATGATCCTCACGACGGCGCTGGTCGCCATCGGCCTGGCGGTGGCGCTGGCATTCCTCATCGCCGACCGCACCACCTCGCCGGTGCGCCAGCTCACGACGATAGCGCAGCGGGTCGCCGCCGGGGATTTGAGCGCGCGCCTGTTGCCCACCACCGAGGACGAGGTCGGGCAGCTCACCCGCGCCTTCAACGTCATGACGGAAAAGCTGCAGGACCAGATCAACGCGCTGACGACCGAGCAGACCCGCTTGAATGCCATTCTCGATCACATGGCCGACGGCGTGATCATCGTGGACACCGAGGGCGTGGTGCAGAGGCTCAATCCCGCCGCCACGCAAATCCTCGACGTGACGCCGGAGACGGCGGTGGGAAGCACGTTTTCGGCCCTCGCGCGCCATCACCGGCTCATCGAGCTGTGGTTGCGATGTCAGCGGACGCAGGAGGAGCAGCGGGACGCCATTGAGCTGGATCATGACAAGGGGCTGTTCCTTCAGGTGATCATCACCCCCCAGCAGACGCCGGCCACGCCGGGCTATCTCGTCATCATGCAAGACCTCACCCGCATCCGCCGCCTGGAAACCATCCGCCGCGATTTTATCAGCAACGTCTCGCACGAATTGCGCACGCCGTTGGCCTCCCTCACGGCGCTGGTGGAAACCCTGCAAGAGGGCGCGATAGAGGATCCCGTCATAAGACAGCGCTTCCTCGGTCACATCGAGCGGGAGCTGACGGCGATGACCCAGATCGTGGAGGAGCTGCTGGAGCTCTCGCGGATCGAGTCCAACCGCGCACCTTTCTTCATGCAACCGACCCTCGTGGAAACCCTCGTCGCTGGGCCGGTGGAGCGCATGTTGCCGCAGGCGGAACGCGCCGGGCTGACGCTGACGGCCGAGTTGCCGGCCGACCTCCCGCCGGTGATGGCAGACGCGGAGCGCATTCAGCGAGTGATGACAAACCTGCTTCACAACGCCATCAAATTCACGCCTGCCGGCGGGCGCATCGTCGTTTCCGCGCAGCGCGAGACGGGCAAAGTCGTCATTGCCGTGAGTGACACCGGTGTGGGAATCGCCGAGGAAGATCTCTCACGCATCTTTGAGCGTTTCTACAAGGCCGATCGCGCGCGGTCGTCCGGCGGGACAGGCCTGGGACTGGCGATCGCCAAACACATTGTGCAGGCGCATCGCGGGCAGATCTGGGTGAAGAGCGTCGAGGGGCGCGGTAGCACCTTCTATTTCTCGCTGCCCACCGCGTAAACGCTTTTGTCCCCCACCCCTTCTTTTACTGGGTTTTGCTGGCGAGCTGCGCCCGCCTGCAAAACCTTTTTTTTGTTCTTCTTTCGCTCCTCAGCGGAAACGCTGGGGGCGCGAAATTGTTTACACGACCTTAACCTGGCCTTGAAACGACGTTAAACCTTCTGTGGTAGGATGCCGTTTGTACGCGACAGCGTACGCAATTCGATTCTATTACAGAAGGAGTAAGAGACATGCGTCGTTTCTGGTTTATTACCATCGTTTTAACGCTGGCCCTGGCCGCGTGCAGCGCGCCAGCCACTCCCACGGCTGCGCCAACTCAAGCGCCGACTACGGAGGCTGCGCCGACTCAGGCGCCCACCACAGAGGCTGCCCCGACCGGTCTGCTGCCCGAGGTCAACCCGCTGGAGGTGAAGGGGGACATCATCACCGCCGGCAGTTCCACGGTGTTCCCGCTCTCCGAGCGGATGGCAGAACGCTTCCGTGATGAGGGCTACAGCGGCAACATCACCATTGACAGTATCGGCTCCGGCGCCGGCTTCGAGCGCTTCTGTGTCGCCGGCGAGACCGACATCGCCAATGCCAGTCGCGCCATCAAGGATTCCGAGATCGAATCCTGCCGGGCCATTGGCCGTGAGCCGATCGAATTCCGTATCGGCACCGACGCCCTGGCTGTCGTGGTGAGCAAGGACAACACTTTCATCACCGATGCCACGTTGGAAGAGCTCGCCGCCATCTTCACTGCCGAGAAGTGGTCCGACGTGAATCCCGCCTGGCCCGACGAAGCCATCCTGCGCTTCATCCCCGGCACGGATAGTGGCACCTTCGATTACTTCGTCGAGGAAGTGTTCGAGAACGATAAGACCCCGCTGCTCAGCAGCAAGAACCTGCAGCTGAGTGAAGACGACAACATCCTGGTGCGCGGCATCGCCGGCAGCCCCTACGCCATCGGCTTCTTCGGCTACGCCTACTACGAGGAAAACCGCGACCAGCTCCAGGTGCTCTCCATCAACGGTATCGCGCCGAGCGCGGAGACGGTGGACAACCATACCTATCCGCTGGCGCGCCCGCTCTTCCTCTATTCCGATGCGCAGATCATGCGTGAAAAGCCGCAGGTCGCCGCGTTCATCAACTTCTACCTCACATACGTGAACGAGGAAATCAGCAGCGTCGGCTACTTCCCCGCGAGCGAGGCCGTGCTCAAGACCTCGATGGAAACCTGGCTCAAGGCCCAGGCGCAGTAACTCGCCGGGCTGCGTGAATCTGGACAGCACAAGAAAATGCCTTTGCAGCGGCGTCCCTCGCCGCTGCAAAGGTGCTTTAAGGAGGAGGATCTTCCTGGTGGCTACCACAAAAGCAACAAGTTTTCGGGTGCTGCGCGGCCTGGCGACCGATACGGCGACGTCGCTGCGCAAGCGTCCGCGACCGGGGGAAACCGCGATTCAGAGTTTCCTCTTCGTCTGCGGCGCGATCTCCATTTTTACGACTGTCGGCATCATCTATGTACTGGGGCATGAATCCATGCTGTTCTTTGCCAGTCCCGAAGTGAGCTTGGTGGAATTTTTCACGAGCGCCCGGTGGCAACCGGCGATCCTGGAATTCGGGATTCTGCCACTCTTCAACGCCACGCTGATGACGAGCGGCATCGCCCTGCTGGTGGCCCTGCCGTTGGGTCTCAGCGCCGCGATCTATCTGAGCGAATACGCGACGCCGCGCGTCCGGGGGGTGCTCAAACCGATCCTGGAGGTGCTGGCCGGCATCCCCACCGTCGTGTATGGCTATTTCGCCTTGAGCTTCATGACGCCGCTCTTGCGGAGCATTTTTGGCTTCAACACGGTGGAGATCTACAACACCGCCTCCGCCGGCCTGGTGATGGGGATTTTGATCCTGCCGCTGGTGACCTCGATGAGCGAGGACGCGCTGAACGCCGTGCCCGACAGCCTGCGCGAAGCCGCTTACGCGCTCGGCGCGACC
>Ga0208196_1003126_pt1 | contig 14305 bp, 8 predicted proteins | sample AD_JPNNA7_MetaG_FD_184443 | JGI IMG/M metagenome (GOLD analysis project Ga0208196, IMG submission 184443) | Active sludge microbial communities of municipal wastewater-treating anaerobic digesters from Japan - AD_JPNNA7_MetaG (SPAdes) (version 2) | ecosystem: Engineered > Bioreactor > Anaerobic >...
GAATGCAGGACTCGGATCATCCCCACGATCGCCGTGCCGATCGATCACTCGGACTCTATGACCCTCGGTTCACCTCCTTTCCCTCCGTCCCGAATCTGCGGAGTCAGGCGCCGTGAGACCTCACGTGTAGGGTTCAGACGGATCGCGGTCCAGGGTTTCGTGTACAGGGGCTGACGTCGCTACAGATTCCTCTGCCGCCGAAATCTTCCTTCATCCCGACAGCCCGGACCCGACACACGATACCCTTTTTCATGTGCCGTGCGCCGGCCGATACCGGAGAGCCGGCGTGGCGTGTCTATATAGCAGCTGGAGATTGGCGACGCGGACGGGCCGCGTTTCGCCGGCGATAGAGTGATGGCGTAATCCGTCATGCTGCGCCACCCAAAGAGATCGGAAAGCAGGAAAAGAAAGGCGTTGCCCGGGTCGTGATTACGCTGCCGCTTTACGATCGAATCGAGCGGGTCGTGTCGACCGATGGACGGGCTGAAACGTCGATATCCTGATAGCATCCCGGGGATCGGAAAGCAAGAAAAATCCCCCTTCATCCCCCTTCGATAAAGGGGGAAAGAGGGGGATTTCCCAGCCGGCAGAGAAAAAGGAGATGCCTATAAGGGCATTCTGCCGGCTGCCGGCTGCCGGCTGCCGGCTGCCGGCTGTTACCGGTTGCCTGTCGCCTCAGCTCTCTGGCCTTGCGGAGCCAGGCCGGCCTGCCGCCCCCGGAAGACCCCGGCAATGCGCGTGCCGCAGCGGGGGCACTGGCCGTCGCGAAGGTCATTGCGCTCCAGCCAGAAACCCTTTCGCCGCATGACGGGGTTTCCGCAGCCGGGGCACAGGGTCTCGGCCGCCTCGCCGACGACGTTGCCGATGTAGATGTGGCGAAGCCCGGCCTCTCGCCCCGCGGAGAGGGCGCCGCGCAGCGACTCCAGAGGGGTCGCATCCACGCCCGTCATCCGGTAATCCGGATGAAATCGGCTGATGTGCCAGGGGATGTTCCGATCGACCTCGGCAATGAAGCGGGCGATGTTCGAGAGTTCTCCGATGCTGTCGTTTACGCCGGGGATGACAGGGGTGGTGATCTCGATCCAGATGCCCAGCTTCTTCATGAACCGGATGGACTCCAGCACCGGCATGAGGCTCGCCCGACAGAGCTTCGCATAAAACTCCTCGCGGAAGGATTTCAGGTCGACGTTCGCCGCATCCAGGAAGGGGCCGATGAGCGCGAGGGCCTCCGTGGTCATGAAGCCGTTTGTCACAAAGATGTTCGCCAGCCCCTCGAGCCGCGCGAGGCGCGATATGTCGTAAGCATACTCGAAAAAGACGGTCGGTTCGGTATAGGTGTAGGATACGCTGCTGCAACGGTGCCCGAGGGCGATCTCCACGACATCCTTCGGCCGCATCCGGTACCCTTCGACCGGCGGGCCGTCGCGGGCCGACACCTGGGAGATCTGCCAGTTCTGACAAAAGGAACACTTGAAATTGCAGCCCATGCCGGCCACGGAAAGTGACGTGGTGCCGGGAAGAAAGTGATAGAGGGGTTTCTTCTCGATCGGGTCTGCGTGCGCGGTGACCAGTTCGCCGTAGGCATGGGTCCGGAGTCTCCCGTCGCGATTTTCACGCATGCCGCAGATGCCGTACTCGCCGGCCGCAATCCTGCAGTGATGATTGCAGAGGTAGCACTCGACGCTTCCCCCTTCCCTGCGGGGACGCCAGAGCATGGCCTCACTCGGCAGAACCCTGTTCATACGATGCTTCATGAACTCATCATAACTTACTGCATTTGAATCATATTTTATGACGATGATGCCGGGCATCTGCCCGATGAGAGAACCTCGATCCGATGCGCCCCGTCAGGAGCCGCTGCACGCAGACGGCGGTTGGTGTCTTTTGCGGGGAAACGGGGTCAGCGGGCCGGCTCCTCCTACGTCGATGCGGAACAGCCGAAATGAGCGGAGGCTGCCCTGTCATCGCGGCCGCCTCTCCCGGGCAAAGGTTCATCCCTGGAGGGCATGACGACGAAATTTCCGAGAATGGCCTTCTCCCCTCTGTACGTCACGGGGCGAACCCGGGCGCGCACCCATCGCACGCGGCCGTCGCGGGTGACGATGCGGAAATCGCAGGACGGGGGATGGTCCCCCTTGAGGAAACCGATGTTGCTCCGGCGGACCCTGGAGCGGTCCGCGGGGTGGACGATCTCCATCGGGTCGATCGAGGGGAGATCCCTGCGCCCATAGCCGCTGCTCTCCTCGAATCGGGGGTTGACGAAGAGCATCTCCCCCTTTCGGAAAATATACACGCTCACTCCCCGTCGGACCCGCTCTCTTCCCGGCGCCGGGGAGGGCCCGGCCTCGCTTCTTATGATCCCGCGCACCTCCTCGATCTCACCGGACCGAAGGGCCGGAAAGAGGTCCAATCGTGCCGGCACAAGCGCGCCGTCCGTTCTCCGAAGGCGGACCCTCAGGCCGGAAACGCTTTCACCGCGCAGCACGCGGATAAAACCGTCGATCACGGGGGGAATATCCTGTTCCTCGAGGAAGCGGCTGAAGAGGGAGCCGATCATGGACCCGCAGTCGGAACCCGTCAGGCCTTCCGCAACGGCGGGCGCTTCGATCACACGGCCCCGGAGGTCGAAGCGGAACTCCGCTGCGCCCGGGTTGCCTCCGGGCCCGTTGCAGCTTTCGGCATCCGGCGTGCAAGGCAATTCGGGGGCAGTCTCTCCGATCCGGAAGAGGGGGACGGCATAGCGGCGCCACAGGCCGAAAAGAAGGGCCAGGGCAAGGCCCAGGGAGGTGGCCAGAGGGCTCTCTTCATTGTCCAGGATGGAGGACTCGATCCAGGCCTCGATCCTGCCGACGGCATCCAGAATCTGCAATGCGAGAAGATTGAGAAGGCACATGATTTCTTCCGGATGAACTGCCTGCTATGTGTAATCGAATCACCTCTGTTTTTCGGGGTGCTTGCCCTCGAAGTAGCGCTTCACGGAGTTGAGGATCGTGTACTCGAGGTCTCCCTTCGTTTTCCCCGTGTCGTTCTGGAAATATCTGCGCATGGTATCCACGATATTGGACTCCATCTGTGCCTGCCTGCCCGCCCGGCTCTCTCTCTGCACGCCGGTTGCCGCAAGTGCTTTCATCTTTCCGCTCCTTCCATTCGCTGCCCGCGCCGCTTTCGCCTCGCAGGGCCGTTTCGCCGGGTCCACCGGCCGGCCGAACCGATCAGCCGGGCCGAACTGAGGCGGATCCGGACGCACGGAATTCGCCATCGAGTCCCGCCCATGTATAAGCAAGGGAAATGCCAGTGTGTCACGGACGGGGAAAGATCGTTAAGTACGCCCCGGAAAAGATGAAATTGGCTGAAAGGGCGCATCGATAAGGATGGGAAGCCGTTGCGGCGGGTCACAGCCCGGCTTACGGCAGAGGGGACAGGGGCCGGACGACGGCACAAAATCATTTGAAATAACGGAGGATATGGACAAGAGACCTTTCCGTCACCTGCCGTGACTTAAAGGTCGCCCAGCAGGAGTTTCCATCGGGGGTTGCGGCGCATCTCCACGAGCTTTCGCTGCAGTTGCCTGACCGTGATGCCAAGGATCCGGGCCGCCTGCTTGCGGTCTCCTCCGGTGTGGTTGAGCACGTACAGGACGTGGGTCTCGTAATTTTCCCTGAGGCTGCAGAGGTTCCGTGCATACAGGGGCGCAGCGGCGATTTCCTCTCCAAGGTGCCGCGGCATGATGGCGGCCGAGTCGGCCAGCAAAACGGCATTTTCCACGATCTGGGCCAGCTCCCGGACGTTGCCCGGGTAGTCGCGGCGCAGGAGGATATCCATCGCCTCGGGGCTAAACCCGTGGATCTGCCTGGCGTGCTTCTCGACGGCCAGCTTCAGGAAATGGGAGGCCAGCGCCGGGATGTCCTCCTTGCGCTCCCGGAGCGGGGGCAGGTGGATGTGGGCCGACCGCAGCCGGTACATGAGGTCGAGCCTGAATTTTCCCTCCTGGCAGGCCTTGTCGAGATCCTTGTTGGTCGCCGAGACGAGCCGCACATCGACCCGGATGGGTTTCGTCTCGCCCAGCCGCGTAAAGGACTTCTCCTCGAGCACGCGCAGGAGCTTCGACTGCATCTGCTGCGGGAACTCCCCGATTTCATCGAGGAAGAGCGTCCCCCCGTCCGCCTGCTCGAAGAACCCCTCGTAATCGCGGAGGGCCCCCGTGAAGGCTCCCCTGATGTGCCCGAAGAACTGGCTCTCGAAAAGGGTATCCGGAATGGAGGAGATGTTCACGGCTACAAAGGGCCCCGCCGGCGAGGGGCCTTCCCGGTGAATTCCCCGGGCGAGCAGTTCCTTTCCCGTCCCGGATTCGCCCGTGATCAGGATGGGGTTTCCCCCCTTGGCCATGATCTGGGCGTAGGAAAGAAGCGACCGGATCTGCGGCGACTCGGTCACAATCGCGGCGAACCCGTCCGGCTGACGGGCGTCGCGGGTCCGGCGGGCCGGATTCATCCCGGCCAGGAGCCCCTTGCGCTCGTAGGCCCGTTCGAGGACCCTCATGAGGTGCTCGTTGTCCACGGGCTTGACGAGGTAATCGTAGGCACCGAGACGCATCGCTTTCACGGCCTGTGCGACGACGTCGACGGCTGTAATGATGATGAATTCCGTATCGGGCCTGAAGGGTTTGGCGGCCTCCAGCACCTGGATGCCGTCCACCTCGGGCATCAGGAGGTCCAGCAGCACGATGTCGTAGTCGCCCTCCTTGATCCGTCGTATGGCCTCCCTGCCGCTGTCGCAGGTTTCCACGTTCTTGATGCCCTGCCACCGCAGGAGTCTCTTCATGGAGGAAAGGACCACGTCCTCGTCGTCGACAACAAGAATCCTCATCGCGCACCTTGAAAGAGTCGGTTCGGCCTGTTTCGCCCGCTTCGTCCGAAGGGCAAGAGGCTGTCCGGTCCTCGCCCCGGCCCCTAGAATCGCTGTCTCGTCATCCCGTCGAGGACCTCCTTGAGCTTCCGGATATCCGGAGGGCCCTCGATGTGGATGTCCGGCTTCTCCCCGCCGGGCCCCGTGTAATCCTGTTCCGCCCCCCCGATGGCGATCGTCTGGACAAGAGGGTGCCTCTCCCGGATGATCTTCACATACTGTCCTGGATCGGCGCCCGCCCCGGCTCCCGCCAGCATGACGATGTCCACCTCTGGGTGCCGGTCCATGTATTCCGAGAGGCGCTCCGCCGACTGTTCGCGGCGGCAGAACCAGTGAGCGAAGCCATCGTCGATGCCGCCCACCTCCATCTGCAGTTCCTCGAGACGGTCGGGATCGCATTCGAGGGGCAGGATGAGCGGGCGGAGGTTCAGCGGCGTCCCGGGCCTCACGGGGAGAAAAACGGTGAATCGGCTCCCTGCCCCCGGCCGCGACAGCACGCCGATGACGCCCTGGTGCTCCCGGATGAGGCCGTAGGACACGGAAAGCCCCAGCCCGGTTCCTCCCGCGTCGCGCCGCGACGTGAAAAAGGGCTCGAAGAGGCGATCGAGGACGGGTCTTGCCATGCCGGCCCCGTTGTCTTCGATGGCAACCGCGACGGCGCCCAGTCTCGGGAGGTGCCGCGTGGATACCCGGATCCGCCCCCGCTCCTTGTCGGGGATCGACTGGTGGGCGTTGACGAGGAGGTTGGCCATGACCTGCTCGAGCTTCTGGAAATGGCCCTGGACCGGCGGAAGGCCGTCGCCGAGATCGAGATCCAGCCTGGAGACGGAGCGGCGGATCTGGCCGCCCACGATCAGGAGGGTTTTCTCGACCACGTCGTTGACGGAAACGGGCTGTGCCCGGGCGCCCTCCTCGACGCGGGCAAAGTCCTTCAGGTTCGACACGACCCGGTTGATCCGGTCCGACCCGATCCGGAAGGCCGCAATGATCTCTGCCATGTCGTCGCGGAGTTCCTCGAAGCTCACGTCACGCTTTCCCCAGCCCGGGTTGGCGGCGGCATGCTCGGCCAAAACGGGCTCGCAGAGCTTCCAGATCTCTTCCAGCAGGGGGATGTTGTAGGCGATGAAGCTGTTGGGGTTGTTGATCTCGTGGACGACGCCCGCCACGATCTCGCCCAGGGAGGCCAGCTTGTGGGCCTGGATCACCTGCTGCAGGCGCGTGTTGGATTCCTTCAGGATGCGCTTCTCCTCGGTGACGTCCTGCCACATGCCCACGATGCGCCCGATCGATCCCTCGGACCCGCCGGTCAGCCGGCAGAACTCGCTGAGCCACCGGTAGGAGCCGTTCGCTGCGCGGAAGCGGAACTCGCAGTTGCAGACACCCTTCGACGCGACCCCGATGCGGCAGCTGCGGACGTGCGGACGGTCATCGGGGTGGACCTGCTCCAGGAAAAATGCGGGATCCTTGAGGAACGCCTCGGGACGAAACCCCGTGATCTCCTCCACGGTGCCGGAGATGTAGGCGATCTCCCCCCCTTCATCCCCGGATGCGGCGAAGGTGACGATAGGCAGGGATTCGAGGACCACGGAGAGCCGCTCGGAGGTCTGCGCCAGCCTCGCCTCGACGTGCTTGCGGGACAGGGCCGCACTCAGCGTGCTCGCCACGACGCTGAGCGCCTCCATCTCCACCTCGGACCACTCCCGCTCCCTCGCGCAATCGTCAAACCCGATGAACCCCCACCAGCGATCGCCGGCATAGACGGGCACGTGGGCAATGGAGAGGATGCCCTGCGATTCCAGGAGGGGCCGCTCGCTGTCGGGAAACTCCCGGACGATGCCGGAGATGTTCCCCCCGCGCCGCATGATCTCGACCCAGCGGGCAAACCCCTCCCGCTCCAGGTGGAGATCCTGCAGGGCGGGGTTGTCGATCTCGGCCTGGATCCCCCCCGCAACCCACTCGTAGCGCTGGCTCGTGAGCAGGGCGCCCTCCCCGGAGGTCCGGTTCTCGAAGATGTAGACCCGGCTTGCGCCGGTGACCGTGCCCAGCCGCGCCAGAATCTCCAGGATGTCCGTCTCCCAGGAGGCGGCCTTCAGGAACCGCTCCGCCGCGAAGCTGGCGACCTCGAGGATGGCGTCGCGATAGCGGAGGGCCTCCTCGGTGCGCTTTCGCTCCGAAACGTCGCGGATGGACTCGACGGCGCCGACCACGCGGCCGCGGGCATCGTAGAGGGGCGCCGCCGTACCGGAGAGATAGACCCGATCGCTGCGGCCGGCAAGGGCGGGGCTGTAGCTTTCCCCGAAAAAGATCCCGCCGCGCTTCACGATCCTGGCCTCCCGTCCCGCAGCGTCCGTATCGCCGGCCAGGGCAATGTCGATGAGCATGGGCCTTCGTTTCCCGTAGAACGGCAGGGAATGCTCATAATCGCCCTTGCCGAGCATCTCCGCCGCCGCAATCCCCGTCATGGCCTCCATGGAACGGTTCCAGGCGATGACCTTGCCGTCGCAGTCGACAACGAAGGTGGCGTCCGGCAGGAAGGAAATGATGTCGGAGAGCTTTCTCTCCGAATCCCTCAGGGCATTCTCCGCCCGCCTGCGCTCCTCGATCTCCAGGCTCAGGACCTGGTTGGCCATCATCAGCTCCGAGGTCCGCTCCCGGACACGCTGCTCGAGATCGTCCTGGTAGCGGTGCAGGGCCTCCTCGCTGCGCTTGCGGTCGGTGATGTCGAGCGCCGTGAAGACCACCCCGGCGGAGAGGTCGTGGGGGTCGATGGCCTTCGAACTCAGCAGGATGTCCAGCAGGGCGCCGTCCCTGCGCCGCCACCGGGTCTCGATCACGCCCGTTCCTCCCTGCCGGACCTCGACGTACTTTTCACGCCCCACCCGCTCGAATTCCTCGTCGCTGTCGTAAAATATGCGGGCGCTCTTCTCCGCCAGCTCCTCGGCGGAATACCCGAGCATGCGCGCGATCTGGTCGTTGGTCCAGCCGAGCACGCGGTTGTACACGATCCCGATCCCGATCGGGGCCGCCTGGAAGATGCTCTTCAGCAGCGCCTCGCTCCGCATCAGGGTCTCTTCGGAGCGGCGCCGGTCGGTGATGTCCTGCGCGTAGATCACGAGCCGGCCGACCCTGCCCCGCGAATCGAAAATGGGGTAAATGCTGTTCTCGAGCCAGCGCCCCGCCCGCTCGTCGGTGAAGCGGACGGGATGCCCGTGTCGAATGACCTCATGGATCCTCTCCCTGCTGCGCTCCGCCAGCTCTCCGCTCATATACCCGTAGGCCGACGTACCGGTCACGGTGTCCGGCGTCGCGCCCAACCCCCGGGCAAACGCCTCGTTGGCCGCAATCACGACCCCGTCCGTATCGACGAGCGCGAATAATTCCGTGGCGGCGTTGAGCATGGCGTTCGTCGTCTCCAGGCTGTCGCGCAGGGCCTCCTCGGCCCTCTTTTGCTCGGTGATGTCGACACCGATCCCGATGATGTATTCGATTTCACCCGCAGCGTCGACGATCGCCGTATTGGACCACGAGATGAGATGCCGCACCCCGTCTTTCGACACCCACCGGTTCTCATGACGGTTCGGGAAAGTCCCCGCGAGCAAGGCGGACCACGTTCGCCTGACTCCCTTCACGTCCTCCGGCGGCACCAGGTATTCCCAGACAACCTGTCCGATGGCCTCCGAGTCGGAATATCCCGTCATGGCCTCGCAGGCCCGGTTGAATTTCGTGATCCGACCCTCCCGGTCAAGGACGACCACCAGCGCGCCGGCCGTGTCCAGCACGGCCGTGCTGAAATCGCGCTCTTTCCGCAGCGTCTCCTGCGCCTGCACGCGCTCCGTGACGTCCTCGATGATGGAATAGAGAAGCGTTCGGCCCCCAAGCCGTATAGGGCCGCTGCGGACCTCGACCTCGCGGACGGTCCCGTCGGCAAGGCGGTGCCGGAAATGGAATTGGCGCCTCTCCTTCCTTTCGGCCTGCCCCATGTTCTCGCGGAGGGGCCCCTCGTCGAGCAGGTTGACGTCGCCGATCCGCATGGATCTCAGCGCGCGGACCGGATACCCGTAAAACCGCACGGCCGCCCGGTTGGCATCCACGATCCGCCCGTCGCGGGGGTCGATGATCAGCATGATCGTATGGCTGTCACGAAAGAGGCTCGCATACAGCTCCCCGCTTTCCCGCATGGTTGCGGCGGCGGACCTGCCCGTCACCCCGGCGCGACCCGCGACGGCCTGCTTTTCCCTGCGTTTCCGCGACGCCGGGACGCGGGGCGCCTTGCCGCCCTTCTTCTTGCGGACGGTCGTCTTGTGAGGGCGTTTTGCAGGCATGGAATACCTCTTGGGGCCGCAGCGGGGGATCTCTCCAGCACCCCGGAACGTCGGGGCGCCACGTCGCTGCCCGGCATGGAACGGTCGACCGGGACGGGAAACTCAACGGGAGGCCGGGATACCGGGCGCGGATCGGGCCGTCCGCCCCGGGGAAACAGCCCCCGCAGCCCCCTCCCGTGATGGGCTTCATCTAACTAATCGATTCCGGAAATGTCAAGAAGTATGAAAGAAACCGCACCCATGCCGGGTCCTGTCGACCGGTTTTCCCGGCGCGCCCCGGACCCGATCCCCCGGCTCCCGGACCCCTTATTTGAGGTCCCTCGCGTACTCGGCGATGTTCTCGCAGTGATCGGACATCCGCTCGAGGCGCAGAATCATCTCGACGAAGATGGGGCCCGCCTCGGGCTGGCAGGCGCCCGTGTGGTAGCGTTCCTGGTGTCGCTTACGGGCCTCGCGGACCAGTCGGTCGACCCTGTCCTCGCGGGAAAAAATCCTCGAAACCAGTTCGCTGCTGCTCCCGTCGAGGAGGGTCACGGTATCCTCGAGATTCTGGACGATCAACCCGGCGATCTCGTCGATCTCCGCGTAGGCCCACTTCGTGAACTCTATGTTGCCCCGGCGCTTGTCACGCACGAGGCCCACGACGTAGACGGCATGATTGCCGATGCGCTCGATGTCGTCCGCTATCCCGGAATAGGCAAAGAGCTTCCCGGACAGCTCGCCCGCGAGCCCGCCCCTGGAAATCTTCATCAGGTAGCGGCTCAGTTCCCTCTTCAGGTTGTTCACGACCAGCTCGAGATAGCGGATGTCGCGGGCCCGCCCCTCTTCGAAACGGGAGATGAGCCTCATGCTGCCGACACACATCCGCTTGACGAGGTACATCTGGCGGCGCAGCTCCTTGCGCACCTGCTCCAGGGCCGCTTCCGGGTTCTGGAGGCACTTCTCGTCGAGGAACTCGGGCCAGATGGGCAGCGTCTCGACCTTCCCGGGGATGATCCTCTCCACGAGATAGGAGAAGGGCTGGAGGAGGAAAAAGAAGAAGGTCACGATGAAAAGGTTGAACAGCAGATGGCCGAAGGCGATCTGCTGGGGCACTTCGGGGGATAGGACCGTCACGGCCCGCATGAACAGGGGAAGCGCCAGCATGCACAGCAGGGCGCCGATGAGTTTGAAGAGAAAGTGCGACAGGGCCGTCCGTTTGCCGTTGACGTTGGCGGTGAGGCTTGCCAGCAGGGCCGTGACCGCCGTCCCGATGTTGGCGCCGAAGACGATGGGCAGCGCATGGGAGAGGGAGATGACACCATGATGAGCCAGAACGACAAGGATCGTGATCGGGATGGCGGAGGAGGCAACGGCCGAGGCCGTCGCAACGCCGATGGCAAGTCCCAGCAGCGGATGATCGGCCAGCCGGAACATGGACGCCATGGCGGCGCTCTCCTTGAAGGGCTCCGTCGCCATGGAGACCAGCTCCAGGCCGAAGAAGATCAGGCCGAAATAGAAGATCCCCTCGCCGATCTTTTTCCACCGTTCTCCGCCGAAACGCCAGATCATCCCGCCGAAAAACACGATTACCGGCGAGAGCGCGTTGACCTTCCAGACGACGAGCTGGACCGTGACGGTGGCGCCCACGTCGGCCCCGAGGATAATGGCCAGGGACCGGTAAAAGCTCATGAGCCCGGCGCTGACCATGCCGACGACGAGAACGGAGGTTGCCGTGCTGCTCTGGAAGAGGATGGTCGTGACGATGCCCGTGATCAGGCCGTAAAGCGGCCTCTTTACGGCCAGCCGGAAGAACTGGCGGATTCGTACGTTGCTGAGGTACTGCTGGACCTCTTCGCTCAGACGCATCATCCCGAAAAGGAAAAGAGCGATGCCTGCCGCGAAAAGGAGGGCTTCCCGGACCCACGTCATGGCTTTCAGTCTCTCCCGCGGCCCCAGCCGGCGCTGACCTTCCACTGCCCGTTCTCCCGGACGAGCAGGATGGTCTCCCGAACCGTTCGTTTCGGTATGCCCTGTTCCTGGTACTTCCGCTCGAAGGACCCCACATGGCGGCGCACGAAGGACACGTTGTCGAGGGCGCCTTCGGGCCACGCGGCCGCCTCCATGGCGCCGGACACCTCGCCGACGATGGTACGGAAATCGGGGATATGGACGTCCACCGTGGCGCGGGCGCAGTTTTCATCCACCCGGGCGATGTCCCGAATGTCGTGGCTGATGAGCCTGACCAGGTTTCTCGCAAGCAGGGTGCCGGGGTCCTTTCTCTCCTCGACGTAGGCCTCGAGGGGCTTTCGCTCGCGGTCCGCCGCGCTGAGGTGCTGCCATGCGTCCTCGTAGCGTCCCTCGAGGCAGGCCGAGACATACTGCGAGAGCGCCGCTTCGGGCCCGGACTCCCCGCCCCCCGCCGCACACGCCGCCAGCCAGGCGCAGAGCCCGCAGGCAAGGATGAACCGGATGAGCCGGGGCCTCATGAAACACCTCCGTGAAAAGCGGAATGTGCAAGAAACACGCCGTCTTGCGGCATTGAGGATTGGGAGAAAAAACGCGGGAAGGGCCCCTTATTATGAGACTTCTATCTTGGCGTCCACGGCGATGCAGCCCTGCCCCTTACCGTAAAGGATGAGCGGGTTGATGTCAATGTTGCCGATCTCGGGGTGATCCGCCAGGAGCCTGGAGACGCCGGCGATGCAGCGGCCGAGCGCCTGCACATCGAGCGCGCCCCTGCCCCGGAACCCCTTCAGCAGGCCCGCGGCCTTGATGTCCAGCGCCATGGCCACGGCCTCTTTCGCCGACAGCGGGGCGACCCTCAGGGCCGTGTCCTTCAGGACCTCGACGAAAATCCCGCCGAGGCCGAAGAGAAGCACGTGGCCGAACTCGTTGTCCCTGCGGGCCCCGATGATGACCTCGGTGCCCGCCGGCGCCATCTTCTGGACAAGGAAGCGTCCGGCCTTCATGGCCCGGCAGGCTTTCCGCAGCTCCGCCTCGGACCGGATGCCCAGGGCCACTCCGCCTTTCTCCGTTTTGTGCAGCACGCCGGGATCGGCCGTCTTGAGCGCCACGGGGTACCGCAGCCGGCGCGCCGCCTTGACGGCCTCTCCGACGGAGGCAACGGCAGCCGAGGCGGCGGCGGGCACACCGTAGGCGCCGAGAAGCGAGAAGGCCTCGAGCGGGCCCATGAATCCCCCGGCCAGGGCGGCCTTCCTGCGGGTGCGCACGGGCGCCCCCGGCGCCTTCGCCTTCCTTTCGGAATGAAAACGGTGGTGCCACAGGGAGCGGGACAGGGCCTTCATGGCCAGATCGACATCCTCGAACAGAAAGGCATTGGCGTCTTCCTTCACGGAGAACCATGCGTGCCTGTCCGGGATGATGCAGGGGATGACGGGCTTGCCGTATCGGCGGGACAATTCGAGGGAGGCCTCGAGAAGACGCCTCGACGGCGCCACCTCCAGGCTGGCCACGTAGGCATGGCTGAAGACGACCCCGTCGACCCCGTCCTCGGACAGGGCCTTCTCCACGATCCCCGCGTAGGAGTCGATGTTGAAGATGTCCCCCATGTCCAGGGGGTTGGACATGCGGATCACGCCGGCCCGGAGATGCTGCCTGACATGCCCGAAGAAATCGTCGGAGAGCGCGGCAAGCTCGAACCCGTAACGGTGCACCGCGTCGGCCAGCAGGACGGCCTGCCCCCCCGAGCGGCCCAGCACGGCCAGCCGCGGACCCTTGATGACGGGAAGCGAGAAGACCTTGAAGCACTCCATCATCTCGGAGAGGTTCTGGACCCTATGGATCCCGGCCTGGCGGAAGGCCGCCGTGACGACCTCGTCGTCCCCGGCGAGGGCCGCCGTGTGAAATTGCGCCGCCCGGTGGCTCACGGGATTCGTGTTGGCCTTCAGGACAATGAGCGGCTTGTCCGTCCGGCCCGCCAGCCGCATCAGCCGGGCTCCGTCGGCCACGTTCTCCAGGTAGCACCCGATGACGCGGGTGTCGGGGTCGGCATTCAGAAACTCGATGAAATCGTTCTCGTTGACGTCGAGCTTGTTGCCCATGCTGACGAGCTTGCTCGCGCCGAGGTTCTCGTAGGAGAGCAGGCGCATGCAGTCGATCGCAACCCCTCCGCTCTGGGCCACGATCGAGATGTGGCCCTTCCGCACCTCCCGGTCGTCGAGGGGCACGAAAGGCAGGGCAAGACCGTTTTCCAGGTTGACGATGCTGATGCAGTTCGGTCCCACGACGCGCATGCCCCACCGCCTCGCGATGTTGAGGACCTCCTCTTCGAGGTCGCGTCCCTCATCCGCAAACTCGCCGAACCCGCCCGATTCGATGATGGCCCGCCGGATGCCCTTGCGGCCGCAGGCCTCGACCGCCTCGGGGACGTACCGCGCGGGCAGCAGGAAAACGGCCAGCTCCGGGACGTCCGGGACGTCGTCGACCGTCAGGTGGATGCGCACGCCATTGACCTCGCCGCCGTCCTTGCCGACGGCGTAGACGGCCCCCTTGAAGCCGAAGCGCTGAAGGTTCAGGACGATATTGCGGGCCAGATTGGCGGGTGACGCGGAAACCCCGAAGACAACGACGCTTGCCGGGAAAAAGACCTTCTCCATCCTTCACCCTCCTTGAAGAACAGCATTGCCAGGTTGAGATGACATCCCCCGCGAGATCGAGCCGCGCAAGAACCGGGTATCGGGAGACGACGGAGGCCCTCCTCGTCGTTTTCCTCCGGGGTCCGGCCCCCCGTTACTCTCCGATGATCTTCACCAGCGCCCGCTTGCGGCGCCGGCCGTCGAACTCCCCATAGAAGATCTGCTCCCAGGGGCCGAAATCGAGCCGTCCTCCCGTCACGGCCACGACTACCTCCCTGCCCATGAGCTGGCGCTTCAGGTGGGCATCGCCGTTGTCCTCGCCCGTCCGGTTGTGCCGGTAGCGGGAGACCGGCTCGTGGGGGGCCAGGCCGTCGAGCCACTCCTCGTAATCCCTGTGAAGCCCCGGCTCGTCGTCGTTGATGAACACCGACGCCGTGATGTGCATGGCGTTGACGAGGACGAGACCCTCCCGGATGCCGCTTTCGGCCAGGCACGATTCGA
>Ga0208196_1003132_pt1 | contig 14281 bp, 12 predicted proteins | sample AD_JPNNA7_MetaG_FD_184443 | JGI IMG/M metagenome (GOLD analysis project Ga0208196, IMG submission 184443) | Active sludge microbial communities of municipal wastewater-treating anaerobic digesters from Japan - AD_JPNNA7_MetaG (SPAdes) (version 2) | ecosystem: Engineered > Bioreactor > Anaerobic...
CTCCTAAAGTTTATGTTTTAGACACATCGACCTTAATAGAAGACCCTGAGATAATCAATCCCTATAAAGCAGAAGATTACTTTGTAGTGCCTGCTGTTGTATTAAGACAGCTTGATGGTCTCAAAAATAACCCTGCCACCTCTTACAATGCAAGAAAGGCTTCTCAGTATATAGAGCAAATGCAGGCAGAAGAAAGACTTGCTGTTATCGATAGACACATTCCTGTAAATATGCTTGAAAGTAAAGCAGATAACATGATAGTTGGGACAGCCCTTTTTACCAAAGAAAATGTAGATGATTATGAGGTATGCCTTGCTACTACGGATAGAAATATGAGGATAGCTGCAAACTACTATGGGTTAGATACTGTCATGGCTATAGAACCTAAATCAAGTTTTTATATAGGGAGTATGAATAGCTGGGGAAACAGGCAGATAGAACCAAAAAGAGCATTTAATACTAAAAGTTTTCCTTTTAAGTTTCTTATGTATCTTCTTGTTCTTTTGGGGTTTTTATTGCCTTTAGCTTTTAACATAAAAAATGAAGATATAAGATTTTTTTTAAAATTTTCTCTTGGTTGTCATCTTATTATAGTCCCTATATGCTGGTATGTTAATAGCGACTGGAGAATAAATAGAATACTTAAAAGAGAAGCTAAAAGAAAAGTAAAGACAGGGTTTATACAGAGACCAATAAAAAACAGGTATGATAATTCTAACTTTTTTGAAAAATCTTATGATGTGACTGAGCCTGATCCCACTAACCCTATATGGTATTATCATGTTCATAATCAAGATTAATTTTGTTTAAATTTTTTATCTCTAATGCTTTCTCTATAGCCCTACATTCAAGAATAAAAGAAATATCAGCTTTTATTTCAAAGAATAGTTGAGCAATCAGGTTATCATCAGGCTTTACATATAATAAAAGAGAGGCATTTTCTGCTTTTTCTAAGAAGTTAATATCAATTAGAGATAAAGGAATAGTTAATTTGTCTATTTTTAAAACAGGGGTTGGTTGTTGTTCGTGATTATATTCAATTCCTATTTGATAAGCAGATATTTTTTTTAAGGCTTTAACTGTTTGTTTTTCTATAAAAAAGATAATCACGATACTATTAGCAGTATAAAATATCACTTGAGGGTAATGGTTTTTCATTTTATCTTTTCCTTTCAAGGTCTAATTGTTTTGCTTCTCCTTTATCAATATTAAGGTTAGGTGCGCTGCCACCTCCAGCGAGATTTTTTAAAGCTCTTTTTTGTTGTCCCCAAAATGTTGATTGTCCTTGATACGCTTGGTCAAATTTTTGTTCTACTCTATCTAAATTTTGTTTTGCAGTATCATATTGAATAGTGTTAGGCTCTCTTGGCCCTTGAACATCAGGCATACCACCTGTTTGAACATTACCAGCACCTCTTGTTTTATCATCAAGTTGTTGTGTTTTAGAAGTAACCTCAGCTCCGATTGAATTAAAATTACCTTTTACTTTTTCTATTAATTCTTTTGCATTGGTTAAGCCTGTTCTTTCATACAAAGTAGAATAATCACCTGTTGCCTGCATAATAGCAAAATCTCTTTGTGTTTTTGCAATAGATTCAGGGGTTATACCACCATGAACCTCCTTTGCATATAAATTACCGATCATTGCAGATAAATCACCTTGAAAGTTTTTTGTGATATATTCTGCATCTCTGTAAGCTGTTTCCATTGCTTTTGCAGCGGTTGCATTTTCATTTCTTGCAAGATTAACATAATCTTGAAAGCCTTGACTTGTAGTTAGTGTTTTTTCTGTAGTTTTAGTCATAACTGTTTGATATGCCTGTTTAAGTGCTTGAGTTTCAGATTCATCAAGGGATATAGTTTTATTAGTAGTTTTATCAGTAATAGTAGCTACTGTTTTGCCTGATTCCATAGTGTATTTTAATTCTATAGGGCTGTCTACTGCACCTCCTGAAAGGAGTTTTACAATTTTACCCGCATCGATGCCCGTTGATACTTTATGAGAAGTAGATGTAGTTGTCTGGTCGGTTATACCTAATTTTTCAGATAGACTTTTATGCTGTGCTATCTGTTTGCCCATTTCCTCTGTAGCTGTTTCTGTCAATGCTTTCGATGTCTTTTCACTAAATCCAGCAGTTTGTCCGCTAAAGAATTGATGGGTTTTACCTACTGCAAAGTTCCTGCCTACTTCATCTTTCATAATAGCAGCTTTTGCTTCTTGCAGGGTAACACCTTGTCCTACGTAACCTTTAAATCCACCTCCCCAATCTGTTACATATTTTTCACCATTGTTGCCTACATACATTTTGAAATCGTTATTGCCAAATCCTGCCCCTGATACAAAATAACCCTGTCCATCGGCAGTAAGAACAGCTTTACCACCAGCACTCATCCAACCAGCAGTTTCCATTGTGTCTACTTCTCTACCATATGCTAAAGATAAGGCTTGTTGTGTTGATTTAATCGCTGATTGTGACGTTGTTTTTGAACCTACAGTCTCTAAACCTTGTATATATCCCGCCTCTGCAACATTACTGGCACCAGCTTCTATAGCAGCCAGAATACCTCCTGTTTGTGATGTCATAGTTTGAGCCATATGGTAGCCTAATTCAACCTGCCTCATTTGAGCAAGATTATGAAATCCGAATTTTGCATCCTGCATTGCTATACCAGCAGAGGCAGCAGCACCAGCAGAGGCTTTCATAGAACCAGCAGAATAACTTGTCATGGCACCTGTTTTTTCTGTTATAGAGGCAGCAGCAGTGCCACCAGCTTCTCTTGCAGGGAGTATTGCACCAGCTACACCTCCTGCAACCTCAGAACCAATTCTTAATAGACCCCATGCAAACATTGGGGCAGACATGGTAAGTATTCCTAAATAGCCAAGAATAAAATTTGTTGTAGACCTGATTTTGTCAACAGTCTCAAAATTGAGTGGGACAGAGCAGGAGCCACCGACACATTGAGCTATTTCATTAAGGGATTTTGCCATATGGTAATCGCCGAGGGCATTGAAGATGGCAAAAATGGGTATCCATAGCTGTAGCCAGAATACAGCCTTTATATATTTAAAAATCACCCCTATACCCGCTGTAACAATGAAGATAGGCATAATTGCACCGAAAAGGTATATAACAGCTTCTGCAACCTGCCTCATAACGAAAAGTGATTTAGCACCTATACGAGCCATCTGCATCCACGATTCAGTTTGTCTTTTTACTGCTAAATCCTGAGCGCCCATTGAACCATATTCTGCTGAAAATTTCGTATAGGCAGCAAAGGCACTATTTATCATTGCCAGTTGGGCTATCCTTTCCCATGTAGAGTAGTTACTGTCAGGGAAGTATCTATCCACGATTTCATAGACCCTATAGACAACAGATGAATCATCTTCTCTTTTATTAAAAAGCGGAGCTGCCTCCCTTGCTAACCACGGTTCAAAGACAGTATTCCATTTATCAAGGATTTGCGTTGTAGCATTGGCACAGGTTGTTTCGTTGGTCTCTCCTTCTCCATAGAATTGAACACTTAAAGGAGTGTTGGGGTCAACAAACGGTGGCACCATAAAAGCCATATCGCCAAGCAGGTAACCAGATGTAGCCAATGCCCTTAACGCCTGAGCTTTAACCCCCTCCCCATCTATTACAGCAAAATGGGGATATATACATTCAGCAAACCAAGCATCAATAACACCTTTGATAGGGACATTACCTGATTGACCATATTCAGACGGAGATCCCGGGGCATCCAGTTTGAGAAAATAGTTTAAGAATTTTGGACCCACTCCAATACCACCGCCATCCATCATTTTAACACCGTCAACAGGTGCAAGCATGGTTTCAATCCCTTCACCTAATTTATCGCCTATCTGTGATAGAGTGCTTGACAAAAAAGCAAACCCCCAAGGCACATCATCAACAACCCTTGATTGAGAGGGTTCGTATCTGTCCTCTATTACCAATGGAACTTTTAAGACAGGGTTGATAAAGATAGTAGTTGCTATAACCGCCAATATTCCTGTTCTTAATATCGCTAAAATTCCAGAAGCGTTGCTGTAGTCGTCAGAAACAGCATTATAATCCCCAACAAATGTTGAACCGAGTAATCTTAATCCCCATGTTACTAAAGCTGTTAAGACACTTACTATCGCAAAAATTTTTAACAGACTAATAGCAAAGCCACCTGCAAAGAGATATTTCAATGTCTCAAATACTTTTGCTAAAAATTCGCCAGAGCCGTAGGTGTAAAGCGTATAATCCATAAAATTACTCCGAATAACGGACAGTTTTTAAGGCTTTTAATACTTTATCGGATACATTGGTTACCTTTATCTTTTCAAGGTTTACATGGAATCTTACGAGAGTATTTGTATTTTCTATTTGTTTCATATACTTTGAGTATTCGTATATTAACTCATTGTAAACATCATAAAATCTCTTTGCAGGGTCATCATTGCAGGTAGAAATGCTTGTAGGCCCTTCTCTATACATATTCGTAAATGACATGATTACATGGGTTGCATAGGCAATGGCAACAGTATCGGTAAGTAATGGCATTATAGTGTCTGCAAGAGATGGATTAATGTTGACAGCATTTTTCAATATAGCAAGAACAGGGACATTAGGAATAGAATTAATAAAACTCCTATCAGCAGCAGATATATCGGTATTGGTTTCTATACTTGTTTTTATTCTGTCTAAAACTTCACGAGAAATCTCTTTATATCCTTTAAATGAAGTATCCTGTGTTTCTATAAGTCTTTCGCAGGTTCTATCAGCTAAACTGCCTTCTGCACAGGCATAATATTTTATAGGATTATTTTCTTTAGCCCCTTCTAAAAGCTCTGTCAGTCTTAAAACAGGCTGCCAGTCGTCACAATCGGCTATCTTTTTTATCTCTCCATCTACCATGCCGTATTTTGGTGCCTTAGTCCCCAATATGCTTATAGCAAGTTCAGCCTGTGTTTCTGTAATATTGTGTTTTTTTAAATTTTCCATTGTTGATATGCCAACCTTACGGAGTGTCTTAGTAGGATTTTTAGCAGCCTCATATATATCACGATGTAATTCATCTACAGATTTTTTCATTTTATCAAGCCAGCCTTTTACAGGAGACCAAAAACTATCATCAGTGCCACCACCTGCTGTATTTTTGCCTGCCTCAGCGATAGCAGCGTTTTTACCGCCAAAGAATGGCCCCAACGCAGTATTTGCAAGTGCCTGTCCTGCTGTGCATGAATCAAGACCAAACTGGTTAACCGATTGAGAAAGTTGTTTTAATGATTTAAGAACAGAATTACAGGTAGGGCATGTATTTTCAAGAGCTAATTGAAAACCATAACCCAGTGCAGCGGTTCCAGTTGCCTGTAGGAATCTTTTAAACTCCTCAGCATTGATATAGGAAAAACCGCCAAAAAAGAGGTCTATACCGCCACAGCCAGCTTTGATATTAGGAAACTGTATCGTAAGCGGTTGCATAAATTTAGTAGGAGTTCTCATAGAAGCAGAGCCACCTACAAGGTAGCCTCTTGCTTGACTTTTATAAGCACCTCCACTCGAGCTTGTTGCAGCCCCAAAACTATCAAAGAAGTTTTTTAACTCAGATGCCATATCTGCTTTTGTTGGATTAATCATCAGAAGAAGATTCAGACAAATACCCAAGAACACGGTCAATATCTTCTTTGACCTTTTCATTTTCGACTGGTAAAACATAGTTATAAAGCCCCCTTTCAAGCTCAAACTTATCTATAAAACCCTGCGATATGGGTTCTAATTTTCCTTCTTTAGGAAAGTAAATCAGTATGGTAGGCACTGTTTGTATACCAAGTCTTGAAATAATACCGTTGTCAATCGCAGCATTGGGAAATTCAGGCAAGGGTCTATCTATCGTTATTGGGAAGATCACCATTGAGGGATGTTCTTTTTGAAACTCTTTTAAGGCTTTTGCCTGATTGCTACAGGCAGGGCAGGTTGAAGAATGAATAAAGTAAAGACCTGCCTCTTTAGATAAGTTTTCTATGGCTTTATCGATGTCTTTGTAAGCATATTGAAGATTTGTCTCAAAAAGCAGTTCAGGATGTTTCATCAAGACCTTTTGCCATACCCTTGTAAAATTATCCGACAGGGCAAGCATGGTTTTGTTGTATTCCATAAATGCCTTTACATTTTCCTCTGTAGGATTTTCTAAGGCACGGCTTATTAAAGCATCGCCAGTTTTTTTCATTTTTTCAGAAAAAAGCTCACCGCCACCTGTTGCAGATGCTTTCTTTTCAGGTTCTTTTTCCTTTTTCTTTATTACTATCTCTGGTTTTTCCTTATAAAAAAACCAGCCTTCATCCTGTTTCTCAAAAAAAGAATCTTCTGCATAGAGAAAAGAAACCGTTATAAAAATCGTTATCAGGAAAAGAATATATTTATTCATTGAGTTTTTTCTTTACCTCCTCTGTTAAATCTTTGTAAGCACCGTCAATGAGAGCCTCTTTCCTGATATATATTGTGTTTTTTTCTGAAAAATAAACTCCAAGAATACTGTCAAGTTTGGCAAGAAAGGCTGCAAATTCTTTTTCGAGACTGGCAGGGTCTTCTTGTTTTTCTGTTAGCCTTCGGGAGAGTTCATATTTTTTCTGGTCTACTATGCCTTTGACATCTACGGTCATAAATTTAGGAGTTTTAGATTTTAGGATGAAGTAAGCGGAAAGGTAGCCAGAAGCTATGCCTGTAATAATACCTGCCATAAGAGCAATTAAAAAGATTTTTTGGATTGTCTTTTTCATAGATATATCTCCTTATTGTTATATTACTTTTAATATGTATTAATTTTTTGAAAGGATTAAAAACTGTAAAAGGATGTTTTTTTACAAATAAGACTAGTCCGAAATCGCAAATGAAGAATTGTTATTTTTTTTGTTTTATTTAATCCCTTCGGGTTGAATTCCCCGCCCTTTGGGGCGAAAGGTATTTACAGTTTGGGTTTTATCAATACCCCACTACTTGCGGTGGGGTAGTTTATTAATTTTAAATAGATAGATAAAATATTGACTTAAAAGTTATGATTTTCTATTTCTACTATCTCTATATTATTATTTACCTGTTCAAGATCGCTTTTTACCAATGGTGCTGAAAAAAATATTGACTTTGCAAGTCCCGCAGGGTTCAAAGTAACGGTATCGATTATAATGCTACCTATTGTTGTTAATGCCCCAAAGGTTCCTGTAGCAGCATGTTTATATGATGGTTCTGCTCTTTCAGATTTTACTACTGCTTTATTTGATGCACATCCTATAAGAAAGGCACAAATGATTAAAACTGCTATTTTTTTCATCAGTTCCCTTCCATTGCATTTCTATACTTATCTTTAATGCTCTGTTGTATATTACTTATTTCTGTATCTGTCAAGTTTGTTTTTTTTGATACATATTGCAGGTATTCTCTTAAATCAATCTGAGAAAAATCAAGAGACGATAATTCTTCTGGTGTAAAGCCCCGACAGTTTAACCATCCTTCTGCTGCATCTCCTACCCGCCAAGGAATACCCAACTGTGAACGTCCTTGTTCATGTATAATCCTTGCAAGGATGCTGTTAAAACAACAATATCTATTGGTTCTTACAGTAAAGAAGTAGTATTTTTTTCTGCTTATTGAGTCTACATAATGGCAAAGTCTGTATCCTATCTTTACACCAGTTTCATAATCACTGTTAGAGCAGGAAAAGGTCATGTTGTAAAGGGTTTCGTATATCATATATGCAGCAACAATAGCACCGACAACGGCTACTACCGTTCCCACTGTTGCTAACGCCCCTGATGGCATTGTTGCAGTAGTAGAAACTGTCATACCACTGTCAAGGGTAGACGATATGGTTGCTGTATAACCGAGGGGTGTTTCCACTGATGTTGTAACAAGCATTTCAGAACCATAAGAAGCACAGTAAGATGTTGCATTTGTAAGACCCACTTTTGTTGCAAAACTATGAGCATATTCAACAACAGTGCTTGCCCACTGATAACCTACTGCCTCAAAGCCCTGTGAGGCTACGCTGTAGATTTCATAAATTGAACGACCCGCTTTGACCATATCGCCTATAGTAATTCCACTACCTACAATAGGTCTACAGCAATTTTCAGGGGATGACATACACTGCATTGCAGTCCCCGGAAAAATTTCAATGTTTTCACCTTTTTTTGAATCTACCCTTGCCATATTAAGTATTTCACTGGCATTAACAGCAGAAGAAAAAGTATTGCTTGTTTGATATGAGACTTCTCCGCATTCAGTTCCAATACATTTTAATTCACCATTACATAGATAACTAATTTGATAGCCTGTTATTTTGTCTTCTCCACATCTGTAAGTATTAAGATATTCAGTGCAGTTTTCATTGTTACATACACTGCTTACAAATACGCATCCCTGCTGTTCAAGGTTAGCACAGTTACTTGATTTATTTTCACAGGCAAAAGTTATTTTGGTATGCCATTCGTTGGGAGTTTCTTTTACCCCTGAGCCACCGAGTTGTCTTTTTCTTGTAATAGTAAAATATTTACCCTGAAAATATACTTGTTGTTCAGTATTGACTATTTCCGATGGTGTAGATGTTACTGTTCTTTCGTTTACTGTTATTTGATTAGAAGATGGGCATACAAAATAACCATAGGGTGATATTTCGGTTGTGCAGTATTCAGGGCAATAGGTTGCAAAACAAGCATCCATACACTGCTGGTCATTGTAGCTGCCAGTGCAGGATGAACAAGATAACGCAGTGGTAATACCGCAGTTGGTGCTTTGACAGTTACTACAATTATTATAATAGCAGGAAGGAAATTCACCGCTCATATCACAGTAGTAATTTTGGCAGGTCTCACAAACACTTATGTTACACTGTTCATTTGTAGGTATACAATTTGAACAGTTAGAATATCTTACACATGAAGGAGTGCAGGTCGCATAATTTGAATTGCAGATATTCTGGCATGTTGTAGTGTATATGCCATCTATGGCACTTTCTGTTGATTTACATTCTGGCTGAAATGTATTGCCTGTCTCCTCTCCGTTTTCAATTAAAGCAACGCAATCAGTTCCATCGGCTTTGCATACAATATAATCCTTTACAGAACATTGTTCTGTCCAATTCTGTATATTCTGTTCACTGCAATTCGAGTTTGGTATTAAAAAGACCTTTTCAAGGGTAGATGGGTTTAAAACTTTATAGTATTTGTAAAGGTATCCGCATCCTGTTCTGTTGCCGGGGCCACCATAAACCCATATGTTTGCAATACCCTCACCGAGAAATTCTGAATTAGCAGGCAAATCATTTTCACTGTTTATAGTATATGCAATTGGACACTGGTCAAAACAGATGGTGCAGTGACCTCCTGCACACATGGCAGGCATTACATCGGAGTAATCACCGCCGAATCTACAGTAAGTCCCCATATTTACCCTGTATAATTCTGCATTATCCTTACAGGAAGCGAATATCTGATTTGGTTCAGATGTTATCTGAGCATCTGAACAAGGGCCTGTTACTTGTGTTGTATTAACTTGTAAGAGATGGTTTATTGTGCATTCGTGGGTGTCTACTTTTACCTCAGTAGTGCAGGTTTGAAGTTGAGATTGTTCATATTGAGGTATCATTACTTTTTCACAGTCGGTATAATCTCTTGTTAAGATGTCTTTTGATAGACTCCACATGGTGCATTTTTTGATTTCTTGACCATTTTCTGTTATGGTTTCATATTGCAGGCATTTGTTACCAAATGTTGAATCACTTGAAAGGTCAAATTTTTGTCTTTGCTGTTTGGAATCATAGATAAACTGTGTAATTTCTTGCTGTTGTCCCTGTGACATAGCAGCCGACGGATTGGTATAAAATCCCTGATAGTCACCTTTCTGCTGTTGAGCATCCTGATAACGTGGCACAAGTTCAACATCGCTCTGTTGTGGGCTTTTATTAATTGAGCTTAACCCGAATGAGCGACCTGCATTTACAGCATCGTCAAAGGAGCCTGCCACTGCAATCTGATTAAAGAAGAATACAAAGGCAATAACAGTAGATATGATTTTTACAGGAATCTTAAACAGCAATTTCTCTTTCTCCATATTAGATAGATATATGTTTCGTTGGGACCCGGTATATTTTTCCATTCACCCCAGAGAAAGGTAGACTGTCCTAAAGGATGACCGCCATTTTCAGGGATGGGTTTTAACAGTTGAAACCTGTATTGGCTTTTTTTGATAACAGGTCTTATCATTGAAGTTAGGTCTCCACATTTTGCAACGCTACCGCTTGTATCAAGTTCCATTGCAGGGGGTATAGGGTCTCTTGCAAGTTTAGCAAGTATCCTTGATGCAAGGAGACTTGTTGTTCTTGGCGGTGAGCCTGTAGCACCTGTTGACCCTGAAAAGGGATACATATTTCCCCAGCATCCTGCACACCAGTAAAAAGCATTTAAAGGAAAGGTAGCAGAGGCGGTAAGGCAGTCTACGGCACACAAAGCCGTTGCTATGGGATTGGCAAAGACCGCTGCCTCTGGATTAATCCATAGCTGTAATTCTTCATCGTTCCACATGGGGTCTGCTTCTGTAAAAAACATAATGTCAATCTGAGACATCCAGTCGCTACAGAAGTCCATATCTTTTATTAGGTCAAGAACAGTTAATAAGGGTATTGAATATAAATGAACATTGTAAAAAACTTTATCACCGGGGGTTGTGGTGTTGCCTCTTTCTCCTGTAGCCCCGAAAAGGTTCAAGCTGTCGCTCATATCAATACCAAAAAGGAAGTTGAAACATCCCGGCTTCATTGTGACTTCAATAACCCTTGCAGGTTCCCAGAAAGACGTATAGACCCCATAATAAGTTTTATTATTGACAGTGCAGGTGCAATCATAACTGCTTGGGTTATAATCATCTGGATTTTCTGAATCTACATTATCAGGAATATTTCCATTTAAAACGATTTTTCCACCCAGCCTAAGAGGTAAAAGATTATTGTAGTTAATATCGTTTATTAGGTCAGGAAACATATTCTCACATTTACTGTTCGCTGCTTTTAAGGGTATAGCAGTTAAAAGCAAGATTAAAGCTACAAACAGGCTAATCAATCTTTTTTTCTGTAACACGGATATATCTACCCTCCTGTTGTATAACCGATGGAGTTTTTTTGACAGAAAAGCCGTTAATGATTTCACTGGTTGCAAAGTAGAAAGGGGTTTTATACTTTTTTGTAAGTTCTATCGGATCGCCAGAAGTAATGATAATCTTTTTTGGCTTTTCTTTTATGGCAAAGTAGACCTGCTTTTCATCTTTGCCATCAATTACTACATATTTACCCAATGGGGCATAATCGGCAGGATGTATAACAGTGCCTTTTTTTGCAATGATTTTACCGTCAGGGGATGCTATGTCCTCTTGTATGGTGTAGCTTGGGTCAAGGTAAAAAGTTCTGTCTTTTACTGCCTTTTCAAGGTTGTAATTGATTTCATATTTCAATGGCTTTTTTGCATTCTCTCTTGCTGTTCTGATTGCTTTATCTATATTCTTTTTCAGTGCTGTTTTTATATCCTGTTCTTTTACAGGATAGGTCATACCTGTTGTGATTTTTGATTTCGGGTCTTTTTGAGCTGCTTCAATAGCATATTCAATAGATGTATCGCCGATGATTTCTGTTATACCTTCTTTGGTTTCAACTATAATATAAGGGATTTCTTTGACATTGTATCTTTCAAAGACCTCTGGCAGGAGATAAAGGGGTAAATTGCTGTCTATCTTCTGGTTTATTTTATACAGTGTTGACAGGGTTGCTTTAAAATCATTGTTTATAAAACCTTTAATACCTACCTGTATTGCTGGCTTAATACATTTCTTATTGAGAGTTATGGCACTTTCAAGCAGAGTCTCAATATCCGATAAAGGCATAGAGAAAGAAATCAGATATTTGACCTTGTAATCGCAGATATTGATTACAGGTTTATCTTTAGTTGGTTCCACTACTTTCATTTCACCTGCTTTTTTTATTTTTTCTGCTAATTCAAGGTCTTCTTTTGATGGTTGCTGAAAGGTTTCAACCATTTCCTCTACTTCTTTTAAAAGATGTTTTGGTGGTTCAGTCATTATATCTGTAGCAAATAGAAAAAGAGGCATTAAAAGAATGATACTACAGAATAGGATGAGCCTTGCCAAGAATATCCCCCTCTGGTATTGCACCAAAATACCTTGAATCATAAGACCCCTCATGCGTCCCGATGACAAAGTATCCTTTCAGGGTTATAAGACCTTCTGGTAACTGTGGCAGGATTTTGCCTGTTGAGCCTTTTTCAAAGGTAGGTAACTCCATAGCTTTATAAGGCACTTTTACATATGATTTGACTGTATATTCTTTTTCAATGCCTTTTATGGTAATTTTTCTGGTTTCAGGCTTTTTTGTTCTTTCAACGATAATATCTTCATAGGGAGTAGCAACAAGTAATTTGACTAATCTTATCTTTTCGCCGTAAAAAGGGACATGGGTGCCTTTAAAGTAGACATATTCGCCTCTGTAAGGTATCTTACCTTTTTCAATAAAGAATACTTTATAGGGAAGACATTCCTGCTGAGCAAAAGCTATAGTATAGTGTTTTGATATAAAACTTAAAATGAATGCAAGAAAAACACCTGAAAACAGAATAATGTATAGCTTTTTCTTGAATGTCATTTTTTCCTCACTATGTAGAGTTTTGTAGATTCATCCTTTTTCAGATTGTGCAGGTCAATAGAAACCGCTATAATTCCTTTTGTGTAAAATTCATTTTCAGAGAGAACCACGTTATCTGTTAAAGCTGTCAATTCGTATACTTCACCGATGAAGTGAGGGCCTCTGTATCTCTTTTTTAAGACCTTTTTTACCTCATTCCACTCTGTAATATCTTTATTGAGATTTTCTACAGAATAACCCATCGGCATCTTTTCAAGATACATGCTTTTTACAAGGGATTTTATTGTATTTATATATGTGGATGTGCTTAATTTACTGCCTATGCTTTGAATTTCGTCATCCTCTCCTGTTTCTTTAATATCGAGTTTTATAACTTCAAGGGGTATGTTGGATGGGACAAGTATTAGAGGATACACATTGCCTTTATCATCTGTAATTACAAGGTCTTTTGTTTTGATTTCGGAGCCTGTAAATTTTATAAGAACATTACTGCCTTCAATATTTACTTCTATATCAGGGCTGCTTGAAAAGGCTTTTACTGATTTAAAAGGGGTCTTTATAACATTTAAATCTTTTACTGATATGTTAATAGATGCTGTTTCGCCAGCAGCGGGAGATATTACCTGTAAAGCATAAGCATTAACAGTTAAACACAGAAAAATAAAGGTAAAAGTAAAAAAACGTTTCATCTTGGTTTCACCTCTTTATCTTTTTTTCTTTCCTCTGGTGTTTTTGCCTTTTCATCTTCTTTCTGTTTCATTTTTTGCAATTCTCTTTCAGGGTAGGATACATAAAGCTCCTCTATCTTTAAGTGGTAACCTTTGGTATTAAACTTAACAATTACAATAATTTTTTCCTGTGAGACCTTTACTGAGCCTATGTATCGTATTGTATCGCCTTCTATTTCTACTCTGCCTGTGTTCATGTCTATTTTTGTGCCTTTAGGAAAAAATGATTGGCTTATGTTGTTCTTTTTAAAGTATGCAGCCTGAGCAGCAATTTCACTCTTAATATCGCCAAAGAATGAGGCATCGAGATAACTGCTTAGAAGTTTTGCATTATATTCTGCATTTGCAGGTGACATATTTCCTGCAAGGGTTGCAAAGAATACACCCATTTGTTCAAGATACGCTTCTGATGATTTGCTGTCCTCTATCCAAAATTCTTTTTCTACTTTTGGTGGGACGATTATTAATCTATCCTTACCTCTCAAAAATACAACATTTACTATCATACCAATTGCAAGTAAAAGGCAGATGACACGGAGATAAAAATTTTCAGCGAGGGCCGATTTCCATTCCTTAATCCATTTTTCATAAATCATTTAAAGCCTCCGAAAAGGAGAGTATATTTATAATAGTATTACTGTTAGATTTAGCCTACGAGTTCTCTTATATAGCTTGCAGGACAGTTTTTTAATTTGAAAAAACCGTGCCAATAGAGGAAGTGGAGCATTACGCCCTCAGAGCTTCTTTTTTTGATTTTCTTTAGTATGTATGAAATTCCTGCACCTACAATAATCATGGTTATTAACATATGGGTTAAGATTCCTATAAACAGACAGGAAGAAATGGCGATCGCCTCATCTATT
>Ga0208196_1003137_pt1 | contig 14268 bp, 11 predicted proteins | sample AD_JPNNA7_MetaG_FD_184443 | JGI IMG/M metagenome (GOLD analysis project Ga0208196, IMG submission 184443) | Active sludge microbial communities of municipal wastewater-treating anaerobic digesters from Japan - AD_JPNNA7_MetaG (SPAdes) (version 2) | ecosystem: Engineered > Bioreactor > Anaerobic...
CGCCGGATTCGATGACGACGAGGACGAGGTGGGAAATCTTCGCACGGAAAAGACCCACGGGGTGCTAGCGCTGGCCGATGCCGTGGTGCTGGTGTCCCGCCGGGACACGCCTCCGAGTGAAGAGGAGCGGCGCTTCGCCGCCCGCATGGCCCCGGGGAAAAAGCCCTTTCTGCTGGTCCTCACCTTCGGCGACCGCCCCGCAGATGAGGAGAAACGCTCCTGGGCCGCCCCCTTTGCCCCCTTGACGGTGGCCAATTCTTCCGGCGATGGGGTGGGAACCCTGCGCCAGCGCCTGGAATCCCTGGCCGCCCATCTGGAGCCCGAGCGGGACCCCCTGGAGGGGCTGGTGTCTTCGGGGGACACGGTGGTGCTGGTGACCCCCATCGACGCCTCCGCCCCCAAGCGGCGCCTCATTCTTCCCCAGGTGGAGGTGCTCCGGGACCTTCTGGACCGACACTGCGCCGCGGTGGTGGTGCAGGTGCCCGAACTCGCCGGAGCCTATGGGGCGCTGACCCATCGCCCCCAGCTGGTGATCACCGACAGCCAGGCCTTTGCCGAGGTGGCGTCGATCCTCCCCCAGGACCAGCCCCTCACCTCCTTTTCCATCCTCTTCGCCCGGAAGAAGGGCGATCTGGACATCTTCATCGAGGGACTCCACGCCCTGGGCGCCATGCCCCCGTCCTGCCGGGTGCTGATCCTGGAGGCCTGCGCCCACCACCGCCAGGACGACGACCTCGGCACCGTGAAAATTCCCGCCCTCTTCCGGAAGCTGGTGTGCTCCGGGGCCACCTTCGACTTTGCCCGGGAGCTGCCCCCGGATCTGAACGAGAAGTCCTATGACCTGGTGATCCACTGCGCGGGGTGCATGGTGACCCGGCGCCAGATGCTTTTGCGCCTCGAACGCCTCCGTCAGGTGGGGATCCCTTCGCTGAACTACGGGGTCTTTCTCGCCTGGGCCAAGGGGCTCATCCCCCGGGCCCTGGAACCCCTGTTGCCGGAGCTCGCCGCCCTGCCCCGGGATCCGGAAGAAGGGGCCCCCACGCTGCCGGAGAAAGGAAGCGCCGGGGCATGAAACCCCCGGTGGGCGCCTGTTCTCTGGAAGGGGCCGCCGCCCCCTCCGTCCACGTTTCCCCCGGAGCCCTTCCCCGCCGCCGGGGAACGCCCCTGATCCTTCCCCTGCTCCTTCTGGGGCTCTGGCAGGGGGCCTCCTCGCTGGAGCTCTGGAGCTCCGCCGTGCTCCCCGCCCCCGCCGCCGTGGGGCGGGCCCTTTGGGGCCTCGCGGCGAGCGGCGAGCTCTTCCGCCACCTGGGGGCGAGCTTCGGCCGGGTGCTGGGGGGCTTTGCCCTGGCGTCGGCCCTGGGGTGTTCCCTGGGCTTTCTTCTGGGACGGCGCCCCGCCCTGGGGGCCCTCTGCGGCGGCACCCTGGAGTTTTTGCGGCACGTGCCCCCGCTAGCCCTTCTCCCCATGCTCATCCTCTGGTACGGCATCGGCGAGGGCTCCAAAGTGGCGGTGATCGTGCTGGCGTCCTTCTTTCCCGTGTTCCTCAACACCCTGGAGGGGGTGACGGAACGAGATCCCCGGCTGGAGGAAGTGGGGCGCTCTCTGGGGCTTTCGGAGGGGGAGATCCTGCGGCGCATCGTGCTCCCCGAGGCCCTTCCCCCCGTGCTGGTGGGGTTGCGCCTCGGGCTGGGGTACGGCTGGCGCTCCCTCATCGGCGCGGAGCTCATCGCCGCCGCCTCGGGGGTGGGGTACCTCATTCAGGATGCCGTGGCCCTCTCCCGGGGAGATGTGGTGGTGGCGGGCATTCTGGCCATGGGCGGGGCGGGGGTGGCCCTGGATGCCCTCTTCGCCGCCGTCACCGAGCGCCTTGTGCCCTGGGGCGGTCTCCGGAGGTCGTCGTGATCGGCATCCGGATCCGGGGCCTCGTGAAAGCCTTCTCCCCCGGAGGAAGAACCCTCCGGGCTTTGGACGGCGTGGATCTGGAGATCCCCCCGGGGAGCCTCACCGCCATCGTGGGGCGCAGCGGTTGCGGCAAGACCACCCTGCTGCGGACCCTGGGGGGGCTGGAAACCCCGGACGAGGGAGATGTGGCGTTCTTCGACCCCTCGGGCCCCCGGGATCCCCGGTCGTTGCGCCGGGGCATGGTCTTTCAGGAGCCCCGGCTCTTTCCCTGGCTTTCGGTGCGGGACAACATCGCCTTTTCGCTGCCCCGGGAGGAGGGGGCCTCGGCCGAAGCGGCGGAGCGGGTGGAGCAAATTCTGGGAAAGATGCGCCTTCAGGGGTTCGAGAACGCCCTCCCTCACGAACTTTCCGGCGGCATGGCCCAGCGGGCCGCCCTGGGGCGCACCCTCTGTTTCGACCCCGATCTTTTGCTCCTGGACGAGCCCTTCGGCGCCCTGGACTACTTCACCCGGAGAACCCTGCAACACGATCTGGCCGCCCTGTTTCGCAGCGAAGGCAAGACCGTGGTACTGGTCACCCACGACGTGGAGGAGGCCCTGGCGTTGGGGCAGCGGGTGCTGCTCCTGGACCGGGGGCGGGTGCTCTCCTCGTGGACCTTGGAAACCCCTCCGGGGGCCCGGGCCCCCGACGACCCCGACGTGGTCCGGGGGCGGCGGGAAATTCTGCGGCATTTCGGCCAGAGCTCCGGCGAAGGAGCCGGGGGTCGGACGGAAGGTTCTAAAATTTTGCGGAACAACACCCTTTGAAGGAGGTTTTTTGCATGCGCGCTGTACGATTTGTTCGGGGAATCGCCCTCTTGGTGGCCCTCTTCGGTCTGGGAATGGGCGAGGCCCGGGCCCAGGAGACGCTGGCGGTGACCTATGTCAAGGCACCCCTGAATATCCCTTCGATTCTGGAGCGCCGTCTGGGGCTTCTGGACGGAGCCTTCTCCGGAGACGTCACCCTCTCCTACCCCGAGCTCACGGCGGGCCCCCAGCAGACCCAGGCCATGGCGGCGGGGGATGTGGACATCGCCCACTGCCTGGGGAGCACGTCCGCCCTGCTGGCGGCGGCGGGGGGCGTGGATCTGCGGATCGTGGGCATTTACAGCCGAGCCCCCGAGGCCTTCGTGATCCTTGTGCCCCAGACGGGAGGAGCCGCCTCGGTGGCGGAGCTGAAAGGCAAGAAAGTGGCGGGACCCAAGGGCACGGTGCTCCACCAGCTCCTGGTGGGGGCCCTTCGGCAGGCGGGGCTCTCCCCCGCCGACGTGACCTTTGTCCCCATGGGCATCCCCGAATCCGTCGCCGCCCTGGCGGGGGGCGCCGTGGACGCGGCTCTGGCGGCGGGGCCCGCCGTCCCCAAGGCGGAGGCCTCGGGGGCCCGGATTCTCGCCACGGGCCAGGGCATCCTGGAAGCCACCACGGTCATCGCCGCCCGGGGGGAACTCCTCCGGAAGCATCCGGAACGGGTGACGCGCTTCCTGGAAGTGCACCGGCAGGCGGTGGAGCGCATCACGACCCACCGGGAAGAGGCCCTTCGCATCACCGCGGAGGAAGTGGGGCTCTCCGTGGAAGCGGTGGAGCGCATGGCGGCCCTCTACGACTTCGACCCCACGATCCGCCCCAGCGACGTGGAAGAGCTCCGCAAGACCCGGGATTTTCTCTTTGAAAACGGCCTGCTGACGGAAAAGATCGAGGTGGAAACGCTCCTGGAAAAGTAGGGGGCGTTCCTCGGGAAATCCACACAACACAGGCCCCGGGCCCGGCATGGTACGCCGGAAGCCCGGGGCCTGGGGTTTCGGGGAATTTTACCTCACAACGTGATCTTCGCTATCTCTCCCGGTGTACACTTCCGAAGGAACATCCAGGGCACGAAGAATTTTCATCACATTGTCCTGCGGCCCGTAGGTCAGAAAGCGTTGCCCCTCCGCCTGCAGGATCATCACCCGATCAAGACATTCGAGAATGATTTTTGTCGTGGGACGAAAAACCTTTTTTCCTCCCAGGATAAGCATGGTTCCCTCTTTTTCCAGCCCCGTCCACACACAGTACTCCAGATATTGCGACAGGATCAGCGGAAGAATGAACAGGTATCCCAGAGCCGTGATGCGCTCCGGAGTTTTCTGAAATTCGGGGCCCAGAACTACGGGTTGCTTCAGGAAGCGAAAGCCCTGCTCCGCCATCTCCTGGCTCTTGTACGCCTTCAGGACTTCCGCCGGAGAGTTCATGGCGGGGTTTTTCTTGAGGCGATAGGCCAGGACAAACGTGGACTCCTGACGGCGAGCCCGGGCATAGGTCTCCTCACCCACCTCCCCCACGCTGACGACGGCACGCCACGTTCCGCCGATCTCCGGAAGCGCACCGCTTTTCCGGATCTGTCCCGAGACCTGGAAGCCCTTCGTGCTTCCGGATTCCTTCAGCCGCTCCAGGGCCCGTCTTGCCTCCTCTTCGCCAGCAAACTCCTGCTCGGCCAGGGCCCGGGCCTCTTGTTTCAACTCTTCTCCGAGCTCGAAAAAACGCGTCTTCAAGATTTTCTCTTTGCGTTCCCCCGGGTGGGAAGAGGTCACCACGAGGAAGTCAAGGACCTCTCCGACCAGCTCGCGCCGGGTGTGCCAATATTGGTACTGGAGGGCCTGGGGCTCTTGGCCGAAGGGCTCCAGGGTGGTCCAGGCGTCCTCGTGCCACGCTTCGTCCCGGAGTTCTTTCTCCAGGGCAAACGCCCCGGGGAGAATGCTAATGAAATCGAGCCCCTCCTCCACCAGATTTTTGAGGCTTCCCTTCGCCCCAAGGGCGCTGTCCTCCACGAAAACCGCATGGCCCAACCCCTGGGCCGCGAGGGTATGCGCGGCGTACCGCGCCACGTCGAGACTCCAGGCGCGATCCGAAACATTCCCGGCCAAAAGTTTTCCCGTCAAAGGCATGCCGTTTTGCTGCACCCCGAGGCCGATCTTCCAGCGGTCCACGTCATCGGGGTCATAGGGCGTTTGTTTAAATCTTCTGTGCCCGAAGGCCAACAAGAGGGCGATCTCTTCGTCCTCCCAAGGACCCCCGGCGTCCTCGTCGCCCTCCGATCCGTCGTCATACCCCACCGAGACCGAGGCGGTACTGACATGAACCAGCTGGGCGTCCATGCCGTGCGCCACAAGGTACCGCAACGCCACGGCTTCGACCAGGGATCTTCCACGGTCTTCGGCGATCCTGTCAAGGAGATGGCCGTATGCGGCGTCGTCGAGCTGTTCCGGACGAACGCCGTGGGCGGCAAAGTAGGGTTCGCATTCGCGCCCTTCCCAAAAGTCCCGAAGCTTTGTCAGGGGGTTGTGGCCACAGAGGATCGCCGCCACCAACGTTTCGGCCAGAACGCCGGGAGAAACCGCGCACTCCGTCTGATCCCATGCCACGAGCCTGTCCACCGATGCTCCGATTCCTCCTCGTTGGGCGAGTTTCAAGGCGACAGGCGTAGCACCAGCGCGCAGCATTTGAGCCGACGAAAGGGAAACAAAGATGTCATTCATGTTTTTCATGGCCGTATGCTAGCCGAGATGGGCCCCCGTGTCACCGTGCGAGGGCCCCCCCACCGGTCCCTGCGGCCTTGTACGAGAGGGGGGGGCCGTTTCAATCCCTTATAGGGAGGGCGAGAAGGGAGCTTCTCGTCGAACGGGGGGAAGCCCTATGTAGTTTTGTGCCGCAGAGGAAGGTGTGCCAGAAACCGGGAGCTTTTCACATTAATGCTTGGTCACGGAAGGTACCGAGAAGGGCGTGACAATGGATGCAAAGCGCGTTAAATTGGTTTTATGAATTTTATACACCACACCTCCCCCTCAACACATCTAACGCCAAAAGATTCTCGAAAAAACCTTGCGTGGCGGCGCAGGACCCACTTATGATGTCGGACCTCCCTGCTATAATCAAAATTACTACGGAGAAGCAGGAGGACGTTCTCGGAGTCGGAGCTTTTAGATCACCGCATACGGGGGAGTGTATCTAAAGAAAGGACGGGGTTGCTGATGGAGACGCCACAAGAACCCATCGCCCATGTGAAGGGCAACGCGCGAGAAGGGTGGGTTCCCCAGCCTCTTGGAGAACATCTGGAAGCCACGGCTCGGATCGCGGGAGAGTTCGCCGCCGCTTTTGGCAACCGGGACTGGGGAGAATTGTTGGGTTTTTGGCATGACCTGGGGAAATTCGTCCCCGACTGGCAAATGCATATCCGCAAGGGTTCCGGATACGATGCCGATGCCCACATTGAAACATATGGAGGTCGTGTGAACCACAGCTCCGCCGGTGCCGTGTTGGCTTTCGAACGTCTCAAGGGCCACCCCGTGGCAAGAGCCCTTTCTTATCCCATTGCGGGTCATCATGCCGGACTACCCGACTGGTATGCCGATGAGGCCCCGGGAGAACCCCTGCCGAACCGCGTCTACAAAGACCCCCTGACCTGCGCACTTGATACCAGCGATTTGGATCGAATTCGCTCCCTTGGTGCGGCTCAAGGCTTTCTTGAAAAAAGTTTTCCAAAAAGCTCACCTATGGGGGCAACCTCCGGCGGGAAGCTGCCCGAAGAACACTTACACCTGTGGATTCGCATGCTCTTCTCGTGCCTCGTGGATGCCGATTTTCTCGACACCGAGATGTTCATGGAACCAGAGAAGGCGGAGAGTCGCGGCGGGCATGCATCCCTTGCCGCGTTGAAAGATCGCTTTGACGCCTACATGGAGCGAAAAGTGTGCGAGGCAGAAGACTCCCTCATCAATCGCAAACGACGGGAAATCCTGGAGCAGTGTCGGCGCAAAGCCGCAGAAAAGCCGGGATTTTATACCCTCACGGTGCCCACCGGAGGCGGAAAGACCCTTTCTTCCATGGCTTTCGCCCTCGAACACGCCCTGGCACACAACAAGCGTCGCATCATCATGGCCATCCCCTACACCAGCATCATCGAACAGACAGCGAAGGTCTTTAAGTACGGTACCGACGACGACTCCCGCATCGCGGAAATTCTTGCCGCTGGCGAAGAGCTTTTCGGCGAGGACAACGTGGTGGAACACCACAGCAACCTCGACCCCGACAAAGAGGACGCCCGAAGCCGCCTTGCCTCGGAGAACTGGGACGCTCCGATCATCGTGACGACCAACGTGCAGCTTTTTGAATCCCTCTTTGCCTGTCGCAGCTCGCAGGCGCGCAAGCTTCACAACATCGCGAATAGCGTAATCATTATCGACGAAGCCCAGATGTTGCCGCCGGAATTTCTCAAACCCATTTTGTCCGTCCTACGCGGGTTGGTGACCCATTTTGGCGTCACCGTGGTGCTGTGCACCGCCACGCAACCCGCTTTTTCCGGCTTCGTCGGGTCCGGAGAAGCCCGATTTTCTGGCTTGGAAGGATGCGTCGAGATAATGGATGACCCCAATAGCCTGGCAAAAGACTTTCGTCGCGTCTCGGTGTGCTTTCCTTCGCAGGAAGCGCCACGGCGCGAATGGGAAGAAATCGCCGAAGAACTCCAGCAGCACGAGCAAGTACTCTGCATCGTGAACACCCGGCGAGACTGCCGAGAGCTGCACGCCCTCATGCCCAAAGGCACAATACACTTGTCCGCCCTCATGTGCGGCGAGGAGCGCAGCGACATCATTGCCGACGTGAAGGCTCGTTTACGGCGTCAAGGGCAGGAGCCGGTACGGGTGGTCAGCACGCAGCTCGTGGAAGCGGGAGTAGACATAGATTTTCCCGTGGTCTATCGTGCCTTAGCGGGGCTCGATTCCGTGGCCCAGGCAGCAGGGCGTTGCAATCGCGAGGGACGCCGAAAGGATCTGGGGCGCGTGGTGGTGTTCAAGCCACCTAGACCCGCCCCACCGGGGTTTCTGCGCAAGGGCGAAGACACCTGCGGAGAAATGCTGCGGACGCGCTCCATCGAGGAGATTGACCCTGATCTCTTTACGGAATATTTCCGGATATTCTTTAACAAAGCAGGAAATTTCGACAAACCGCAGTTTGAGCAGCGGTTACTCCAAGAAGCCCGGGATTTTAAGATGCAGTTTCGCACCATCGCCGGGGCGTTCAATCTGATAGACGATGCGGCGCAAAGAAGTATTATCGTGCAATACGAGGGATCCCGGCGTGGAGTCTCCAGCGTTTCATTGATCGAAACGCTCCGCCGACAGGGACCGAGCCGATGGCTTTCTCGGAAATTGCAGAGATTTTCGGTGAGCGTGCCGAAGCCTATTTTCGATAAAATTGTCAATGCGAATATGGCAGAAGAAGTTCACGGCTTTTTCGTTCAGGCGGGAACCGGGCTCTACAAGCCCGGTTTAGGGTTGTTGGCCGAAGAAAAAAAGTGGTGCGAAGAGTTGCTTTTGGTTTGATCCGGCCATGGTGCGGAAAGGAGGTACTCGTGAGCAAGGCGTTTTTTGACAAAAGCTTCTGTCTTGAAGTTTGGGGGGACTACGCCTGCTTTACTCGCCCGGAAATGAAGGTGGAGCGGGTGAGCTACGACGTCATTACCCCTTCGGCGGCGCGGGGTGTTTTCGAAGCGGTGTTCTGGAAACCCGCAGTGCGGTGGCGAGTACAAAAAATCGAAGTGTTGAACCCGATCAAATGGATTTCCGTACGGCGCAATGAGGTGGGTCTTGTCATGAGCGACCGCAGCGACGGATTTTTCGTCGAAGAGCAGCGGCAGCAGCGGGCGGGGTTGTTCCTGCGCGACGTGCGGTACCGGATTCATGCGGCCATGGAGTTCATCCCCCCGCGTGATCGAAAAAAAGCCTTCTGGCAAACCCCGGAATGGCTGGAGACCGAAGAGGACCGCGATGAATACCGTAAAGACGAAAACCCCGGCAAATACCATGCCATCTTCGAGCGGCGCGCCCGCAAGGGACAGTGTTTTCATCAACCCTATCTGGGGTGTCGTGAGTTCAGCTGCGCTTTCCGACTGGTGGACGGGCCCGAAACGGAACAGAACTCCATCGACGAGACCCGCGATCTCGGCTTCATGCTTTATGATCTGGATTTCTCCGACCCCTCCGAGGTGAAGCCCGCCTTCTTTCGGGCAACTATTAAAAATGGAGTTATCGATGTGCCCCCGTGGGAGAGCGAGGAGGTGCGGCGTTGATTTTGCAGGCGCTTTACGACTATTACCATCGCAAGGCGGCAGACCCGGCAAGCCAGATCGCTCCCGAAGGATGGGAGCGGAAAGAGCTTCCCTTTCTGGTGGTTATCGATGAAGAGGGCAAATTCAAGGCACTGCAGGATACCCGGGAGGGAGAGGGGAAAAAACGGCGTTCGGGGCGTTTTCTCGTGCCGCAAGGGGAAAAACGTGCTAATAACATCAAGGCATGTCTGCTTTGGGACAACGTAGAGTATGCCCTCGGAGCAAACCCCCGGGGGCGCAATGACGTGGTGGAACGGCACGAAGCCTTTAAGAATAAGATCCAGGAAGACCTGAAGTCTTTTTGCAGCGACATGCCGATAAAAGCTGTCCTTGATTTTCTCGAAAACGACCCCATAAAGCAGATCGAGGGCAACGCGAACAGCGCGGAAGCATGGAAAGAGGCGCAGGGGAGTAACGCCTTTGTTTCATTTCGTCTTGATGGGTCGGAGGACGCCACGATCTGCGACACTTTGCGCCGTAAGCTTTCGGAGCAGAACCGTAATCTTTCGGAGCAGACAACATCTCCCGGTACCCAAAGAATGGGACTCTGCCTCGTGACGGGGAAGACAGCCCCCATAGCCCGGCTGCATCCGTCTATAAAGGGCGTCTGGGGCACAAATACGTCGGGGGCAGCGCTCGTATCTTTCAACCTTCCGGCCTTTGCATCATACGGCAAACAACAGAACTACAACGCCCCGCTGGGGGCAAGCGCGTCTTTTGCCTATACAACGGCACTCAACCTGTTGCTTGGCAAGGACTCCCAAAACAAGACCTCCGTGGGGGATGCCACCACGGTTTTCTGGGCACAGCAGCGGCCTGCGGTGGAGAAGTACGATATGGAGCAGGATTTTGCCTGGTACGTGGCAGATCCGCCAAAAGACGACCCCGACAAAGGGGTCCGGGCGGTGAAGGCCCTCTACAAGGCGACCAAGGAAGGTCATTTGCCTTCGGGAAGCGACGATCGCTTCTACGTGCTGAGCCTTGCTCCCAATGCGGCACGCATTGCCGTTCGCTTCTGGCGTACGGGCACGGTGCAGGGGATGGCGGAAAAAATTACAAAACATTTTGATGACGTGGCCATTATATGCGGTCCCAAAGAGCCGGAATACCTGACGCTGAACCAGATGCTTCGCGCCACGGCGCTGGAATACAAAATGGACAACATTCCGCCAAACATGGCGGGAATGGTGATGGCGAGCATCTTAGACGGCACACCATACCCGAAGACCCTCTTGCAGCAGTGCGTACGGCGCGTAAGGGCAGAGCGGCAGGTCAACCGGGCGAGGGCGGCGATCCTGAAGGGATGTCTCAACCGTATGGCAAAAAACTCAAACAGGGAGGTTTTGAAAGTGGGCCTCGACAAAACGAATAGCAACATCGGCTACCGGCTGGGACGGCTTTTTGCCGTGCTGGAGAAAATTCAGGAGGAGGCAAACCCGGGAATCAACGCCACGATCCGAGACCGCTTCTACGGCGCCGCATCGTCGAGCCCCGTGGCGGTGTTTTCTCAACTCCTCAAACTAAAAAACCATCATCTTTCCAAGCTCAGTAGTCCCGGGCGTCGGGTGAACTTCGAGAAGAAACTCGGCGATATCTTCGATGGCATCAACGAATTCCCCGCCCACCTCTCGCTCGACGAACAGGCGTATTTTGCTGTGGGATACTACCATCAGCGGCAGGATTTCTTTGGCAATTCGGAAAAGAACGCTGAATAGCTATTATTATTTCAAAAATTGAAAGGAGAATTATGATGAGCGCGATCACGAAACGGTACGATTTTGTCCTCTTCTTCGACGTGCAAGATGGCAATCCCAACGGCGATCCCGATGCGGGCAACCTTCCTCGGGTGGATGCAGAAACGGGCATGGGCCTTGTCACCGATGTGTGCCTGAAACGCAAGGTGCGAAACTATGTGCAGATTTCCCCCAAAGCGAATGAAATGGGACATGCAATCTTCGTAAAAGAAAAGGCGGTTTTGAATACCTTGATCGACGAAGCCCATGAGCAGGACGACGTCAAGAAAAAGGAAAAAGGAGACAAGACCGAGGCCGCGCGCCAGTGGATGTGCGGCAAATACTACGACGTGCGCACCTTCGGAGCAGTCATGAGCACAGGAAAGAACGCGGGACAGGTGCGCGGCCCCGTCCAGCTCACCTTCGCCCGCTCCGTGGAGCCCGTCATCGCCCTCGAACACAGCATCACCCGCATGGCGGTGGCCACCGAAGCCGAAGCAGAAAAACAGAGCGGCGACAACCGCACCATGGGGCGTAAGTACACCGTGCCCTATGGCCTCTACCGTGCCCATGGCTTCGTTTCAGCCCATCTGGCGGCGCAGACGGGCTTTTCCCAGGAAGATTTGGACCTCTTCTGGGAGGCACTGCAAAACATGTTTGAGCACGACCGGTCTGCGGCCCGAGGGCTCATGAGTACCCGGGGACTCGTGGTCTTCGAACACGCCACAGCGCTGGGAAACAAGCATGCCCAGGAATTGTTCGCCCGGGTGACCTGCGAGCGACAGACCGAAGGTCCCGCCCGCGAATTCAAAGACTATCGCATCTTGATCGACGGCACACCGTTGGTGGAAACTTTCAAGGTGGTTTCCGTCGCCGGATAAGGCCGCTTCCATGTACGAGGAAGACGACCTGCTCCCAATTTCTGCCCTGCATCACCTGGCCTTCTGTGAACGCCGGTGGGCACTGATTCATCTGGAGCAGCAGTGGCGGGAAAACGTGCTCACCGTCGAAGGCAAGCAAATGCACGACCGCGTGCACGACGCCGACAAGTCGGAATGCCGGGGGGGCGTGCGCATAGCGCGCTCCCTGCGGCTCCGTTCGCTGCGGCTCGGGCTTGTGGGGCAGGCCGACGTGGTGGAGTTCGATGAATTCGGCGAAGAGCCGCCCCGCATTATCGAATACAAGCACGGTAAGCCGAAAATCGATCATTGCGACGATGTGCAGCTCTGCGCCCAGGCGCTCTGCCTCGAAGAAACGTTGCACGTAACGATCCCCTCGGGAGAGTTCTTTTACGGCAAACCACGCCGTCGCCACCGGGTGATGTTTTCCGAAGCGCTGCGCGAGGAAACGTCGCGGCTCGCGGCGCGAATGCACGCCCTGGCCGCAAGTGGAGAAACGCTCCCCGCTCGGTACGAACCGAAGTGTGACAATTGCTCTTTGGCCGATCTCTGTTTGCCAAAAATCATCGGGGGAAAGAACCGCGCGTCCCGGTATCTCCAGAGGCTCATCGCAGAGGAGAGCGAAGGGGAGGAAGAAAAGGGGGCGGCATCGTGAAACATCTGCTCAACACGCTGTACGTCACCACACAAGGTACCTACCTTGCCCGAGAAGGGGAGACCGTGCACGTGCGGCAGAATCAGGAAACGAAGCTCCGAGTCCCTATCCACACGCTGGGGGGCATTGTCTGTTTCGGCCAGGTGTCTTGTAGCCCTCCGCTCCTTGGGCTGTGCGGAGAACGGGGGGTATCGGTGTCCTTTCTGACCGAGCAGGGGCGTTTCCTGGCCCGGGTGCAGGGCCCCGTCTCGGGAAATGTGCTGTTGCGGCGGGCCCAATATCGACGGGCGGACAGCCCCGAAGGATCGGCGGAGATCGCCCGGTCGGTGGTGGCGGGGAAAATCATCAACAGCCGTACCGCCCTGCTTCGGGCCGCGCGAGAACATGAGAACGCCGGGGCGTCCGAAGCCCTCTCCGAAGCCTCGGCGCATCTGGCGAGGCAGCTGCGAATGCTCGAAAACCCCATGCCGCTCGACTCGGTGCGGGGAGTGGAAGGCGACGCAGGCAAGGAATACTTTGGCGTCTTCGAGCATCTGATCACGGCCCAGAAAGAGGATTTCCCCTTTCAGGGACGTTCGCGGAGGCCGCCGATGGATACGACGAATGCCCTGCTCTCTTTTGTCTACACGCTGCTTGTGCACGACGTGGCGTCGGCTCTCGAAGGAGTAGGGCTTGATCCCGCTGTCGGCTTCCTGCACCGTGATCGCCCGGGGAGGCCAAGCCTTGCTCTCGACCTGATGGAAGAGTTTCGCCCCATGTTGGCGGACCGTCTGGTGTTGACGCTGATTAACCGACAGCAAGTGAGAGGAAAGGGCTTCACGGTAACCGAAACCGGTGCGGTTTTGATGGATGACGCCACACGCAAAGAAGTGTTGGGCGGATGGCAAAAACGCAAACAGGAGGAGATTGTGCACCCCTTTCTGGGGGAGAAGATTGCCATCGGCCTGGTGCCGCACGTACAGGCCATGCTCCTGGCTCGACATTTGCGGGGCGATCTGGACGCCTATCCCCCTTTCCGGTGGAAGTGAGAGAGGTGACATCCCGTGATGGTGCTGGTAACCTACGACGTAAATACTGCGTCGGAAGGAGGGGCGAAGCGTCTTCGGCGTGTGGCGAAAGTTTGCCAGAACTACGGACAACGGGTTCAGAACTCGGTTTTTGAGTGCCTTGTGGACCCTGCCCAGTGGACAGAACTGCGGTTTCGATTGATGGAAATATACGATGCCGATAGGGATAGTCTGCGTTTTTACTTTCTCGGATCGAACTGGAAGCGGCGCGTAGAGCATCAGGGAGCGAAACCTGCCTATGATCCCGAAGGGCTACTCATATTATAGCGCTCACGGGGCCTTGCCTTGGGGCGCGAACCCCAAGCGATCACTCTTTTTCCAGAGGGTTCGCGCACCGAGAAAAAAGCAGATCGTGACGAGTTTTATCGCGGGAGAAAGTCTTTTTTGTCGAGAGAGGCAAGAGTTTTTTGGTAGGTTCGCGAAAAGCGCGGCATAATCCCTTGTAGTGCAAGGAGTTAACGATGTTACGGTCGCCCCCCGCGCGGGGGCGTGGATTGAAACAGCGCGATCACCATGCTATTGTCACCTCCTGCAACCGTCGCCCCCCGCGCGGGGGCGTGGATTGAAACATCGTAGATGGCAATAGCCTGTTCCCGCGTGAGGGTCGCCCCCCGCGCGGGGGCGTGGATTGAAACAAGCTCGGATAGAAGGGGGCGATCCCGTGAACCTCGTCGCCCCCCGCGCGGGGGCGTGGATTGAAACACGATCACGTGCGCGGAGTACGACGCGGCAGTGTAGTCGCCCCCCGCGCGGGGGCGTGGATTGAAACTCTTGGCGCGGAAACGGATATGGCGTTGGACACTGTCGCCCCCCGCGCGGGGGCGTGGATTGAAACA
>Ga0208196_1003138_pt1 | contig 14268 bp, 12 predicted proteins | sample AD_JPNNA7_MetaG_FD_184443 | JGI IMG/M metagenome (GOLD analysis project Ga0208196, IMG submission 184443) | Active sludge microbial communities of municipal wastewater-treating anaerobic digesters from Japan - AD_JPNNA7_MetaG (SPAdes) (version 2) | ecosystem: Engineered > Bioreactor > Anaerobic...
CTGGGACGCGGCCTGCCGCAGCGTCTATAGGCAGCCGCTGCTGATTAAGAACAGCCCCGCTCTACGGGGCACCGGCCCCGCCCTGGCGGTCAACCCCAAGTTCATCCTGATTCCCCGCGCGCTGCAAAAGACCGCCATGGAGCTTTGCACCGGTGCGTTGGTGCGGGAAAGCGGCTATGTCTATGACAATGTGCTGAAAGGCAGCGCGGTACCGGTGGTCGTCCCGGATTGGTCGGATGAAAGCGACTGGGCCGCGGTCTGCGACCCGCGCGTTGTGCCGGCGATTTTTGTGGGAGAGCGCTTTGGCCTGGCGCCGGAAATCTTTGTCGCGGGAGATGAGCTTTCGCCGTCCGTTTTCAGCAATGACGAGCACCGACTGAAGGTGCGCCATTACCTGGCCGTTTGGGTAAACGATTACCGCCCGCTGTTCAAGTCAAATGTTGCCTGAGCGATTTATGCGCGCCGCAAAGGAGAGAGAAATGCCAAAATGGAAAGTGCTGTTGGGCTCCCGTAAGTTTTGGGCTGCCCTGATGGGTCTGGTAGTGTTGGTGGTCAAGGCCTGGAAGCCGGATTTTCCGCTTGAAGCGGGTGAACTGGCAGGCATCCTTTCAGTGCTGGTCGCTTACATCCTGGGCACCGCCCTGGAAGATGGACTGGCCGGGAAAAGAGAATAGTAGCGGCATGCGGGCGCCTGCAAGACCAGGCGCCCGCGAACCACCTCATTCTCGCGAAAAGCATAGGAGTGTGAAAAATGGAGCGTATGGATATCAGGACAATCGCGGAAGCGCTGGCAGGGCCAAACCCGCTTGGCTGCGCGGTGCGGGAGAACGGCGAGCTGGTAATTGTGGACAGCAGCGGAAAAAAACAGACTTTTTATCCGGCGGATTATCAGCATCTGCTGCGCCGCGGGAAAAAGACCAGCCCGGCCAAAGGAGGCAGCCATGCCAACGCTTAGCGACCTGCGCGACAGACTGAACCAACAGTTTCTGGACCCCCAGAACCTTGTTATTCCCGCCGATACCCAAACCGAAGCTGTGCGCGAAGCCCTGGCTGGGATGAACGCGTTCCTTGGCACGCAGTACACGCTGGCAGGCCTGGACAGCGCGCAGGTCAGCACCCTGCCGGACCAATGCCTGCCGGTGCTTTTGTGCGGCGCGGCTGCCTTCGCATTGGACTTCAGCCTGCGAAAACGGCTGGGCGGCTTTGCAAGCGCAATCGGGCGGGAGGAGACGCTGCGATTGTGGTGCGCGCACCTCTCCCGTCAGTTTGACGCGGGGCTGGACCGGCTGCGGCTGCTGACGCTGCAAAGCGCATCCAGTCAGCCTTTCGGGGCCTGGGAATGGAATGAAAGCCCGCATTGGCGGCAGGAAGGTGGGGCATGAGCCGGCTGGACCTGGGAAACCTGGCGGACCCTGAGGAGAGCGCCTGGTACTGCATCCATGAAGGCCCGATGGAACCCGGTCTGCTGGGCACGCAGTACGACCCCATTTGCAGGCCGGCTGAATGCGTCAGCGAGACTCTGCGCATCGGTTTGCGCGGGAGCCCGGCCGAACTGCGGGCGGTCATACGCCGATTGGAGCGCATCGCGGAGCTTGTGCGTCTCAACAGCGAGCATGGAATTGGTCATGCTATCTACCTGCGCGCCTTTCCACCTGAAAGCGCCGGTCCGGTTTATACCCGTTTGCTGCACGCGGAGCTGCAAACCCTGCCCGGCGCGTTGGTGTATGAAGAAAGCGGCGCGATGGCCGTTGATTTGGTGATTACGCGGCGGAACTGTTTTGATGGCGCGGAACAGACGCTCAGCCTGGCGAACAGCGGCAGCAGCGGATACAGCGTCGGCTTGAAGAACCTTGATGACAGCCTCTCAGCCGGTAACGACAACTATTTTACATCAATACCGCCGGGTTGGAGAGCGACCTGCCCGCGCCGCTGCGGCTTCAGGTTACCAATAACAGCAATAAGAGCCTGCGCCAGCTTTTTGTGGGCGCGTTTCATGAACGCGCCAGCACCGAAAAACCGCTGCTGACTCTAGAGGGCGAATATGCGGCAGAAGCGGAGATTATCACATCAGCGGGCGCTTCCAACGGCGCTTACGGGCGTTTTAGCGTGCCAGACGGAAGCTGGCAGGACGCGGCGGGTTGGGAACTGAGCTACTCCCAGCTGGCCGCGTTGGGCGGACGGATGTTCTTACCGCTATTGCGTTTTCAAACTCCCCTTGCGGCTGATGGGGCGCGTTTCCGCCTTGAGCTCCGCCAGGCTGGTGCATCCGCGGGGCCGGCGCTGTGCCAAACCCCGGCGGCGGCAGCGCAGTCGGGCGCCGGTTTTTTGGCGCTCGCGCCGCTGCGCCTTCCATTTGGCGCGCTCAGTCCGCGCTACGCGCCTGCCGCGCTTCATCTCAGCCTCCAGGCATTTATCCCGGCTGCCGGAAGCCATACAATCAATATTGACGACCTGAGCTTGCTGCCTCAGGATGATTTTGCCTGGTTTAATTTTCCCGCAGGCCTTGCCGCGGGCTCGCGTTTGATGGATGACGGGTTCGCGCGCGAAAGCTTTTCGCTCACTGACGGGCAGCAGCTGCGCGCGCATGAACGGGTAGGAACCTGGTTTGGGCTGCCCGCCGGCGTTCGTTCCTGGTTTTATTTCTTCCAGGTGGATGAGGACGGCATGGCACCCACGCAGGCTTCCATCGGCTTGCAGGCCTGGTGGCGCAGCCGCCGGCAGATATTGTGAGGCGAGCATGGAGATAAATCGGCATGCATTTCAGGCGTTCATAGCCGAAAATGACGGCACGCCGGTGCTTGTTCCGGGCGCGCTGCGGGTAAGCATGCTCTCCTGGAAAGCCGCGGGCGGCTGCGACAGGGCGCGCGTCGTCATGGAAAATGCCGCAGGCGGCTTTGCGCAGTGGTCGGAACTGATAGGCAAGTCGGTGCGTGTTTACAACCAGCTGGGCAGTCTGGTCTGGTGGGGTTACGTTCACAGCGCGGCGCAAGACGAAGTCGCATGTCGGATTTCCCGTTCGCTGGATGATATGGCCAACCGGGTTGCCGTTAGATACACAGAGCTAAGTCCGGACGGCGGAAGTTTCGGAGAGGTAAATCAGACGGAATGGGCGGAAGACACGACCAGCGCGGCGGTTTTCGGGCGTAAAGAGCTGCTGATGGAACGCGGCCTGATGTCCGCAAGCGCTGCGCTGCAGTTGCGCGACCGCACGCTCGCCTGCTGCGGGCAGCCCTCCGCGCGCATGATTCTGCGCGATATTCAACAGGAAGGCATTCCAGTGCCGCGGGAGGAATCCGAAGGACCGGTGTATCTGGACTGCCTGGGATGGTTTGCCCGCCTGGCATGGCGCGTTTACCAGCCGCCCGCAGGTCTTTTTGGGAACACCTCCAGCCAGCAGGGCAGCCAGAGCCTGGGCAACAGCACTTCGTTCCAGCGGGTAGGGCAGTCCTTTCGCACCGCCGGCAGTGCCGCCCTCCCCGCGCAGATGCAGGCCCGCCTGAGGCGTTACGGCAGCCCGGGCGATGCGATTAAAGTCGCGCTGCAGGCAGATAACGGCAGCGGCAGCCCATCCGGCGTGGATTTGGCGTCCGCGATTATATCCGGCGCGTCGCTCGCCTCCGAAGCCTATCCATGGACAGTGTTTACTTTTTCCAATCCTCCCCAGCTTGACGCGGACACGCTCTACTGGCTGGTTTTCACCCGCACTGGCGCCATCAGCGCCTCGAATTATTACCTTCTGGCGGTGGATGAAAAGCTGTCTTACCCGGAAGGGACTTTAAAGATTTATAACGGCAACGCCTGGACAGCCCGTTCAGTGCCGGCAGACCTGGTCTTTAAGCTGAGCGCTATCTGGCAAAGCACCGACCTGCTGGCTGAGGCAGCTGGGCTTTTCATCGGAGACCCTTTCAGCGGCGTCGCGGTGGACTGCGCTAGCGGGGTGTTTCTGACGCCCTCCTCCGCGCAGCCGCTGTCAGCCGCGAGATTCGCGCAGGAGATGATGGAACTGGGCACGGAGCGTCTGACAGGCCTGACCTGCGAGGTCGACCCGAATCTGAGGCTTATCTTTTCGGAACGTCTGGAAGCGCAGGAAGGCGCGCTTTGGAAACTGAACGCGCAAGGCCATCTGCTGACGCCGGCAGGCGAACCCGCGCAGCCCGGACAGGTACCAGTGGGAATGTGGCTGCAGTCAGGGGAATATCCGCCGCTTTTCATCACGCACGCGCGAATCAACGCCCCGGATTGGGCTCCGCGCCTGAAAAGCAGTTAAACCGCCGGGTATGACTTGTGTGTGAGCCCGCCTGGAAAGAAAGCGGTTAAAATGAGGGCAGCAACCAGTATGGAGGCGGATATGCCGAAGGCAACCTTTAACTTTCCGGCGGGCTTTTTGTGGGGCAGCGCTGCTGCCGCGCACTGTGTGGAAGGCGCCAGCCCGACCAGCGATTGGTCTGAGTGGGAACAGCAGCCTGGTCATATTGCGGATGGAAGCCGCGTTGGCCGCGGCTGTGAATGGTGGTCGGGGCGCTGGCGCGAGGATTTTGATCGCGCGGAGGAGAGCTACCAAAAAGCGCTGCGCTTTTCCATAGAATGGGCGCGCGTGCAGCCGGAATTAGACCGCTGGGATGAACCCGCTCTGGACCGCTACCGCGACATGCTGCTTGGGCTTAAGCAGCGCGGCATCATCCCGATTGTGTGCCTGCACCACTATACCAATCCGCTGTGGCTGGCGGAAGCGGGCGGCTGGGAAAATGAACAGTCGGTGGACTATTATGTGAATTACGCGCGCAGGGTGGTAGAGGCACTTAAGGCGCACTGCGCGCTGTGGATTAGCTTTGCCTCTCCAGAGGCTTATATCCGGGCGGCTTACCAAGCGGGTACTTTTCCGCCCGGCAAGCGGGATGTGACGGCGGCCGCCAGAGCCCTGATGAATTTGGCAAAAGCGCATGCCGCGGCGCACCAGGCTGTGCATGCTTTGCAGCCGGAAGCGCAGCTTGGCTTTACCCAGGTTTGGACCGGGGTGGGGCAGGGCAAACCGCGCGCGGAACTCCCGCGCGGGGCTTTCGCGCTGGCATTCCGCACCGGCAGGTTGGAGCTTGGAAATCTGCGGGAAAACCTTCCCCAGCTAAAGGGCACTCTGGATTTCCTCGGCATTGATTATTTCTCGCGCGAAAACGCGCGACCCTCCCCGACTGCGAAAAAGAAAAAAGGCGCGGAACCCGGGCAGTCAGACCTGGCAGAGGCCCAGGAAATCGGCCGAACAGCCAATGACCCGGACGGTTTGCGCGAGGCAATCAAATGGGGCTGGAAATTTGACCTGCCGATGTACATCACCGCCAACACCTGCGATGAAACCGCCGACGAATTCCGGCGCAGATTCCTGATTGAGCATGTGCATGCTCTGTGGCACATGGTGAACAATAACGCGCCGGTGCGCGGATATCTCCATTGGAGCCTGGTTGACCATTTCGCCTGGGAGCAGGGCTGGAGCGCGAAATACGGCCTCTGGTCGGTGGACCCCCAAACGCAGCAGCGAGCGCGCCGGCAAAGCGCCGACCTCTACGCCGAAATCTGCCGTACCGGAAGCCTGTCCTCTGAAATGGTCGAGAAACACTGCCCGGAAATCTTTGACCGGATTTTTCCGGTCTGAGAGTTGGGGTTCGCCAGGCCGACCGCCGCGCGGAGATACTCTCCGCGCTTTTTTTGTTGGAGTTAATCAAAAAACGGGCTTGTTTCTTGCAACATAATAAGGGAGAGCTTTCTTAAGGAGTTGGATATGATCGCTTACCTTTCAAAAGTACTGCCGCAGTTTGTTTTGCCAGCCGGGCTTACCGCCATCCTGCTTTTCCTGGCGCTGTTCCTGATTCGCAAGAAGCCCAAGGCTGCTATCTGGCTGGTACTTATCAGCCTCATCCTTGTCAGCGCCGCTGGCAATGCGTATTTCTCAGCTTTCCTCACGCGCTCGTTGGAATGGCGCTACATGCCGCCAGCAGCGGAGATTAAGGCGGATGCCATTGTGCTGCTGGGTGGGGGCACAGAAGCGGCGGATACGCCCCGTCAGATGGTGGAAGTGAATTCCGCCGGCGACCGGGTCCTCTATGCCGCGCAGCTGTACAAAGCCGGGGCCGCGCCGTTGATTATTCTCTCCGGCGGGAATATGAGCTACAGCCAGGCGCGCGGCACCACGCCCGCAGAGGAAATGCAGGCCTTCTTGCTTGGGCTTGGCATTCCGCAGGAAGCTTTGGTGCTGCAAAAGCAGTCTCAGAATACCGCCGAGGATGCGTTCTTTACCAAAGCGATTTTCGCTGAAAAGGAAATCCGGACGGTGATTTTGGTCACTTCAGCCGCGCACATGCCCAGGGCGCTGATGATGTTTGCTTCGCCTGAAATCAGCCTTATCCCGGCGCCCGTGGACTATACCGTCACCCTGCGCTCGTGGGAAGACCTGATGCGTTGGGATTGGAAGACCATCCTGACGCATGTGATGCCGGACGGCAGCACTTTCGGCCAGACGACGCTGATTATGCGCGAATATCTGGGGATTTTCTTCTACAGGGTCAAATTCCTGTGGGACTCGCTGGATATTAAGCTGCCCTCACTTTCCGGGCTGCTGCGCTGAGGATAGACGCGCGAAAACACGGCGCTCTGTTCAGGCTCCGCGTATAGACAGAATAAGCCGCGAGGAACATTCGCGGCTTTTTCCGCGTCTATTGGGCAGAGCTGGTATTCACAGCCTTTAGCACGGAGGATGCTATGAAACATTTACAAGAACTGGTCAGTTTTGGGCTGCTGCTCGCGCTGATTCTGAGCGCATGCGCCCCGCTGCAAGAAGTCCCCGCGCAGCCAACGCCGCCTGCGCCCACAGAAAAACCGGAGGTCCCGAAAGCTGAGTATTTCCAATTTACCGGTAAAGAAGCCTACATTACCAACCCGCAGGCAAGCGCGGAGGCTGTGCGCGCCGCCGCGGCCAGCAATAACCGCTTTGCGCTCGCGCTGTATCAGCACCTGGCAGACACTGACGGAAACCTTTTTTACTCCCCTTACAGCATTTACACCGCGCTGATGATGACCTACGCCGGCGCGGCCGGAATGACCGCGGAGCAGATGAAACAAGCACTGGCAGTCGAACTCCCTGATAGCGAAATACACGCCGCGCTGAACACCTTGAACCTGAAGCTCGGGCAGGATAGTGAGTTTAATGGAAAACCTGCGTTCGCTTTTAATGTCGCCAATCAGCTGTGGGGTCAGAAAGGTTTTGTTCTTTCGGAGCAGTTCCTGAATACGCTGTCGGCTTACTACAATGCCGACCTGAAGGCGGTAGATTTCGCGGATTCTGAGAACGCCCGGGCGTTAATCAATCTGTGGGTGGCCGCCCAAACGAACGACAGAATCAAAGATTTGATTCCCGCCGGGGTTTTGAACGCGCTGACCCGACTGGTGCTGACCAACGCGGTCTATTTCAAAGCAGCCTGGATGAATCAATTTGACCCCGCTCTGACCTCACAGGGCGCATTTAGCCTGCCCGACGGCAGCAGCGCCGAAGTTCCCATGATGCACGCGGAACGAACCATGCGCGCTTACGTCGATGAAGGCCTCAAAGCCGTAGAACTGCCCTACGAAGGCGGGACCTATTCGATGGTACTGCTGATGCCCGCCCAGGGCAGCCTGCCGGAATTTGAAAAATCCCTGGACGCGGAGCGGTTCGAGGCGATTTTGAACGAATTATCAGGCGCCGCGGTGACGCTGAGCATGCCGAAGTTCAAACTCGAAAGCGCCTTCGGACTCAGCGACGCGATGAAGGCGCTGGGGATGGTGGACGCCTTCGAGCCCGGCAGCGCGGACTTCTCGGGGATGGAAGCCACCCGCAGCCTGTACATTTCTGACCTGCTGCACAAGGCTTATGTGGATGTGAACGAAGAAGGCACCGAAGCGGCAGCCGCCACGGCCGTTGTGGTCGGGCAGACTTCAATGCCGGCGGAGAGCTATGTAATTGACTTCGACCACCCGTTCTTGTTCTTCATCCGCAACATTCAGACCAACACAATTCTCTTTATGGGGCGTTTGGCAGACCCCCGCTGAGATTTTTGCTAAAAGAAAACAGCCGGCCTTAAGAGACCGGCTGTTTTTGGATTAAGAACACGTGGTATTAACCAGCCATCCAGGCCAGGGATAGGGTTCCGGGGCCGACATGCGCGCCGACGACCGGACTGACTTCGGAACGGATGACCTCAATGGGATGCAGGATTTCCACAGCCCGCGCTTCCAATGCCAGGCATTCTTCCTCGCACAGCGCGTGGAATGGGCCGATTCGCACGGGGGTGCTGTCGCCAACGCGTTTCTCGACCAGTTCAAGCATACGGGTGATAGCCTTTTTGCGGGATATGACGCTTTCCACTGCCTCAATTTTGCCGTCGCGGATCTCGAGCAGCGGTTTAATGTTGAGCGCAGTGCCCAAAAAGCGCTTGGCTGTGTTGATGCGCCCGCCTTTGTGCAGGTATTCCAGGGTGTCCACCGTGAAGTAAACCCCAATTTTTGGATAGACCACCGGAACAAGTTCCAGCAGGTCTTTCATACTGGCGCCTTCTTCGGAGGCCCGTGCCAGCGCGAGTACCAGGAAAGAAAGCGCGGTGGAAACCAGCTTGGAATCCACAATTTCAAGACCTTGCGGGTTGCCCAATTCCTCTTTCGCGATGAGGGCGGAGTTCATCGAGGCTGAGATTCCGGTGGAGATGCCGGTGTGGAGCACCTGATGGCCAGCCTCAAGCAGCGGCTTGAAAAAGTCCAGATACTGCTGCACAGTCACCTGGCTGGTGGTGGGGAGTGTCTGAGATTTAGAGAGGCGTGTGTAAAACTCGGTAGCCCCAATGTCAATGCCATCCCGATAGGTTTTGCCGTCCCAGTTCAGGGTGAGCGGAATAACCGAAATGTTGTAGCGTTCCGCGTATTCCTGCGGCAGGTACGCGCTTGAATCTGTCGTGATGATGATTTTTCCCATGATATTTTCCTCATTCCTTGAGAAGTTGAGCTAAGTATAGCATGCCGACGGAAAGATTGCCTGGAAGCTCTCTACACAATTGTCGGGCGGCAGCAACACACTCTTCTTGCGCCGCATGCATGCCCATTATGCTTCATAGAGCCGTTCTCTCCAGACGCCGGTAAGGCCTGTAACTTCCTGCCCGGTTGTTAGAGCAGCTTCTTTTCTGATAGACTTTGAGAGTTCTTGAAAATACGTGAGAGCGGCTGAAGGCAATTGGGATAAGCCCCTCCATATAATTCCGGGAATTTCTCACGTTCTAAAGGAGTTTTGTATGCAAACATCGTTCACAACAGACAACGAATTACCTGACGGAATCGCGCCCGGACCAGTCCAAAACTCAGACAGCGGCGCGGAAGGCAGAGGACCTGAGAGCTTGAAAAAACCGCCTGCTGTGCTGCGCAAGCCTTTATGGGTGCTGCTGCTGGTATTCTCCCTCGCGCTGCTGGTGGACCGCATTGTTTTTTACCGCCAGCCCGGAGCCCAGTGGGCGATTGCTGTGAATCTGCTGTTGGCAGTTCTTTTTCTCTCCGCCGCGCTGGAACATAAGCGGGTGCCTCTTTCCAGCATGCTCCTCGCGCTTCTGACAGGCGCGTCGGCCGTTCTTACCATGTTTCGCGCGGAGGGATTTACCACAGCCGCGCTGGTGCTCTTTTCCCTCCTGGGAACCGTTCTTCTGGCAGTCAGCTTCCTTAATGGGCAGGGTTTTGTCTACCGCCTGCGGGAATACGTCACGCAGGGGCTGCGGCTGGCCGCGTCGGCGCTGGTTGGTCTGCCGGCCGGGTTGATTCAATCGGCGCAGCGCGGTAAGGAATCCCAGGGGGCGGAGCCGTCCAGTCGGGGCGGGCTGCGTTCGGGCGCGGTGCTGCGCGGAATCCTGATCGCGCTGCCTTTGGTCGCGCTGCTCGGTCTGCTGCTCGCGTCTGCCGACGCTGTGTTTTCAAGCCGGCTTTCAGCGCTTTTGGAGTGGATCAAAATTGAGAGACCGGAGGAATTTGTTTTCCGCGGCTTATTCGTGCTCGGTCTGAGCTACTGTTTGTTCGGATTGGTTTGGCATGCCCTGACCAGGACGGAGGAAAGGCTGCCGCTCGAACCGGACCAGCCACTGATAAAGCCCTTCCTTGGGATGACCGAGAGCGCGATTATACTGGCGGCGCTGAACCTGCTGTTTTCCATCCTGGCCACATTGCTCCTTCTGCAAACCGGCGTGGTGCTTCTCTCGGCCTTCCAGCGCCTCAGCCTTTACGAAGCCGCCTACGGCTTCACGCAGGCGCGCCTGACGGCGCATGTTTTCATGATTTTTCTGGGCCTGATTCTGGCAATTTCGGCCGCGCTGGAGATTACCCGCTCGTACAAATACCTGGCGGCTGTTTTGCTCATCCTGGTGCTTGCTTTTGGGCTCACACTCGCTTTTCTCAACGTGGACCGCACAATCGCGCGGCAGAACCTGGCGCACGCCCAGGCCGGAAATACGCTGGACCTCGCTTATCTGGCAGGAACCGCGCTTTCTGAGGATGCAACGCCTGAGCTGTTTGCTTCATTTGATGACCCCGCACTCACTCCAGAGCTGAAAGACGCGCTGGGGCTCGCGCTGTCCTGTCGAGCGGCCCGTTTCGCGCAAAACAACCCGGATTCCCCGTTCTGGGCATCCTGGCATGCGTCGCGCGCCGCTGGCGGGCGGCTCTATCAAAGCCGCGCGGATGCGCTGGCAGCGTATCCGCTGCAGGATTTTCCGGAAGGCAGAGGAATCCTGATTGAAGCGCAGCCGTTTATTTGCGCATTTACGGATTCAGCGCGGTAAGGGTGGGTGATAAGGTCGGGAAAAAAGCGGCGCGCGATTTTTAACTGCGCGCCGCTTAATTTTCACCTAAATCCTGTATAATAAAAAAGTCCCGTTTTCTTTCACATTGGAGGAGCGATGAAGAATTGGAAAATTGCCTGCATTCTGGCATGTCTTGCGCTGATGGCGCTTGCCGCGGCAGCCTGCCAACTGCCATTTTCCGGAACCACTGAGCCAGACACTGTCGCCACGGCCGCGCAGGACCTTGCCCAGACGCAAATGGCCTTAAGCGCCACACAAACCGCGGTTGCGCTGATTCCAACCGATACCGCCGTGCCGACCGCTGAAGAGCCCGCGCAGACAGCCAGCCCGACAGAAGAGCCCCCTGCGCCAGGGACGGTCCGGTATGTTTTTGGAAACTTTCAATTTGATATGCCGGCCTATCTCGCCCAGGACGTAAACTACACCATTGTGCCGGCTGTCCTGGAGGGTGATAACGCTTTCCCCGGGGATATCCAGCCCGAATATCTCAGCATCACTTTTGACGGCTATGTGATTCCAGACGCTTTTCACAGCCCGGAAATCCGCGTCTATCCCGTAGCGGATTTTATGGAAATTAGTCAGGCGGCCACTGATAAGTTTGAACATCTCAACACGCTGCTGCAGACGCGCCCGGTCAATATTTCCTATAATACCGTCCTGCCGTTCATTCCCTTCTGGAATGCCGGCCAGGTATTCAACGCGCAGGCAAAATTCGTTGACTTTAAGTCGGGTTCCGGCATCCGCTTCCTCTCCATGTACGCGCAGGCTGTTTACCCGGTGGATAACTATAATATTTTCTTCACCTACCAGGGTATCAGCACGGACAATACGTACTATATCAGCATGGTGCTTCCCATCAACAGCGCGGCCCTGCCGATGCACGCTGCAGACCCCGCTGATTATGAGGCGTTCATCAATAATTTCAGCACATATCTGGCAGAGACCAGCGCGGTACTGAACTCCGAAGCGCCGGACCGCTTTACTCCGTCGCTGAACGTGCTGGACGCGATGATTGCGTCCATGCGCATTCTTCCTTGAAAAGGAAACCGCTCTGGCTTAATCATTTCTCTATGTAGTGTGCCCATCACTCCGGAGGCGGGGCGCCCCGGAGGCTTGCGCGCGGGCTGGTACGCCGGCATAACACCGCGCGAATATCGGTTATCATTACAGCATGTTCATCCCAACTACCCCCGAAGAACTCAAGGCACTAGACTGGCCGGAGCTTGATGTCATCCTGGTCAGCGGAGATACGTACATAGACAGCCCATTTTCCGGCGCAGCGCTGATTGGAAAACAGCTGATGCGCCGCGGATACCGCGTCGGGATTATCGCCCAGCCGGATATCAGAAGCGCCGCGGATATCACCCGTCTGGGTGAACCGCGCCTTTTTTGGGGCGTCACGGGCGGCACCGTGGACTCTATGGTGGCCAATACCACCGCCTTGGGCAAACCGCGCCGCACGGACGACCACACACCGGGCGGGCTGAATAACCGCCGGCCGGACCGCGCAGTCATTGTTTATTCCAATCTTATCCGCCAGTATTTTAAGCATACCGCTCCCATTATTTTGGGCGGGGTAGAAGCTTCTTTGCGGCGCGTGGCGCACTACGATTTCTGGTCGGATTCGCTCCGCCGGTCCATTATCCTGGATGCCAAGGCCGATTTTCTCCTCTATGGGATGGCGGATTTGTCCGTCCTCGCGCTGGCGGATGCCCTGCGCGCAGGCGAGGACCCGCGCGGTTTGCGCGGGCTGGTATATGCCAGCGCCGAAAAACCCGCCAATTATCTGGAACTGCCTTCGTACGAAGAGGTTTGCGCGGATAAAGACCAGTTTATCGCGATGTTCCATTTGTTCTACAGAAACAACGATCCCATAAGCGCGAAAGGGTTGGCGCAGCGTTACGCGGACCGCTATGTGGTTCAAAATCCGCCGGCACCCACACTGACAACGGACGAGATGGATGAAGTTTACGCTCTGACTTTTGAGCACGCTGTGCATCCCTATTACGCTGCGCAGGGCGAGGTGCGGGCTCTGGAAACAATCCAGTTTTCCATCCCGACCCACCGTGGCTGTTACGGCGAGTGCAACTTTTGCGCAATCGCGGTGCATGAGGGCAGGCGGGTGGCATGGCGTTCCAAGGCGTCCATCCTGGCGGAGGCCCGCGCAATGAAAGACCGCCCCGGCTTTCACGGCATCATCCACGACCTTTCGGGGCCGACCGCGAACATGTACGGATTTGAGTGCCAGCTCAAAGCCCGCCGCGGGGCATGTCAGGATAAAAGCTGCATCTACCCGCAGGTGTGCCCGCTGCTGGGGCTCACGCATGCCCCCCACACAGGACTGCTGAAAGCGCTGCGCCAGGTGGAAGGGGTGCGCAAAGTTTTCATCGGTTCCGGCATCCGGCACGATTTGGTGATGGCGGATGACGAACACGGCGGCAGCTATATGGAAGAACTGGTCGGGCACCACGTCTCGGGACAGCTGAAGCTTGCGCCCGAACATTCCCAACCCGAAGTGCTAAAGCATATGCGCAAACCGGGCACCGAAAGCCTGCTGGCATTCAAACAGCGATTTGAGGCGATTAACCAGCGCCTGGGGAAAGAGCAGTATCTAACCTACTACTTGATTGCCGCGCATCCCGGCTGCACCGACGGTGACATGCTCTCCTTGCGGCAGTTTGCCAGTGAAAAACTGGGCGTGCTGCCGGAACAGGTGCAAATCTTTACGCCGACGCCCTCCACATATGCCAGCCTGATGTACTACACCGAAAAAGACCCATTCACCGGCCAACCGCTGTTTGTGGAGAAAAGCCAGACTGGTAAAATGCGCCAAAAAGCTGTCATTACGGGCTGGGATAATAAACGCGGCAGCGGAAGTCCGGAAGGGGTAAAGCCGGCCGCCAGGCCTGGTCCGGCGGATACCGCGCGTGCGGAGAAACCCAGGCTGGCGGAGACAGGCGGAGGAACGCGGCGGGCTCCTCTTATCCGTGAGGAGAAGCCGCTGGGAATCGGGGAAGAAAAGCCGGCGGTGCGGGTGGTTCGCGACGACTTTGGCAGCTTTTTGCATAATCAGCCTCCCGTAGGATGGGAGGAACGCCAGCGCAGCCGGGCGGAATCTTCTGCCAGAGGGGAAAAGACCGGCCGCGCCGCTTCAGTTCGCCCGTCGCGCGAAGGCGGAGAGCGCCCATACCGCGAGCGCAAGGATTGGAAACCGCGCGAAGGCGCGCCCAGTACAGCCCGCCCGCCGCGTGAAAGCGGAGAGCGCCCGTACCGCGAGCGCAAGGACTGGAAACCGCGCGAAGGCGCGCCCAGCACAGCCCGCCCGCCGCGCGAAGGCGGAGAGCGCCCATACCGCGAGCGCAAGGACTGGAAACCGCGCGAAGGCGCGCCCAGCACAGCCCGCCCGCCGCGTGAAGGC
>Ga0208196_1003139_pt1 | contig 14266 bp, 12 predicted proteins | sample AD_JPNNA7_MetaG_FD_184443 | JGI IMG/M metagenome (GOLD analysis project Ga0208196, IMG submission 184443) | Active sludge microbial communities of municipal wastewater-treating anaerobic digesters from Japan - AD_JPNNA7_MetaG (SPAdes) (version 2) | ecosystem: Engineered > Bioreactor > Anaerobic...
TTCGTGACGGGTGTGGGCGACGGAGGGATTGTCGAGGGTGGTGGAGGGACTTTCGGTCAGGTGGGTGTTCAGGCAGCCGGGTAATCGAAGCCGTTCCGGTCAGTGAGGGCAACCTCCAGATTATTGAGCAGGATGTGTTCTTGTGGGACGACGTGCAATAGCTGTGTTGTTGGCGGGCCTTATCGCGGTGCTCGGCGCCGCTGCCGTGTTGATTTACGCGCGGGGGGCGGATGCTCGTGCCGTTGCGGGCGCCGACCCCCGCACGGTGTACGTGTCGGAGAAGCCGGTCTCGGCGGGGACGTCACTGGCCGATGCGGTCCGAGATCGTGCGTTGGTCAAGACGCAGGTCGCGGCACGAGCCTTTCCGGTGGGCGCGTTGGCCGAGGTGACGCCGACGAACGAAGCGCTTGTTGCGATCACCGACATCGGTGTGGGTGAGTACGTGTTGGCGTCCCGGTTCGGGACGACCCCGACCGGGCGAAGGGCCATCCAAGTTCCGCCGGGGCAGGTCGCCGTGTCGGTCCGGCTGGAAGACCCAGCTCGGGTGGGGAGTTTCGTCACCCCGGGGTCGCGGATCGTCATCTTCGATACCTTCGAGATGCCCGCTCCCACCTCGAGCCCGACGCCCACGGCGGGAAACCCAACCCAAACTCAAGCGACGCGTGTCCTCCTTGGTGACGCCCTTGTCATCGCCATGGGCGATACGTCGCTCACGCCCGCGGACACGAATACCCAGAATGGCGCGCAGGATCAGACCAAGCCCACGTTCCTCGTCACTCTGGCTCTGACGCCGCTCGACGCCAACCGGCTCGTACACGGCATACAGACGGGCGCCTTGTATGCCGGTCTGCGCGGAGCCGACACGACAATTGATCCGACCGTGCAGATCACCGACTACAACGTGTTCGAGGTCGCGCCGTGACGATCCTCTGGGATCGGGATCCAGCGTCTGCTGAGCGGTTCAGTTTCGCGCTTGGTCCCAACGCGACTCGGGTTGACAGCGGCGCGGCCTTGAGTCGCGCGCTGAGCGCGTCCCCTGATGAGGACGCGGTGATCGTCGGACCGGATGTGGACCTCGACTCTGCTTGTGGTGTGGTTGCGGGTCTGCGCGTTGAGCACACTGCGCTCGGTGTGATCCTGGTGCGACGCCGTCTCGATGTGAACATCCTGGCCCAGGCACTTCGCGCGGGGTTTCGCGAAGTGGTGTCCGCCGACGACCTTCCTGCCGTGGCCGATGCGCTGCGCCGCAGCCGGGAACTCAGCTTCCGTCTGCGCGGTGTCAGCTCGGACTCAGCTTCCCGGGCGGGGAAGATCGTCACCGTCTTCTCCGCCAAGGGAGGCGTAGGCAAGACGACGTTCTCGACAAACCTTGGTGCCTATCTCGCCTCGGTCGGTCACCGCACGCTCGTCGTCGATCTCGACCTGGAATTCGGTGATGTCGGGATCGCGCTGCAAATGCTTCCAGAGCGCAGCATGACCGATGTTGTCAACATGACGGGACACCTCGACGAGCAAGGCCTAGCTTCCGTTGTCACCATACATTCCAGTGGGCTTGAGGCGGTGTGTGCCCCGGCTGAGCCCGGTGAGGCCGAGCGGATCCCGCCGGCCACTGTCGCTGAGTTGCTCCGGGTTGCACGCTATGTGTATGACTTTGTGGTTATCGACACGCCACCGGCCCTGACTGAACACGTTCTTACCGCCTTTGATCTCAGCGACAGCCTTGTCCTTATCGCCACGTTGGATATTCCGGCATTGAAGAACCTGCGGCTCACACTGGACACCCTTGACCTCTTGGGGAGCCCCCGGGAAGCCCGGCATATCGTGCTGAACCGGTCCGACGCAAAGGTGGGCCTGCGGGTCGAGGATGTCGTGACGTCCATTAAGCAGGAGATTGCCGTCATGGTGCCAAGCAGCCCAGACGTCCCGGCCTCGATCAACCGAGGGGTGCCCATCATCTTGGATGACCCCCGTCACCCGGTGAGCGTGGCACTTCGTCACCTCGCCGACCAACACATTCGCGGCGTCGATCCGGCGGCGAGCCAGTCTGCTGCTCCGCGGCGGTTGCTTCCATGGGGAGGACGCAAGTGAGTCTCTACGACCGGCTTGAGACTGTTCGCAGGACACAAACACCGACAACCGGCGCGAGGTTGGGGGATGCTCCGGCCCGACCACATGCACCCGCGCGCGCCAGCCTCGACCCGTTCGCTGCGGTGAAGGCGGCAGTTCACCAGACCCTCCTAGACACGCTCGGCCCTCAGCTGTACGACCCGAATCTTGGGCAGGTCGATCTCGACCAGCGAGTACGACAGACCCTGCAAGTTGTCATCGACGGGCAGCAGACTCCGCTCTCGGCCGCTGACCGAACCCGCATTGCGCAAGAGGTTTCCGACGAGATTCTCGGCCATGGGCCGCTGGAGCCCTATCTACGCGACAACGACGTCACCGAAGTCATGGTCAACGGGCACGAGAACATATACGTTGAGCGCTCCGGTCGGATATATCGGGTGGACGCGAAGTTCACCAGCGAGGCGCACCTTCGGAGGACCATCGACAAGATCGTCGGACGGATCGGTCGGCGGGTCGACGAGGCCAGTCCCATGGTCGACTCGCGACTGCCTGACGGATCGCGGGTCAACGCTGTCATTCCGCCAGTGGCGCTCGACGGATCGATGCTGACGATCCGAAAGTTCGCCGCCGACCCGTTCACCGCCCGCGACCTCATCGCGTTCGGCACCATCAGCGAGTCTGTTGCCGAGTTCCTCTCGGCCTGCGTCCGCGGGCGCCGCAACATCATCATCTCGGGAGGGACGGGGTCAGGAAAGACCACAACCCTCAACGTCCTGTCGTCGTATGTGTCCAATGACGAACGGATCATCACCATCGAGGACGCGGCGGAACTCCAACTCCATCAGCAGCACGTTCTGCGACTGGAGTCGCGCCCGTCCAACATCGAGGGCCGCGGGCAGATCGCGATCCGAGATCTCGTTCGAAACTCGCTGCGAATGCGCCCCGACCGAATAATCGTCGGAGAAGTGCGAGACGGCGCGGCACTGGACATGTTGCAGGCCATGAACACTGGGCACGACGGGTCGATCACCACTGTCCACGCCAACTCCCCGCGAGACAGCCTGAGCCGGCTGGAGACCATGGTCCTCATGGCGGGGGTCGAACTTCCACTCCGGGCCATTCGCGATCAGGTCGCCAGTGCGGTCGATCTCGTCATCCAGCAGGCGCGCTTGCGTGACGGCAGCCGTCGCGTCGTTTCCATCGTGGAGGTCGAGGGAATGGAGGGCGACATCATCACCCTGCAGGACATCTTCAGCTTCGACTACAAGGCCGGGCGCGACGAGAGCGGCAGGTACCTCGGGGGCTTGGTCAGCACCGGACTCCGACCGAAGTTCCTTGACGTCCTGGCTGACCAAGGCATCGTCCTGCCTCAAACGATGTTCGTCCGAGGGAACCGATGACGGACCGAGTTCGTGCTCCGCGGAGGGGGCCTCGTCGCTCGCGCGTGCTGCGGGCGCTAGCGGCTGGCTTCACTGCCACCCTGCTCTTCGCCCCCCCGGGCAACGCGGACACCGAGCCTGCCCCGGCAACATTGACACAGCTTGCTTACGACGGGAGCACCCTCGCGGGGGTCCTCACCCTGCGGGCTACCACCGGTGACCTCGTAGTTGACCCGGCATCGCTACACGTGACCGTGGCGGGGGCGACAACGGCGGCTACGGTAGAAGCAGCCACCACCATGCGGCGGGCCGTCTTTCTTGTCGTCGATACCAGTGGCTCGATGAAGGCTAACTCCGGAATGCCGATAATTAGGGCGGCCGTCGCGGAGTTTCTCAACCGTGTCCCAGCGGATGTCAGCGTCGGGGTGATCTCATTTGCCAACGTCGCTGGCGTCGATGTGGACCTCACGAGGGACAAAGCAGCAATCCGGACGGCCACGGATACGCTCATCGCCGGTGGTGAGACGGCTCTCTTCGACGGGGTAACCCTGGCGCTTGAGAAGCTCGGGGCGACAGGGGAGCGGAGCATAGTCGTCCTCAGCGACGGGGTGAACACCGCTGGCCGCAAAGACTTGGCGGCTGTCCTCAACGCGGTGACACAAGGCGGCGTCAGGGTCGACACCATCGGGTTGCGCACGAAGGTCACAGCCGACGAGGTCCTCATCAAGCTGGCGGCGGCCGGCGGTGGCAATTTCGCACCCGCAGACGACCAGGCTGCTGTCACCGGGGCCTTCAACGCCTCAGCCCGCGCCCTGGACCGCCAGGTCATGTGGAGCGTGCGTCCTGGGGTGTTGCCGCTGGGCAGTACACCGGTCGAGGTCCGTGGGATGGCTTCGGGAACACCATTTTCTGCTACGGGCACGGTCACCGTGTCGGCGGTGCCCACGGCACTGCCAACCCTGACCCTGGCGCCTGCCCTTCCTGAGGCGAGCGCCGCGGTGGCAGCACCCGTTGAAACCGTCGCCAAATGGTTCCTCGTCCTCGGGATCGCCGGCACCTTCCTAGGGCTGCTCGGCCTTACGGCAGCAGCCGTGATGCCCACCATGCGGACCAAACGAGAGAATCGCATCCAGAATCTCGAGGCCTACTCCGCCAGAGGACTCCAGATCACCAAGCCGCGCCGGGACACCCAAAGTGTGATCACAGCCAACTTGGTGGACATCGGCGAACGCGTGATGGCCGGCCGCGAGTCCACCTCCCAAACAATGGCACTTCTGCAGCGAGCCGACCTCGCCTGGCGGCCCGGTGAATGGGCGGTTCTGCGGCTAGTCGGCGTCATTGTCGGTGTGATCGCAGGTGCGCTCGTGTTCCGAGACGGTCTGGTGGCCGTCTTCGGCATAGTCGTCGGGGCACTGGCTGGGCTCGTTCTCCCCTCCGCCTCCTTGCGACTGCTTGCCCGTCGCCGAGCCGCGAAACTTGAACGTCAGCTGCCCGACATCCTGTTGCTGCTTGCGTCGAGCCTGTCGACAGGTTTCTCCCTGCCGCAGGCTATGGACGCCGTGGCCAAAGACGTCTCAGAGCCTGCGGCTAAAGAGTTCGCCCGGGTGATCGCCGAGACCCGCATCGGATCTGATCTGGAGAGTGCCCTGGAACGCATGGCTGTCCGAATGGACAGCGACAACATGAGGTGGACGTCGATGGCGATCGGTATCCAACGTCAAGTCGGAGGCAATCTCGCCGAGACGCTCCGCACCACGGCGGCGACGCTTCGAGAGCGCGAGTACCTCCGTCGTCACGTCCGGGCTTTGTCGGCCGAGGGCCGGCTGTCGGCCTACATCCTCATTGCCCTGCCGATTGCGCTGTTCGTCTACGAAGTCAACGTCAACCGTTCGTATATCTCGTTGTTATGGACGACAGTCCTGGGATGGATCATGCTCGTAGGCGCAGTCATCCTGATGGCCATCGGGGTCTTCTGGATGAGCAAGGCAGTCAAGGTGGAGGTCTGAGATGGCATGGTTGGTGTTCGCCGTCACCTTGGTGTGCCTTGCCCTCGGTGTCCTCGTTTATGTCGCGGCGACCTCACGCAGCGAGCCGACAGGCGTCGCCCGCAGTTTGGCGATCGTCGAGCGGCGTATTGACCGACATGAGGTTGCTCGCAACGAGTTGGAGGCCCGCGATCGGTTGCTCGTGCCGATCCTGCACCGCACCCGGAACCTTGGTGAGCGGCTCTCGCCCAGCGGCGCCACCCAACGCCTGGCGAGGCTACTCGACGAGGCGGGCAACCCGTCCGGGTGGACCACCGAAAGTCTGATGGGTGCCAAGGGCGCGGGTCTCATTGGGGGCCTTCTGCTCGGGCTGCTCATCGGCGGGTTCTCGCTCCGAGGTTTGATCTGGTGTCTTGTCCTGGCGGCGGGGATCTTCTTCCTCCCGGACCTCCTCGTCTACAACATGGGGCTGCGACGCCAGGAAGAGATGCGCCGTGGGTTGGCCGATGCTCTCGACATGCTGACTGTGTGCGTCGAGGCCGGTCAGGGTTTCAACGCTGCTCTCATGCAGGTCGCTCGCTCGGTGCGAGGCCCGGTAGCTGGCGAGTTTGCTCGTGTGTTGTCCGAGATTCAGATCGGCCGGTCCCGAGCCGATGCGTTCGCCGCTATGGGAGAACGCACCAAGGTCCCCGAGATCCGGACGTTCGTCAGCGCCCTGGTCCAGGCGGATCGGCTCGGACTACCGATCGCCAACGTTTTGCGCGAGCAGGCCAAGGAGATGCGCGTCGCCCGACGGCAACATGCCGAGGAAAGGGCTCAGAAAGTGCCCGTGAAGATCATCTTCCCGGTGCTCCTGTGCATCTTCCCGTCGATCTTCGTCGTCATCCTCGGTCCGGCCGTCATCCGGATCATCGGCGTGTTCTTCTCCGGCGACTTGTGAATCAGGGCGACTTGTGAACCAGGGCGACTTGTGAACCAGTCCGTCCGCAGGGGCATCGCACGCGGGGCATCCCAGAGCCAACGCGAACCTTAAGGGTCACGGTGCGGGGATGAGGCCCAGCCTCATCGCCGACATCACCGCGGACGCCCGGTTGTTGGCCCCGAGCTTGTCATAGAGCTTGGCGATGTGGGTCTTGACGGTGGACTCACTCATATACAGTGCCCTGGCGATTTGGGCAACGGACGCACCTGCCGCCAACTCCCGCAGGACTTCGCTCTCCCGAGTCGTCAATCTGACTGTTGCGACTGAGGATCGGCGTCTGATCGCGTCGGCCAGTCCCACGGCCGAGAAGCGTTCAGGGGACGCGGCCGCTTGATGGACGATGGCGATCACGTCCTCGGCCGATCGACTCTTGTGGATGAGGGCGGATGCGCCGGCATCCAACGCGTGCAGCAGGGTGTCGTCGTCTTGATGCATGGTGAGGACGACCAACCCCATCGCCGGGTGGCGGCGGCGGAACTCAGCCACCAGGTCAAGCCCGGAACCGTCTCCCAGCGAGACGTCGATGACCGCGACGTCGGCCACGATCGATCGAGCGAGCACCATGCCTTCGGCCAGGGACGCACCCTGGGCGACGACGTGCAAGCTGCGGTCCAGCGACAACAACGAGGCGATGCCCTGGCGGACCAGGTCGTGGTCGTCGATGAGCACGACTGAGATGACTTGATTCCTGGTGCCGGGCGGTGCCGCTGTGGTTGCGGCCGCACGTGTGAGCGGTGTTGTCATCGGCTGCCCTCCTCGGAAACGGTTGCGGGCGCAGGTTCCCATCGCGACGGGTGCGGACGGAGGCCGTAGTCGGACTCACGGTTCAAGCGGGCGATCGTCCCGGCTTTCACCTGGACCCCGCCGCCCTTCTCGGGGCGCCGCTCGCCGACCGAGAGTTGGCAGGCGATGTCGTCGAGTCGTTCCCGCAACGCGGCCACCGACAGGGACGTTGCGCCCGAGTGGCTGATCGTGAACTGGAAGTGCGGCGCCGCGACGATGAGTTCGACCTCGACGTGGTGGGCGCGGTGGCGCTGGGCATCGGCGAGGACGTCCAGCAACAGCCGGTAGAGGCGCACTTCCGTCGCTGCCGGCAACCGGAAGCCTGACTCGCGCAGCACAACCGTGACGACGGCACCAGTGGTGGCACCGAACTGCTGTAGCCGGGCCGACACAGCGGCCCCGAGGCCGTGCTCAGGGCGCAATCCGACCCGTAGATCGGTGATGTCGTTGCGCAGGTCGATGAGGATGCGCGCGACCTCTGCTCTCAGGTTGGCCAGTTCCGGTGCCGTCGAGTCTCCGGCCTGCTGCGCGGCATACCGGACCATGTCGATGTGGAAGCCGACCGCCGCGATCTCCTGGGCGATGCCGTCGTGCATGGCGCGAGCCAGGTGCCGACGCTCGTCCATCCCGGCTTGCTCGCGCAGGTGGGCGTAGGACATCGCGACGGCGAGACCAGTCGAATAGCGCTCGGCGGCCTCGGTGATCTCCAGGACCTCGGCAGCGGTCGCAGGCGTTCGGGCCGGCCAGTCGGCCACAAGCATCCCGACCTGCTCACCGCGGACATCGCGCAGCGGGACCGCGACGACCGCACGGTTGTCCTCCACATCGCTGCCAGGCACCCCCAAGGTCCAGGCCCGCTGCCGCGTGTTGTGGTCATCCTCGCGAGGCTCGGGCCACGGAACTCGAGCTGCTCCGCGCAGAGCGATGGGGATGGCCACCGACACCGGGGTGCCTGCGAGGACGACTCCCCGCAGGCCCGGCTTGCTCGGCAGGTGGTCGAGGATCCGTTCGGCCATGACCGTGTGGTCGAGACCGCCATCCATGCCCGCAGACAGTTGCGCGAGGCGGCCGAGCACGATGGCGGCCTCGTCAGCGATCGGGTCGCGGAGGCGCCGGCGGGGAGTGATGCGGTCCTCCCACGCGGCCAGCGTGCCGAGGCTCACCGCTAGCGCTCCCCAGAGCACCACTTGGCCCAGGGGCAACACGGCTGGGGGACCGACGGTCTGGGCGATCCCGGCGCCGACAGCCAGCGCGCCCCCGGTCATCGCCACCCCGCCGCGACCACCGCGCTCGCCAGCGCGATAGAGAGGGATGACGAACAACGGCAGGGCACCTGCGCCTGCGAGCAACGACAGGCCCGCGGCGAACGCGCCGATCACGGTCGCGGCGACTGCGGCTCGTTGGGATCGGTGGGGCAGCAGGACATCTTCATGGGCCAGCAGGAAGCCAGCCACCACGTCGACTCCGGCGACCAGCAGCGCCCAGGGCAGCACGAGGCTGCCGTCACCCAGGAGGGCATTGACGACAAGGACGACTGCTGCGATGGCTATGCGCAGTCGGGTCGACGTACTCAGGACTGCCAGCACCCGCGCTCTGGACTTTCTCCCCGAGGAGATCTCCCGTTCCGCCCTCATGATGACACCTCGCCCGTGGTCCGAGGGTGGAATTGACGGGTTCGGTGCCCCTTGTCCACACCGCGTGCTCCCGTCGTCCCACTGTCCACAGGCAGACCCGGCGGACGGGGCGCCCCGTCCTGCAATGGTCACCATCAACCCATGGACTTCTGGCGGCGGACACGACACGGCGCAGCGGCGCTGCTGGACCTCGTCCTCCCGGCCGAATGCGCGGGTTGCGGTGGGGCGGGCGTTTGTTGGTGTGCCACCTGCGCGAGCGACCTGGCCGCCGCCTGCTTCCCGCTGCCGCGGCATACCCCGCCGTCGCCATGCCCACCCGGTATGCCGCCCGTCGTCGCCGCCGCCCGATACACCGGTGCACTCCGGGCCGCGATCGTGGCCGTCAAGGACGGTGGCCGGGCCGACGCGCGCCCGCTGCTCACGCCGCTGCTCGCCCAGGCGATCCTCGTCGCCGCCGCCCGACGTGAGGACCTCGCGCTGGTGCCGATGCCCTCCTCGCGAGCGGCCGTTCGCCGTCGCGGGGAGGCGAGCGTCACGGTGCTGTGCCGGCAGGCCGACGCGGCGCTTGGTCATCCGCACGAGGTGGTGGAGGCCCTTTCCCCCTCGCGTCGCGTCGCCGACCAAGCAGGTCTCGGCAGCGCCGAGCGGAGGGCCAACCTCGTTGGTGCGTATGCCGTTCCGCCGCGGTGGCGCGACACGGTTGCCGGCCGCGACGTCCTGCTCGTTGACGACGTCGTCACGACGGGGGCGACGCTCACCGAAGGCGCGCGGGCGCTGCGCGCGGCGGGCGCGCATGTCGTGGGGGCGGCTGTTGTCGCAGCGACGCAACGCCGTGGGCGCGCCGACGTGCCCTCTGGCTTGACTCGGTGAAGCGGGCTACGGTGGAAGGACATCGTCCGAGACGTCTGGGGGTGATGATCAGGTTTGCGGGGTCTGCCCGGCCCGCCACCTCGTCACGTCGCACGTCAAGGAGGAACAGTGGACATCGTCGTCACCGGTCGTCACATCCAGGTTTCAGAGCGTTTCCGGGCACACCTGGACGACAGGCTGGCCAAGGTCGCACAGATGGCGCCCAAGGTCTCACGGGTCGATGTCGTCGTCACCCATGAGCGCACGGCTCGCAACTCGGAGTTTGTCGAGCTCACCTGCCGCGATCGGGGGTCGATCGTGCGCGCCGAAGCGGCCAGTGAGGACAAGTACAACGCCCTCGACCAAGCCGTCGAGAAGCTCCTGGAGCGGCTGCGGCGGGTCAACGGGCGGCGCCGGGCTGCGGTGCGCGCGGGGCGCCCCGACGTGGGCCTGGCTGCGGTGGCTGCGGCGCCGGCGCGAGAGGAGGCGCAGGCCGCACCGGTCGAGGCTCCGCCCGACCAGGCCACCGGCCCGTTCGGAGCTGTCGGCGACTCGCCCATTGAGGTGCGCGAGAAGGTCCACCCGAGCGAGCCCATGACTCTGGCCGAGGCGGTGAACCGGATGGAGTTGGTCGGGCATGACTTCTACCTGTTCAACGACGCCGACACTGGCCGCGCGAGCGTCGTCTATCGGCGCCGTGGGTGGTCCTACGGGGTCATTCATCTGGAGCCTGCAGTCGCGCACGACACTCAGGCATCCGGCTGAGGCGCGCGTCACATGGGCATGACATCATGCCCATGTGACCGACCCATGGCCCCGTGACCACCCGATTCGGGTGCTCATCGCCGATGACCATGCACTTTTCAGGCGTGGCCTGCGCACGGTCCTTGAGCTCGACGGTGACATCGTCATCGTTGGCGAGGCCGACGATGGCATGGCTGCTGTCGAGAAGGCCGAGGCCACCGTCCCCGACGTCGTCCTCATGGATGTCCGAATGCCTCGCTGCGGGGGCATCGAGGCCTGCCAGGCGATCCGAGAGCGGGTGCCGTCAGCGCGCATCGTCATGTTGACGATGTCCGACGAGGAGTCGGATCTCTTCGAAGCGGTGCGCGCTGGCGCCAACGGGTACGTCCTCAAGGACGTCCCCGGCGATGAGATTGCGGCGGGCATCCGCGCTGTGCAGAGCGGCGATTCGCTCATCTCGCCGTCCATGGCCTCCAAACTGCTTGCCGAGTTCGCCCAGATGCGCCGCCGCGACGTCGAGGTCGTCGACAGCCACCTGCCCAAGCTCACGGATCGCGAGGTCGAGGTGCTCGGCCTGGTGGCCCGCGGCCTGGGCAACCGCGAGATCGGCCGCGAGTTGTTCATCTCGGAGAACACCGTGAAGAACCACGTCCGCAACATCCTGGAGAAGCTCCAGTTGCACACCCGGATGGAAGCGGCGATGTATGCCGTGCAGCAGAACCTCATTCACCCGCCACCGGCCGGTTGAGCGGCGGCATACCTGCTGGGGGAGTGCCTCGGGTGAGCGATGCGTGAGCTGACTGGAGCGCAGGCCCGGCGGATCGCGTTGGCCGCTCAAGGGTTGACCGCGCCGCGTCCCGCATCCGGCTCGGTTGGCACCCGGCACCTGGGCGGCGTCATTGACCGGCTCGGCGTCGTCCAGATCGACAGCGTCAACGTCGTGGCGCGCAGTCATTACCTGCCGTTCTTCAGCCGCCTCGGCCCCTATGACCGCGAGGCGTTGGATCGGATGCGCGACGCCGCGCCGCGTCGTCTCGTCGAATACTGGGCGCACGAGGCGGCCCTCGTCGCGCCCGCGACCTGGCCGCTGTTCGCCGGTCGGATGCGGGCTGCGGAGTCCGAGGCGTGGGGAGGCATGCGTCAGGTCCACGCCGAACACCCAGGCCTCGTCGAGGCCGTGCTGCGGGAGGTGACTGATCGCGGCCCGCTGACCTCGCGCCAGGTGGAGGCCGCGCTCGCGCACGACGTACCGCGATCCCGGGAGGACTGGGGGTGGAACTGGTCGGCGGTGAAGCGGGCGTTGGAGTGGCTCTTCTGGTCGGGGCAGGTGGCTTCAGCGGGGCGCACCGCGTCCTTCGAGCGTCGGTATGCCGCCCCCAGCCGGGTCGCTCCGCCGGCCCTCCGAGCAGCGTGGGCTGCTCGGGACGACGCCCGGACGGAGGGCGAGGCGATCACCGAGCTGGTTCGGATGGCTGCCAGCGCCCTCGGTGTGGCCACGGAGGCGAGCCTGGCCGACTACTTCCGCCTGACCCGGGCGCAGGCGCGCGACGCCATCGCGGTCCTGCGCGCGGAGGGCTGCATCGAAGAGGTGAGGGTCGTTGGGTGGCGGGACACGGCATACCTGTGGAGCGCCGCGCGAGTGCCCCGGTCGGTGCACGTCGAGGCGTTGGTGAGCCCGTTCGACTCGCTCGTCTGGCACCGGCCGCGCACCGAGGCGCTGTTCGGCGTCCGCTACCGGCTGGAGATCTATACGCCTGCGCCGCAACGGATCCATGGCTACTACGTGCTGCCGTTCGTCTTCGGCGACACGATCGTCGCCCGCGTCGACCTCAAGGCCGACCGAGCCGCCGGGGTCCTGCGGGTGCCGCAACTGACCTGGGAGCCCGGGGCGCCGCCCGAGGCCGCCGCGGCGCTGGAACGCGAGCTCGCCGCCCTGGCCGGTTGGCTCGAACTGACCGACGTGTCGGTCCCGGGCACTGCCCCCTAAACCGGGTCGGCGATTCGGCGGGTCGTAGGCCAGACTGCTGCCCTGCGCATCCGGCGGGCTTCGCCAGGACCTAAGGAGTGATCGTGACGACCCCGTCCACCGAACGTCGCACCATCCATCGCGCCTGGTGGGTGGCCCTGGCCGTGCTGGGCGCCTTGGTCGCCGCCGCTGGTTTCCGGTCCTCGACGGGCGCGCTCATCGAGCCCCTCGAGCAGGAGTTCGGGTGGAGCCGCACCATGACTTCGGGCGCTGTGACCGCCAACCTCGTCATCTATGGCCTGACGGCGCCGTTCGCCGCCGCCCTCATGGAGCGCCTGGGCCTGCGCCGGGTCATCGTCGCCGCGCTGCTGCTCGTCGGGATCGGCAGCGGGCTGACGACGGTGATGACCTCGCCCTGGCAGTTGTGGGTCCTCTGGGGCGGGTTCGTCGGGTTGGGCGCTGGGGCGATGGCCCTGGTCCTCGGGTCGGTCGTCGCCAACCGGTGGTTCGAGTCCCGACGGGGCCTGGTCACCGGCCTCTTCTCGGCGGCCTCCTCGACCGGCCAACTCGTCTTCCTGCCCGCGATCGCTGCGCTCGCGGCCGGACCCGGCTGGAGGTATGCCGCGCTCGTCGTCGCCGGGGCAGCCTTCGCGATCATTCCGGTGATCGTCCTCGTGGTCGCCGATCGTCCGGCCGACGTCGGGGTCCGCCCCTACGGTGCTGCGCCCGAGTCCAAGCCCGAGTCCGTGGTCGCGCCAACAGCAGTGGTGAGCGGGCGGCATACCGAGGACACGGGCGGGGGCCCCGCGGCAGCCGCACCTGCGCGGATCGCCTTGCAGACCCTCGGGGAGGCGAGCCACCGACTGTCGTTCTGGCTCCTGGCCGGGACGTTCTTCATCTGCGGCTGGTCGACGAACGGACTCATCGGCACCCACTTCATCCCTGCGGCTCACGACCACGGGATGCCGCCGACGACCGCGGCGGGGTTGCTCGCCCTGATCGGCATCTTCGACATCGCCGGGACGGTTGCCTCGGGCTGGCTGACCGACCGGGTGGACCCGCGGCTGCTGTTGGTGGGCTACTACGTCCTGCGGGGCCTGTCGCTGCTCGTCGTCCCGTCGGTCCTCGGGCCGGGAGTCGAGCCGAGCCTGTTCCTCTTCATCGTCTTCTATGGTTTGGACTGGGTGGCGACCGTCCCGCCGACGATGGCGTTGTGCCGGGCCCACTTCGGGTTGGAGCGCTCAAGCATCGTGTTCGGCTGGGTGTTCGCGGCGCACATGGTCGGGGCCGGGATCGCGGCGACCTTTGCGGGCTGGGTGCGCCAGTCCAGCGGCGACTACTTCTGGGCCTGGCTGACCGCCGGAATCCTCTGTCTCATTGCCGGATTCGCCTGCTTGGCGATCCCGCGCCGGGCACCCGAAGGCGCGCGATCGCCCGGTGCCACCCCGGACGACGCGGGGCCGTCCGCCGGTCAGCGCGGATCGGTGACCAATAGTTCGGCATAGCTTCCATCGCTCAGGGAGCCGTCGGCCCGCCGCCACGCCTGCCGGTCGTGGCCCCACTCGCGCAGCCCGGCGGCGCGCAGGATCGCCCGTGAGGCGTCGTTGTCCGAGTCGGCGCCTGCGTGGACGCGGGTGACACCGAGTCCGCCCTCCGATCGCGGCCGGAAGGCGTGCTCGATGACATGGGGGAGCGCCTCACCGACGTACCGGTGCCCGCGCGCCGTCGGGAAGATGAAGTAGCCGATCTCGACGTTGAAGTCGATCGGTCCGTCACCTCGGGTGAAGAGTCCCACGCTGCCCAGCGCCCGGTCGGTCTCGCGATCGGCGAGACACCACTCCACCAGGCTGCCTTCGTCGTTGAACCGGCGCTTGCGT
>Ga0208196_1003160_pt1 | contig 14211 bp, 15 predicted proteins | sample AD_JPNNA7_MetaG_FD_184443 | JGI IMG/M metagenome (GOLD analysis project Ga0208196, IMG submission 184443) | Active sludge microbial communities of municipal wastewater-treating anaerobic digesters from Japan - AD_JPNNA7_MetaG (SPAdes) (version 2) | ecosystem: Engineered > Bioreactor > Anaerobic...
GCTCTCGCCGGATTTCTCAATGGCCTCCCTGGGGTTGCCGGCATAGAACATGGGCACCGGGGCCAGGCGCATGAGGGACCCATTGCCGGCGCTGTAAGGATCGACGGGGCCGCTGAAGGGATTCCCTGTTTTCAAGAAGGCGGCAAGGGCTGTCCTGGTGGTGTTGCCGATGTCGAAGCATGTCCCGGTGCTGCTCAGATGACCTTCCTTCCACCAGCGGACATAACGCTCCATTTGATCTTGCGGGTTGAATCCCCGGCATTCGATCAGACTTTCGGCCAGGCACAGAGCCATGGAGGTATCGTCGGTCCACTGGCCGGGCTTCAGGTTGAAAGGGCCGCCGCCGATCATGTCGGTGATGGGCGTGAAGCTCCCCGGCGGCTGGAACTCCAGGGTTGTCCCCAAGGCGTCGCCGACGGCCAGCCCCAGCAGGCAGCCCCGGTATCGTTCGCGCTTTTCTATGCTGATCGTCATGCCGCCGCTATTGACCTTTTTCCCAGGAGAGAACCATCCGGACCTGCTCCGGCATTTCGGGGGACGGCCAATGCGCCTTTGCATCAAAACGGCGAAGCTCTTGAATCTTCTCCAGCACGCTTTCCCCTTCGGCAATACCATGGCGGACCAGCCAGCAGCCGACAACCGTCCCCGTCCGTCCCCGTCCTCCCCAGCAGTGGACATATACAGGCCGCTCCATGGCCAGGGATTCATCTATGCAATCGAGGATCTGCACCATGAACTCCCGGGAAGGAATCCCAAGATCACGGATGGGCATGCGATGGCATGCCACCGGGGGGCCGCCGTCGGCAAGTCGTTTCAGAACCGGGGCATAATCCGTGAAGGGCAGCCCGTCATGATCCCGTTCATCCGGCTCCATGAGATTGATGACGCTCCGGATGCCGTATGCCAGAAGATCTGTCATCTTCTGTTTCGTCACTTCCCTTTGCCGGTCGCCGGGATAATAGCCAGCCAGGAATTTGCCGGGTACGACCCAGTAGCTGCGGGAAAAAGGTTTTTTATCTTCCCTTGCTTTTCTGCCCGTATCCGGGTCCCTTGTTATGGTCATCGCTTTTCTTGTATCCCTTTACATTCCAGTTTTTGTCATAAATCTTGTCGCCTTTTTCGTAGCCTATGCGGTTCCAGTTTTTGTCATAGACCTTTGTTGTGCCGCCCGATTCCTTCTTGTGTCCCTGCACGTTGTAATTCTTGTCGTAGATGGTGGTGTCGGCGCTGGTCGTACCTGTGCACGCAAGCAAGGCGGCAACCATGAACGCCTGAAGCCATATAATATTCTTCATGTTTTCAACACTCTTTCTCAATGCTGTCATACAACTATTATTGGCCAAATCCAAGCAGATTCAGGATGCCGAGTTCTTTCCTGCATTCCGGGCAGACATTCCCGGCATCCTGATCGTGAATCGTACCGAGAAAGATCCGGCCCAGTTCTTCCGCCGGCGTCGCCGGGCCGTCTTCCTCAAAATATTCCCGGAAGCACCTTTCGCAGATCTTTCCCATCATGGACCCTTACCTCAGGAAGCCCCGCCGCCGGGAGGGCCCGGCCATCGACCCTGCCATTTCCGCCTGGGTGATCCTGAAGAAAGCCATGTGGATGACCGTGTCTTCATGGATCAGGGCGGAGCCGACGATTTTCCCGCCCTCATAGCGGTAGTCTGTACCATAGCCGACGGAATCGTATTTCTGCTCCTGACACTCAAGAATATCGGCCATGAATGCCTGCGCCGTTTCCAACGGGTTTGCTTTTGCCTTTCCCTGTTTTTCCAGGATGGCGTCCATGATGTAACTCTTGATCAGCTTCGGGTAGATGACCCGGAAGGCCTCGCTCCGGGACAGCATGTCCATGCCTGCCACCTTACCGCCGACCAGAACGAGGATGCCTTTCTGGCCCGGAACAAGGGTAAAGTGCTCCAGATAGGCATCCAGATCCTCTTTCTTCGCCTCATGGATGTCCCGCATGGCACCGGTGGGAGATTCAATGTCGGCCGCTTCGGACTGATTGCGGATGCCTTCCCAGACAGCCCCCTGATCGGAATCGTACCGCTGAGAACTCCTGAGGCAGTAGGCCACCGACTCGTTCTTGACTCTCCTGAGATGGGCGGACATCATGTGCCCCGATTCCTGGAAATGAGCGGACCGGTAGGACCAGCGCCCCTGCTCGGTGCAACTCACGGGGATGACGGTTTCGGAGCATTCTTTCACCAGGATCGTGGTGTTGAGAACCCGGTTCTGTTTGGCCCCGGATACCTCCTCCCCATCCAGCAGGAGCACCGGCCTGGTTCCGGTGTTCTTGACCTTCAACTCGGGGACGCTGCCGCCCTCGGTCAGTTCCGTAATCGTAATCAAGTGACCCTCCATGGCTTCCTTCAGGGTCAGGTAATCCGGACCGGCGCCGTTTTCTGATAATAGGGGAATCACGACCACGTGATTGTGGACCTGGTTCTCACCGAATTTTATTGTCTCCAGATGAACTTTCATCGTCGCATTCATTTTCTCTTCCTCCTTTCTCCCCTTTGGCATTGACTATAGGAGGTTGTCTCTGATAACTCAATGCCTCGACGACATACGCAGGTCGCATTATTTTCATGAGGTACAATTTTTACCAGGTGTTGGGTGAGGAAGCAGGAGAAGGGTATATGACCCCTTTCCCGTATCTGAAAAGGATTGCCCCTGTTGGGAAGAAAGGCCGCTATTTCATGAAATTGCTTGACTTTATGGCTTACTGGGGCCAAAATTGCCGACAGGGAAAACAATTGTAGCTGTTTGGATGAGGAGGACTTTATGAGGTCCACAGGTAATTTAGAGAAGATAGAAAGTCAAATCATGAGTTTGCCTGTATCCGAGCAGATTCATTTGATTGAGCGAATTGCCAGGCGGGTTCGCACAGCTCAGACAAAATCGGCGATAACTCTGAATTGGAACGATCTTTATGGCATGGGCAAAGGTATCTGGCGTGGTGAGGATTCTCAGGATTATGTGAATCGGGTGAGAGAAGATCGAATATGACTCTATCCGAAGCGATCGGGACAATCGAAACGATCTTCCTGGATACGGCTCCTGTCATCTATTTCATTGAAGCTCATGACCAATTCGGACCTCTGGTCAAGCAAGTTGTCGAATTAATGGACAAAAATCGTATTCAGGCATTTACGTCTGTTCTAACCCTTGCTGAAGTCTTGCCGAAACCAATGGAAACGGGCAACGAGGAACTGGCAGAAAAGTTCAAGACTTATCTAAAGAACGGGCAAAACCTGACCCTGCTCCCGATAACGGATAACATCGGCGAAGGCGCGGGCGTTCTTCGGGGGAGATATCCCCATCTCAAAACCATGGACGCCGTTCAGATTGCCGCCGCACTCGACGCCGAAGCGGAGGCCTTTTTAACCAATGATAAGAAGCTCTCAGGAATCAAGGAAATCAAGATTATTGTCTTGAGCGATTATCTCGATGATACCCGGGGCTCGGACCGCATATAAAATGAACAATATTTCCCCGTGACAATACCCTCTGTCTGTCCGCAAAGGATTATCCTTGATAACACAATGGCGGGAAGACGCAAGCGGGTCGCGTTATTTTCATGAGGTACAATCCCCCCCGGAAGCAGGAGAGGAGTCAACGGACATGACCCGTGATCGCAGCGCGCAGACGAAGCTGGTCCGCCTGGGCCGGATGCTCCGGATCTTCATGGAAGAGGGACAGGTATCCAGCACCTGGCTCAGTCAGCACTTCCGGACGACACCCCGGACCATCCAGCGTGATCTCCTGCTCCTGAAGGAATCCGGATTCCCCCTGCATGAAGTTCAGAAGGGGGTCCATTCAATGAGCAAGGACCTGGTGAAGAATCTGGAGATCTTTGACGATACGGAACTGGCTCTCGTCGTGGCCCTGAAAAACGTTGTGGGGCAGTTGGGACAACCTTTCCAGAAGGCTGCGGACGGCGTTTTGGACCGCCTTTACGACTGCGTCACTTCCATGCCGGTCTTTGTGAAGATTGACGATGCCGTCCCCCTGGACAGTGCCCTCCTGAACAAGATCGTCCGGGCAGTCCGGGAAAAGAAACAGGTGACCTTTCAATATGCGGCGGACAAGGGTCCTCATCCCGTCCAGATGGAGCCCTACCGCATCGCCTATTTCAGCGGCTTCTGGTATCTCATCGGCAACGAGCCGGCCACCGGCATCCTCAAGCGCTACGCCCTCGACAGGATCTGTGATTTCCGATTATTGAAGACACGCTGCCGGGACATTCCCAAAGACCTCGATGCCGTCCTTCAAAAGAGTGCCAACATCTGGTTTGCCAGGGATATGAATTTGGAAGTCAAGGTACTTATCGATGCCCGGGTCAGCCACTACTTCAAACGCCGCCGGATGACCCCTACCCAGGAGATTCGGGAAGAACGCCCGGACGGGTCGCTGATTGTCACCTTCCGGGTCGGCCACTACGAGGCGATCCACAATATTATCAAGTCCTGGATCCCGAATATCTTCATCCTGGAACCGGAGAATTTCAGGAAGGATTTCCTGAAGGACGTGAAGGGATGGGTAAAACAACAGGAACGAGTAGCATAGCCCTTGATTCGTGGTAGGAAGGTACCGCATCGGGGCATTCCTCTGCCCCCGTCCTGTCGCGCCCTGGGTTTCTATCCGGTTCATTCCCGGGCCGGTTGGAGGCCCAGGGCTTTTTCTATGCCGTGGAATTGCTTCTGGAGGATGGGGAATAGGAAAGTTACTTCAGGTCCTGTCGTTCAGGTCTAATAAGGCTTTATAATCTTGAGATCTTTCATCGGGTAGTGCTTCAGATTGCGGGTGACGAGGGCGCCTACCATCTCTCTCGCCGTGGCGGCAATAATTGCATCGCCGATAGTAACTGAATGGCTTTTGGAGTATTTTTTCAGATATTCTCCCGCCCGGTCGGCGATGGCTACGTCCACATCAACCGGCGTCAATAATTCAAAGAGGCCCTGGATAGTTTCTTCTTCACCTTTTCTTGCCCCTGAGAATATTTCCGTGCGGCTGATGACCGAAATGAAAAGCAGGGAACCGGCATCGATTTCCTGTTGCAGATAATCAAGAGCTTTTTGTTCCTTTCTCAGGTGATCGATCAGAATATCGCTGTCAAGAAGAAGAGAGGCGGGCATCAGTCCTTGATCCTTTCAACTCTTGCCTGCCATCCTTTTCGAAGGGCATTCACATACTCCTGGCTGTCGGTAATATCGCTTCTATCGGCCCACAATCCAAAACTTTTCCGGAGGATCTTCTTTCCCGATGTTTTATGGACCTTTGTGCGTTGCGACAGCATATCCTGAATGAACTTCTGCTGGGAATAGGTCAGGCGTTCGATGTTCTTGATGATCTCGATAAATTTCTCTCCCTGGAGTGTGGCGGCATTTTGCATGACATTACCTCGATGTTCAAATGTAGGGTTATTATGATTCAAGGCCGGTAATATGTCAATGAGAAAGGACGTTTTCCCCGGCCACCCAAGCCCTTTTCCGGCTGTCATGCCGCCTGCATTGCCACGCACAAGACATGACCGGCTGCGCAGCCATGCCCTGTGACTCGCGGCAGGCGTCCCGCCAGCCTCATCCCACCTGCCCCGACGGTCCGTCGTCGCCCGATGAGGTCATGCTTCGCATCACCCCATTGGGCTTGCCGGTCCCGCTCCCTTCCGCCCCCAAGGGCTCCCCCTTGTTTCATTGTACCCCAGGGCCGTCACCAGCCGGTGCAATCTTATCGGTGCGTGGTGGCGGTGAGTCCGAACTGAACTGAACCGCCCCGGGATTGTCGGAGACTTCATTTTGTGAGAGGATGGAGTCATGAGACAGCGAAACAGATATTCCCCGGAAGTAAAAGAGCGAGCGGTTCGGATGGTATTCGATCATTTATCTGAGTACGATTCCCAGTGGTCGGCAATAGTATCGATTTCGTCCAAGATGGGCTGTAGTGCTGAGACCTTACGGCGGTGGGTTCGGCGGAGCGAGATCGACAGTGGCCGGCGAGGCGGCTTGACGAGCGATGAGCGAGCGCGGTTCAAGGAGATGGAGAGGGAGAACCGTGAACTTCGTCGGGTAAACGAGATACTCCGCAAGGCGTCGGCTTTTTTTGCCCAGGCGGAGCTCGACCGTCGACGGAAGTAATGGTATCGTTTATCGATGAGCATCAAGTGAGTCACGGGGTCGAGCCGATCTGCAGGGTATTGCCGATTGCCCCGTCAACATACTATAAACAGAAGGCGTTCTTGGCCGACCCGTCGCGTTTATCTGAGCGAGCCCGTCGTGATGCTGTTCTGCGCCGGGAGATCAGGCGGGTTTGGGAGGCCAATCGTCGAGTGTACGGCGCTCGCAAGGTTTGGCGTCAGCTTCATCGTGAAGGTATCGATGCTGCCCGTTGCACAGTTGAGCGCCTGATGCGTGAGATGGGGCTACAGGGGGTCGTCCGTGGCCGCAAACCACGTACAACGATTCCTGATAAGGCATCTTTAAAACCGGCGGATCTGGTTCAACGTAAATTTACCGCCGACGGGCCAAACCGTTTATGGGTAGCAGACCTGACATATGTGGCGACCTGGGTTGGCTTTGTATACGTGGCTTTCATCATCGATGTTTTTTCGCGCAAGATTGTAGGCTGGCGGGTATCACGTTCGTTGCGTAGCGATCTGGCCTTGGATGCCTTGGAACAGGCTCTGTATTCCCGTCGCCATACCGAGAACTTGATCCATCACAGTGACCGGGGCGTTCAGTACGTTTCGATCCGTTACACCGAACGCCTTGCAGAGGCCGGTATCGAACCTTCGGTGGGTAGTGTTGGAGATTCCTATGACAATGCCCTTGCCGAATCAGTGATTGGATTGTATAAAGCCGAGGTTATCTATCGCCTTGGGCCTTGGCGTAACTGTGAACACGTCGAGTTCGAGACCCTTGACTGGGTGGATTGGTTCAACAACCGGCGGTTGCTCGAACCGATCGGCAATATCCCTCCAGTCGAGTTCGAGGAGATCTACTATCAGAGTCAGAAAACCCCGGCCATCGTGGTCGGACTCAACTAACAAAGCCTCTGAAAAAGTCGGGGCGGTTCACCTCATGAAAATAACGCGACCCGCTTGCGTCTTCCCGCCATTGTGTTATTAAGGATAATCCTTTGCGGACAGACAGAGGGTATTGTCACGGGGAAATATTGAACTGCCGGGAAGCGACACGCTGGCCTACCGGAAACTCATGCATGAATGAGTGATGATCCGTCCCATGACGGGCTTTCGCTATCCGAATCACATCCGTGTTACCTTGTCGAAGATGGAGGCGATGGAGGCCTTCATCGCGGCGCTGAAAAAAACGCTGAAATCATAGGATCGAGAAATGACCGTCGAAGCGGGAAAGAAAAGCCTGTTGAACTTTGAATTTCTGGCGCTGTGCCTGATCATTGTAACGGCGTTTTGCAACGTCAGCGTCTTTTACAGCTTCTATTATTATCTGGGCGTCATTGAAATTCCCGTGGTTTGGCGCGGCTTTCTGGTCGGCCTGGAACCCATGGCCGCCTTCGGGCTTCGCCTGCTGGTGCTGCCCTGGCTGCATGTACGCAATGCTTATGCCGTCGCCATGGCCTCCCTGGTGCTTCTGATCATCGTTTCCTGCTCATACCTCTGGGTGGAAACCGTGACGGCCATGATCATCCTGCGCATTATCCACGGCGGGGTCTTTGTCCTGCTCACCTCCGCCGTTATTTCCCTGATGGTGAATTTTATCCCCCCGGAAAAAAGCGGTCAGGGCTTCAGCACACTGGCTGTTGCCACCATGATCCCTTACGCGCTGATCCCGCCCTTCACCGAGGCCCTGCTGCCGTATGTTCGCAATGCGGCCGATATCTACGCCGGAGTTTCCATCTTTTCCGTGGCGGCTATTTTGCTGATGCTTGTATTGAAGAGCCGCATCAGCCGGGCCCTTGGCAACATGGACGCCGTCCTGATGCGCCGGCCGAAGCTTGCGGAGATCCGGGATAATTTCAGGCAGCAGGCTGTGGTCATTCTCCTTGCAGCCATGCTTTTCATCTATCTTGCCCATGCCACGTTTTTCTATTTCATGAAAAACCTTGCCCTGCAAACGGGCATCGGCAATGTGGGCGCCTTTTTTACCGTCTCCATGGTAACGATGATTGGCGTGCGCCTCTTCGGCGCTGCCCTGTTCGACAAAGTAAGTAAACTGCGGCTGATCACTATTGTCCTGGTCCTTCTGATGCTGTGCCTGATCGCGCTGCCTGGTGTCAGGACGCTTTCGGTTTATTATCTCCTGGCGCTGGTTTACGGAGGAGCGATGGGGGTTGCCCTTCCCATTCTGAACGCGCTGATCTTTTCGGCCTCCAAGCCTGCCCTGCGCGGTCTCAACACCAATATGACCCTGTTTACCATGGACGCGGGGTATTTCCTGACCCCTTATCTCGGCGGCATGCTGATCACGCTGGGCGCTGATTTTGGCAAATTGTTTTATACGGCGGCGGGCTTTACGCTGCTGAGCCTGTCTCTGGTGATAACGCTTTATTATTCAGAAAAGAGAGAACGTATTCATGAATAAAGACGATGAAAAAGATAAGCCGCAGGAACCTTTTCAGGTGGGTGAATTCCGGCAGGAAGACGCCGAAGGCCTGGTCAGCCTGTTTCGCAAAGTTTACGGCGACGGTTACCCCATCAGGCTTTTCTATGATCCGGAGGCCATCATTGCCGCCAACCGCGATGAAAGCTACATCTCCATCATCGCCCGAACCGATTCCGGCAAGGTCATCGGTGCGACACATCTTTTTTACTCCGCACCGTTCAAATTCCTTTACGAATGGGGTGCAGGGCTGGTTTTGAAGGATTATCGTAATTTGGGAGTCAACAATCGTCTGGCTGAATTCTTACACAACGAATTCATCCCGGGTAAGACTTTTATTGAAGAACTCTATGGTGAACCTGTCTGCAACCATACCCATTTACAAAAATCCGTTATCGATCTGCAATATGTGGAAACGGCGCTGGAAGTGGCTCTGATGCCTGCCCAGGCCTATTCACGGGAGAAAAGCGCCTCAGGCCGGGTCGCCACCATGCTGGCGTTCCGTTGCTGCAGACCCAAACCCCATCGGATCTTTCTGCCGCCGGTCTACGATCAGATTCTGCGAAATATTTACGGACGCCTCGACGATGCCCGTGACATCACCCGCTCTGATTCAGGGTTTCCGGCGGACAGAGCAACACGCGCAGAATCATCCATCTTCGATTTTTCCCAGGTGGCGCGCATTGCAATCCATGAAGCCGGGAATGATTTTGCCGACTGCATTTCCAATCTCGAAAACCAGGCGCTGGCAAGAAATGCCGTCGTCTTTCAAGTCTGGTTGAACCTCACCGAGCCGTGGGTCGGACAGGCAGTGGACATCCTGCACGACAGGGCTTATTTCTTTGGCGGGGCGCTGCCCCGCTGGTTTGACGGTGACGGGCTCATGATGCAGAAACTTTTATGTCCGCCTGATTTTGATCAGATTGTTCTGCACTCAGAGGAAGCCAGACAACTTTTGAAATTTATTCAAAGCGATTGGAAGCGGTCAGCGTAAGTTGATGCATCCCCGGTGGCTTCCTGGCCGATTGGTCAAAAGGAGATGGGATGTGAGCAATGATTGATTGATGAGAACTTCCTTTTTGTGGAGCGCAGTGTAAGAAACGCCGTCTAGTATGTCAAGAAATTTTTGCCACAAGATGTGGGGTTTGGTGCGGATAACCCCGTTGAAGGTATTTGGCAACATCTGTTCTATTGAGAAATCTACATACCTTTTGTTCTTTACAGACGTCAGTAAGGCCAATTTAACCGGTATTCAGACAAGCCTCTCCAGCACGCCTTATTTTTCAAATGCGTTATGTCAAGACCGCAATGGCGAAGGGAGAGGGCATCTTTTGGGCCGCCGAGCCGGTCACGGCCGCCGAGCAGATATACCGTGCCATCAAGCGAAAAAAACCGAGTTGCTATATTACGCGACGGTGGGTGCTGGTTGCATGGCTGATAAGGCTGTTGCCCCGGTTCATTTATGAAAGAATGTGATTTCGATGACGCTTAAAGGTTACGAAATGGACAAAACGTTGGAGCGCACGATCGTAATCTCTGTTGCATGGGTTTCAATTTCCCTTTTTATCTACGTGATCTTAAGCGAGAATGTGTTTCCTTTTCTGGGGTTGGCGTTTCCGAGGGTACCATCATGGCCCATTGTAAAAATATCCTCTGCATTCCTGTCGGCATTCGCCTGTTTCTGGTATTTCAGCGGCCGGAAAGTTGCCATGATCGGCTCAGTGGCAATGATGGCGATGGCCTGGATACTCGAATTTCTGGCGGGGCACTTTGGATTTTTCGGAGGAACATACACCTACTCGGGAACGTTTCCAGGTTTGTCGATTTGGGGAACTCCCCTCATGCTCGGCCCGCAGCATTTTGCCTATTACTTCTTCATGTCTTATTTCATTTCAAATCTTCTGGTTGACGGTGCGCCGGTCTCTTCGGCAACGGGCTCGTGGAATAGGTCATTGTTTGTTTCATTTGTTGCAAGCATCATTGTCGCCGGTATAGACATGATGGCAGATCCGACGCAGGTGAATGTGTATCATCTGTGGGAATGGAAACGTCCTTCGGCATATTACAACATTCCCTACGAAAACTATCTCGGTTATATTGTGGTGTACACGATACTCTTGTTTGTCTATAAACTCATGGAACGGAAGATGGTCGCCAGACCCATCGGTTCGATTTATACGTCCGTTGCTTTTATTCCCATAGTGATGCATTGTACCAGGTTCGTTGAATACTCTTCTTCGGGACTGGGCGGGATAGGGTTGATTGGTGGCTTCACGATGTTGTTTCCGTCTATTCTGGCTCTCGGCAGGTTGGTTGATTTTCGAAGACCGGAGGAACGGCCGTAGGGACGTTCATCGCTGATTGATCCCTGAGGAGCAAGCGTCCTTTTGATACCATAACGTTGTTGTCGCCATCCTCGCAACCCGATGACCAAGTGGCTCTATTCCAATCAAATGATGCGAATGAAGATAGCGCGTTGCTCTATACAGCGGGTGATGACGTGATGCAGGATGCCGGGGGCTTTGAGGCGGGCCGCCCCGGGGCCTGAGATGAACAAGGTCCCCGCCAGCCGCCTCCGCCTGACGCAGCACTTTGCAAAGACGCGGGACGTTATCCCCGGGTTCGACAGTGCTAGGTAAACGATTTGGTGATTGCTGAGTTATTGCATACATTTACGTCATGCTTGTTTTTTGGTCGTGTGCCTATGGATTTCGGGGGTGCATTGGATGCCCTGAATCCGCTTGGGCGGATGAATATTGAGTGATATGAAGATGTTCAGCTGTTCCGGCGTCGGCTCTGTGGTCTGGAGAACACGCCCGTCTTTTGAAAAAAATTCGATCCGATGAAGACGCTCCATCACCGTGCGAATACGCTCCCAGGTAAGACCCGTTCCCCGCTCCGCGATCCTCACCAGCAGCAGAGCCAGGAAGCACAGAAACACATGCGCCTCGATCCGCTGATCCTTCCGATGGTAAACCGGCCGCAGATCCAGCGTGGTTTTCAGGGTCCGGAAGGCCCTCTCCACTTCGAGGAGCTGCTTGTAACCCAGTGCAACATCCTCGGGACTCAAAGTGTCATCGCTGGTGGAGAGGATGTACTTGCCGTCCAGATGGGCCTCCTGTTTGATCTTGCCCCTGTCGATCTTGATACTGCCGTCCTTGAGCTGCCGGAGGTATCGTCCCATCGTCCGGTGGGCCAACAACTCACATACATTCTTCTTGTGGATCCTGCCCCTCTGATCCCCCAACTCGGCAAGGGATGTCTCTATCCTGGCAAGGATTTTCTCCCGGGTAGCTTTGTCCCTCCTGGCCTCATCGGGATTGTGAACCAGGATGAAACGGCGGCGGCGCTCCCCGCTGCCGACGACTACTTCCTTGATCTGAAGGTTCTCCCTGATCTTGAGGTATCTTCCCCGCTTGGCCAGGACCTTTTTATGGACCTCCTGGTCGTCCCGAAGTTTCTCCCCGATTATGTAATGACCCCCGGCCCTCTGAAGTACCAGGCGGTTGTTTTCGGAGTTCATCCCCCGGTCCATCACCCAGACACATCGCGAAAGCTTCCAGCCCAAAAGATCGTTCTTGACCGTCTCCACGGTCTTCATGTCCGACGTATTTCCCGGCATGATCCAGCACTTCACCGGGATGCCCTCCTTCGTCACGGCCAGACCGATAACGATCTGCGGAAGATCCGGCCGGTGATCCTTGGAGTGACCGTACTGCCGAAGGCCATTCTCGTCTTCCTCATCCATCTCGAAGTAGGTGCCGGTGGTGTCGAAAAAGAGCAGATCCACTTCCAGATTCAACAGATCCGCAACCGACCAGAACACCTCCTTGTGGATCGTCTCCCGGTACTCCAAAAGGACATCCATCGCCCGGTAGAGGTGCTGAAGCTCGATTGGCTCGGGGTTACCCAGGGCGATGTCCTCTCTCACCCATTCCTCGACACCTCGCTTGGAGTCGGGGGACAAGGCACGGTTGGCCACCATGGCAAAGGTCGCCCACTCCACAGGAGACGTAAACGATCTTTCCTCAAGGCAGTCATGAAGGACCCTGTGAAGCCCCAGGGTCTCCCACAGGGATCGCAGGAGGTAAGCCCCGCCCATCGGCACGCTCTTCACGAACTGCAGGGGCCCTTCGCCATGGGTGGTCCCCTGAATCTGGCGGGCATCTTCCGGGGTGAGGAAACGGCTGATGCTCTTTGCCAATCTCTTCAGGGCGTCTATATCCAGGGTGTCCGTTCTGCCGAAGGTATGCAGGACCCTGGCCTTGGCGGTTCGGGTCTTTTGGTCCCAGTCGTTATGGGCAAGCTGCACGTAGGTCACGCTGGTGCCGTTCTTGTTCTTTCTGGAGATCGTTCGGATATACATGCCTATTCACATGGCATGTTCCATCTTCATTGTCAAGTATATTATGATATGGTCGTGTGCCTAGGCAATTTTCACTTTTCCGGAAACCCGCCATCGAGATTTCAATGACTTACGCCGATCCCGCGGTACGCAGGGGTCGCGCCATCGCCTGGCGGCTCTGTCACGCCCCCTGCAATCCGCCTTTTCCCAGTCGCCGGGTGCGCTTTGCCCGCGATTGTCTATAAGATCGCCAAGAGGCGACCGCATCGCCCGTTTTGATCACCCCCTTTCTTTCCCCCTCAAGGGGGACCCGCCACCCGCCCTCTAAAAGGTACCTCCTCTCTCTAACGCTTTCCATTGTAGCGCGGGCTCCCGGCTCCGGCCGTCAAGGGTATACAAGCTCCGGCATGGGCTTCGACCCTGCGGGCCTTGCAGCCCACCGGAAAAGCGTATTTTTTCCGTCACAGCCCGTGAAGGGGCTTTAGAGGTAAGGCGCTCACGGTCAGTGCCGGAAAAAATCTTCCTTTTCCTTGCCTGCGCCCTTGACTGCCTCCGCGCTCACTCGCTGCTCCGACAACGGCCCGCTCCCGCCGCTCCGCCTTCTTCCTCGTTCCGCCGCGCTTCGCTTGCGTCGCTCGTCATCCGGCTGCGCTGTGCTCGCTTGGCCTGTCTTCGCCACGCTCGTTCGCCCCGCGCTTGGGTCAAGCGAAAAATCGAGAGGAGGTGTTGGTTATGTCTATTTGGTCCGTCATCGGTTCCCGATGCTTGCCCAGCGAATGGGATTCCCGTGTCGGGGATGTGGTCGATCTGCTCTTGTCCCGCGGGCATCGGATCTGTTCGGGCGGCGCTGTAGGCGCCGATCTCGCAGCGCTTCGTTCCCTGGTCCGCCATGGCGCTTCCGCCTGTCAGGGCTCTTCGGTGTTTCTGCCGGGTGATATGTCGTTGGCGCCGCCTTCGTGCTTGCCCTGGCTCTCCCGGTTCGCCGCTCTGGGCGGTGAGATCGTGGAAGGTTCAGCATCAGAGCGTTCCTCCCGCCGGGAGGTGGTTGCCGCGCTTCTCATCCGAAATTGCGCCATTGTCCGGGCCTCTGCCGGCGTGGTCGCTTTCGTCTCCGGTTGTTCTACAGGTTCTTGGTTCACCGTCGGTCAGGCGATCCGGCGCGATCTGGCCGTGGTCGTCTTCCCGGTGGATGGTCCGTCGGGTCTTCATCGTTTTGTCCGCGGTTCCTGGGTTCCCTGCCGTTCCCTGGCTGGGGCTTATGTCTTCACGTATTTCGAG
>Ga0208196_1003164_pt1 | contig 14201 bp, 12 predicted proteins | sample AD_JPNNA7_MetaG_FD_184443 | JGI IMG/M metagenome (GOLD analysis project Ga0208196, IMG submission 184443) | Active sludge microbial communities of municipal wastewater-treating anaerobic digesters from Japan - AD_JPNNA7_MetaG (SPAdes) (version 2) | ecosystem: Engineered > Bioreactor > Anaerobic...
CGGCAGTACGATGTTCACGATGTTGGAGAATGGCAATGTGGGGATAGGGACGAGTAACCCCCAGTATACGATTGACATTGCGGGTACTATCAATGCGATCGCAATTCGCACGCCTTACGAACACACGATAACTGTGGCCAAGGCTGGCGGCGATTACACAACTATCACTGAGGCGCTTAACGCTATCACTGACAATGACGCCACTCACCTTTATCATATCAAAGTGATGCCGGGTGTTTACGAAGAATCAATCACCATGAAGCCCTACGTGGACATCTCCGGTTCAGGCGAGAACTCAACTATCATTTCCGGCACTGGTGGAACAGTGGTGACGGCGGCCGCTAATTCTTTGTTGGAGAAAGTTAAGATTACTCGGTCCGCCGCCGGAGAAGTTTATGGCGTCAGCGGCAGCAATGTTGACAATTTTATTTTGCGCGATGCTAATATTAATGTTACGAGTACTAACAATATTGTAATAGGAGTCTGTGTGGATAATGGCTCGGCCAATGTGGTTATTGATAATGTTCAGATGACTGTCGTAGGTCAAGGAAACACAGCAGGCGCTTATGGTATTTACTCGGAGAACACTTCAATTGTCTATGTTTATAATTCTCAAATGACCGTAACACAAACCGGAAACCAGCAAGCGTCGGGGATATTTTCTTACGAGACCAATAACAAAGTCTACTTTTACAATTCTGGTGTGACTGTTAATCAGACTGGTACTGGCCCATCCTTGGCAATGCATGTTGATTCTGGTTACGCCGATTTGCAATTTGTTTTCAGCAACCTGACGGTTACCGCTACTAATAATTATGCCTATGGTTTTTATTTTGGTCAGTATGACAGCAATGATAGCACTGGTCTAATTGTTGGTTCTAAGGTGTCGGTTACAGGTTCTCATTCCACCAATCAAGTAATGGGTTTAATTGATTGGGGAGACTCCGGCCATGCCAATGTGACAATTCGTGATTCCATAATTACGGCCACCAACTTAACTGGCCATAGTACTGGTATTGGCAATGCTTTTGGTTCCGCGACAAAAATTTTTGATTCGGAAATTACCGGAGTTGGCACGGGCGCTGGTAAATTTGGAAGAGCGATCAAAGCTACTTCCGGTACCGGTCCTCTTTATGTTCAAAACAGTAAACTTACTGGTACCGGAAACAGTAGTGCTTCCGGCCAGGGTGTATATGTTCCGAATGGCGGAAATGTAACATTGCTCAACAACCAAATTTCCGGCTCAACCAAAGACATCGTAATTGACGCTGGTGGTACCGTTAATTCAAGTTTCAATACCTACACTTCTCTCACCAATGCCGGCACTTTGCGTAACGTCTCTTCCGACCTGACGACTGGCAACTTCTTGGTGAGTGGGAAGATTGGTATCGGCACCACCTCACCATGGGCTCAGCTCTCGGTTAATCCGAACGGCATTTCTGGTCCGGCGTTTGCAATAGGTTCTTCAACTCTGACGAACTTTTTGGTTGATAACGGCGGTAATACAACTATAAACGTGGATTCTGGTTCAGTTCAAAATCCATTCACCTACAAACGTGGCGACACTACAAATTTCAAGATTGATTACTTGGGCGGTTTATACACTGCTGCTATAAGAACAATGTCAGCTGGTAACTCATTATCGCTTGGTTATACAGGCAATAATAATGTTGGAAACATTAATCTTGTTCAGATAGGAAACGGAATGACTCGAGCCAACACATCGGGTAATCAGGCGGCATTAGCAATTATTCCAACCTATAACCAAACGTCGGGTACTGCCGCCAATACTGATCTTCTTATCAACCGCACAGAGACGGCCTTGGGCTCTGGCTTACAGTATCTCATTGACGCGCAAGTTGGTGGAGTATCAAAATTTAATGTAACAAATACTGGCAATGTCGGTATTGGCACCTCTACTCCCGACTATACTTTTCAAGTCTACATTGATGCCTCTAACGAAGGGCACGTGGCATCAACGGGTGACTGGGCACGCAGTTCGGATAGCAGTCTGAAAAAGAATATTCTGACGTTGGAAGGGGCGCTTGACAAAGTGATGCAGTTGCGTGGCGTGCGCTATGATTGGTTGGCTGACGAGGAGGCGACGGGCAGCGCGCACATTGGCTTTATCGCGCAAGAAGTGGAGGCCATTTTCCCCGAATTTGTTGATGCCGGAGCAAGTGGTATCAAGGGTGTTTCTTACGGTGCCTTTACGCCGGTTCTTCTACAGGCGATTAAAGAACAACAGGGAATTATTCTGTCTATGACGAGTGCTTCAACAACCGGACTTATCTTTGCTTCCTCTACCAACGCGATTGAAGATCGCATGACCGAAATTACCAGCGAGCTTTCTGATAACTTTATAAATTATTTTGAAGAAAAAATTTCAAACAGCTTTAAGTTGGTGAAGGAATTTGTGGCAGAAAGAGTGAGTGCTATGGTTGGTTACTTTGGCTTCGTTAAGGCCGGTAAGGTCCACTCGTTGGAAGGCTATGAAACTGTTGATAAAGCGACTGGTGACACTTATTGTATTTATATAAAAAACGGCGAAGTGCACAGCGCTCTTGGCGCGTGTGATGAAATTTCTGTTACCACAAGCGAAGACTTGTCGTTGAGAGAAGACGGTGGAGCGTCAAATGAAGTAATTATAGATAATGCCGTACCAGACACCTCTTTTGATGATGGAGATGAAACTAGTACGACCACCCCACCTACTGAAGAGCCGGCTGATGAAACTAGTACAACCACCCCACCTGCAGAAGATTTGGTCGATGAAGCTGGTACGACTGTCACAGAAACCATGGAGAGTGATTTGGAGGTTGAACCTCTGGCTGAAGAAAGTCAAGAAGAACCGACTGCCAGTCCTTCGGCTGACGAAGAACCCCCCTCGGAGCCTAATCCAACCCCTGATACCAATCTGGACTAAAGCTATTAATTTATTGACGTTCATTGACCAAAATAAGGATTTCAGACTGTAAAGGTTAAAGAAGAATTGGAGGAACGATTTTTTAAAAACCCGTCTATCGACGGATAAACTTCAAGCTTTAGATGCTTAGACCCTGGTCTTTGCCGAAACAAAAAGAGATTGTTCTTATTTTTCTAAAGTTTTACAATACAAGTGTGAAAATCTTCATTAAGAATTTAATTTTTTTTACTCTGATGTTGCCGCTTTTGGCGGTAGCGGGCACGATAGAGGGTGACCAATATGCCTGGGGCGAGAATGTCGGTTGGGTGAATTTTGGCACTGAACAGGGCGAGGTTACGGTAACGGATAACGCCCTTACCGGCTACGCCTGGGATGCAATTTATGGTTGGATTAATTTGGCACCCGAAAAGGCCGGCGTCTTTAATGATGGCGCTGGCAATTTGTCGGGTCAGGCCTGGAGCCAAAATGCTGGTTGGATTGACTTTGCCGGGGTGACGATTGACACAACGAGCGGCCGTTTTTCCGGTCTGGCGGAAGGCGATATTTACGGACGGCTAAACTTTGATTGTAGCCATTGTGGCGTGGTAACGGATTGGCGGCCAGCGAGCTCCGTGACAGAAACTCCAACAGAAACTTCAACAGCTGGGCCGTCAGGCAATATTGTGGTTTCTCCGCCTCAGCCCAAAGTGTTGCAGCCGCTCGCGACAAAAATTTTAGAAATTGAATTAGTAGAGAAAATAAAAAAGGCGTTAGCGATATTAGTTCCTGGCTTTGTCAAAACCAGGTTGTTTGGCGGTGATGAATTAGATTTGCCCTTGAGTGAACTTTTGTCAAAACAAACACCGTTGGCGTTGAAGAACCCTTCAAGCTTGCTTAGTCCGGAACCGGAGCGATTCGCGCTTAGCCCGGCGGTAAAGAGCGTATCCTTGGCGTTAAAAGCCAAGTGGCAAGTCGCGCCGCGCGAGGCGAGCAGGTTTGCTTTGCAAGGTTTGCCAAAAGATGTGGCTTTATTGACAAACAAGTTTCCGCAAGTTGGCCGAGTGTTAAACGATTTGGGCGTGGACAGAATGTCAGATGTCAAAAAATTGCAAGGGTTGCGGTTGGCGATGCCAAGTTTTTCAAAATTGTTTGATTGGCCGAAGGCTGAATTTGGAGTTGGCAAGATGGCGCTCGTGAAAAACTTGCCGACATCGGAGCTGTCGCTTGTTGAGAAAGAAAAAATGCCGAGCGAGATTGTTTTTGCTCGAGCCTTTGAAGAGCGGATAGATCTAAAGTCTAACTTAACATTTGATCCTAAGGGTCAGCCGACACAGGAAATTCGGACGATTGTTGGGAAGAGGATTAATCTAGTGGTGAAACCGGATGCCCCGGCGCAAAAAGTAACTGGCTATATTATTTTAGCCGAACAGACAGAGAAGAAAACGGCGTTTAAGACCTCAATGAATTTGCTGGTTGCGACGGCCGCGTTCGTCGCGCCGGAATTAGCCAAATCATTGGAGTCTAAATTGGTAGAAAAGGTCTTTGTTTTGTCAGAGTTTGAGTATCATGATGAAGACAAGGATGGCATTTACACGGCAGATGTGGAAACGCCGGCGGTGGCTGGTGAGTATCGGGTAATTACGGTAGTTGATTACTTGAATCCCGATTTGGGCGCTAAGGAAATTCGCTTGAGCATGGTCGTTGACCCGGAAGGTTACGTCTTTGCCAAAAATGGACTATATGAGACGCGTATTTCCAAAGCGACGGTAACTTTGTGGTGGTTGAATTCCCAAAAAGACGAATATCAAATTTGGCCGGCAAAAGAATACCTGCAAGAGAACCCGCAAGTGACAGACTCGCGCGGCACATATTCGTTTTTGGTGCCGGAGGGCGTTTATTATATAACAACAGTGGCGCCGGGCTTTGAGGATTATCAGAGCGATTTGTTTGATGTGACAGAGGGGGATGGTATCCACCTAAACATTGAACTTAAACCAAAAAGTGGTTGGTTCTTTAGGATGAACTGGGAGCTGGTAGCGCTTATCGTTATCGCGCTGGCGGTTATCTGGGGAATGGTGGTGAGGCCGATGATTAGACAAAGGAATAAAAGATAAGCATTGTGACGAGGGGTCTAGACCTGAGACAAGTCGCGTTTGCGGCCAGAAAAGCAACACAGATTACCGGTTTCCTCTGCCTCTGATGATGACAAAAAATTATTAATTAGTTATTATTAACAAAGGGATAAAAAATATGGAGAACAACAGAAAAATTAAAGCAAGTTTTATTTTAGTTATCATTTTGATAGTCACTAATTTGTTGTGGGCGTGGGCATATTTCCACGAGCGGTCGGAATTGGCTGACCAGCAATCGTTTGAACGAGCGGAGATGCTCAACACCAAGGTGGTTGGTTTTCTCAAGATGTTCATTGATGACGTTTTGTTGGCCCAACAGGAGGTTAGTTTTGATACGCGTCTGAAGTTGGAAAATGCCGTGCGCGACCTAAATGATAGCGAAGCGCTGGCCCAGTGGGACAAATTTATAAATAGCAAGACTGAGGCTGAAGCGCAGCAGGAAGTAAAAAAACTGTTGTCAATGTTGGTGAACAAGGTTCAGGTTGCCAGCGAATAATTTTCAATCCGAATTTTGAATTTGTTCTCCAATCTAAAAAGCTCCATGTCAAGGAGCTTTTTGCGTGATTGCCAAGCGGAGATGGGCCGTCGCGGGGCTTTTGTTTACCGCAAATTTTTGATAAAGTAAGTTGGAACCGGGTTGCCGCCCTAGCTCAATTGGTAGAGCAATGGTATCGTAAACCATAGGTTGTCGGTTCAAATCCGACGGGCGGCTCATGAGAATGTAAAATGTAAAGGTTAAAATTTAAAATCAGAAAACAAAAAAGATGTAGGTTCTCCATTTTAATTTAATTTTGTGCAAGATAAACAAAAAATTGAAGAGCAAATAGCAGCGTTGGAGGCGGAAATGGCCGACCCGAGCTTTTGGCAAAATAAAGACTTGGCTCAAGAAAAAGTTCAGGAGTTCAATCGTCTAAAACAAGAATTGGCCGGGGTCGGCAAATATGACAAAGGCGACGCAGTTGTCACCATTTTTGCCGGCGCCGGCGGCGATGACGCTGAAGACTGGGCGGCGATGCTTTTGGCAATGTACCAGAAATATGCTGAACGGCAGAAATTGGAATTTTATCTCATTCACGATAACCAAAATGACCATGGGGGCTATCGCAACGTGACCTTTGAGCTTCAGGGCAGTAATGCTTACGGTAAGTTGAAAAATGAATCGGGTGTCCATCGTTTGGTGCGTCTTTCGCCGTTCAACGCCAAAAGTTTGCGGCATACCTCTTTTGCTCTGGTGGAGGTTATTCCGCGTTTTGCCAAAACTAAAGAAATAGAAATTCCCGATGAGGAATTGAAAGTGGAATTCACGCGCGCCAGCGGACCGGGCGGCCAAAATGTGAACAAACGCGAAACGGCGGTGCGAATTGTCCACTTGCCGACCAATCTTTCGGCGCACGCCGAGTCGGAAAGGTCGCAAGCGCAGAACCGCGACAAGGCGATGGCAATTCTTTCGGCCAAACTTTACAAAAAAATGGAAGATGACCGTTTGAAAAAAGAAAAGGGAATGTATGTTAGCAAGACGACCGAGATAGAATGGGGCAATCAAATCAGGTCCTATGTCCTTCATCCTTACAAGTTAGTCAAGGACCATCGAACTGAATTTGAGACCAGTAATGTTGAGGCCGTGCTTGATGGTGAGATAGATGGGTTCCTTGAAGCGGAAAAAAATTTGTTTTCTTGAATATTTGCGGTAAAATAGAGTGAAGCAACCATGATTTATTTTGATAAAGTTACAAAAGTTTACCCTAACGCCAAGGCCTTGGAAGACGTTACTTTCACGGTTGAGTCTGGCGAATTTGTGTCTATTGTTGGCCATTCCGGCGCCGGCAAGACAACTTTGTTAAAAATGATTTTGGCGGAAGACAAGCCCTCGGCTGGGCAAGTCTTTTTTGACTCGATTAATATCCACAAAACCAATCGCCGAGATATCCCCAGATTGCGTCGGCGGATTGGCAGTGTTTTTCAGGATTTTCGTCTTTTGCCGAATAAAACCGCTTATGAGAATATCGCTTTTACGATGGTGGCAGCTGGTCGTTCTGATGAGGAAATTGCTTTAGATGTGCCACACGCGTTGGAGCTTGTCGGCTTGGGTGACAAAAAGTGGAATTTTCCCAGTGAGTTATCGGGCGGTGAGCGTCAACGGGTGGCAATTGCCCGCGCCATTATCAACCAACCGGATTTGTTGATTGCCGATGAACCGACTGGCAATCTTGACCCGATCGCCGCGTCTGAAATTATTGAGATTTTCAAAAAGATTAATGAAATCGGGACAACTATTATCCTGACAACACACAACAAGAAAATTATTGATTCGCTTGGCCGCCGGGTTTTGACCTTGGACCAGGGCCACATTGCCAGAGACGACAAAGACGGACAGTACGTGATTTAAGAAGTTGGAAGTTATAAGTCAAAAGTTGTATACGAATAGCATTAAAGAATGTGCACACACAAATAAAATTAAAAATAACAATAAATTAGTTTTACGTTTTGAGCTTTAAGTTTTGAGTTTAAAAAAATATGTTCTGGATAAATACAAAAAGAATTTTCAAATTTGGTCTTGTCAACTTTTGGCGAAATGGTTTAGTGTCGTTTGCGTCGGTGATGTCAATGTCATTTACGCTCTTCGTGGTTGGCGGTTTATTTTTGGCTAACAATTTTATGAATTCCGCTCTGGACGAGGTTAAAAGCAAGGTAGATATCAGTATTTCTTTCAAGACCGACGCGCCGGAGGGAGACATAGAGGCGCTAAAAAATGAATTGGCTCTTTTGTCGGAGGTCAAAGAAGTTATTTATTCTTCGCGCGAAAGCGAATTGGCTAATTTTCGTGAAAGGCACAAGGACAACGAGATTTTGATGCAGTCGCTTGATGAAGTCGGCAATCCTTTTGGCGCGCGCCTAAATATTTTGGCAGTGGACCCAGACCAGTATGATGTGATTACGCGGTTCGTGGAAAACAAAAGCAGCCCTGAATTAGGCGGCGACCAAATTATAGACCAAGTCAGTTATAAGAAAAATGTAGTTGATAAATTGTTACGCTTGATTGAAACCAGCCAGAAGGTGAGTTTTGGCATCAGTTTTGTTTTGGCGCTCCTGGCCATCTTGGTTGTTTTCAATACTGTGTCGCTCGCGATTTATACCTCGCGTGAAGAAATTTCGGTGATGCGTCTGGTGGGGGCGGGCAATTTTTATGTTAAAGGACCGTTCGTAATTGAGGGCATTATTTCCGGTATTCTGTCATCGTTTATTGCCCTAATCGCTTTGTATCCGGCGGCGATTTGGGTGCGCGACCTGACCGCAGGTGTTTATGGCGGTGTTAATCTTGTTTCTTTTTACACCGCTAACTTTGGCAAAATTTTCTTAATCCTGTTTTTGACTGGGATTATCTTGGGCTTGATTGCCAGTTTTTGGGCGACAAGACGATACGCGAAAGTATAGCAAACAGTATAAGGAAAATCCCGCCAAAGCAACTTTGTTGTTTTGGCGGGAGTTTTAATTCCTTGTTTCAAATCCTGCTTCTCCTCTCGCTTAGCTTTTTCCCAAGTGCCGGAGTTTTTTCAAGAAATTGTAAAGCTTATAGAGTCGTGGCTGAAGCGGGATATCAATCAAACCGACATAGGCGAATTCCAGGCCGCCGAATTGGCGTTTGAAGGTGGTAATAGACGGCCAAAGTTTTTCATCAATCCCGCCCAAGTCGTAATATTTGAAGCCGCGCGCCTTGGCCTCACGAGCCGCTTGCCAATGCAGGTAAGTTGTAACTTTGGATTTAAGGCATTCGGTGGCAGAAGCGCCATAAAGATAAGTGGCAGTGTCGCCAAAAAAGAGGACATAGTGGGTGGCGGCCGGTTTGTTGTGTTGGTAGCCGTAAAAGGTGCCGATGGAAAGTTGGTCGGGGCTAGTTTCATCTTCAAGTGCCGGCAAAATTTTAAACATTGAATCAAAATAAGTTCGCGGCGGGTAGAGGTTTTTGCCGCTGTTGCGGCTAATCGTATCCTTGGCCATCTGCCAGAAATCGCTTTGGTTTATTTCTTGTCGATGATTTTTCAAGGTGACGGTGACACCTCGCCTTTCCGCTCGGTTTAGATTGGAACGAGTAGAGGAGTGAAAAGAAGCTAAAATTTCTTCTTCCGGTTTTGTCAGGTCTAAGGTCAGGTTATATTTTGGTTGAATGTAATAGTCGGGACGGAAAAAGCGCTCCTTCTCCAGCTCGGCGATGACCTCTTCTTGAACTGGCGGTTCCAGACGTAAAAAAACGAGGTGACGGTATTTTTGGGCCGCCCAATCTCTAATAAAAGAAAAAACGGCGTTGATTTTTTGTTGGTCCAGAGTTTTGGCCAGGACGGGTCCGCGCGGCAAATAGCCGTAAGAAAAACCAAAAGGCAAAGAATGTTCGGCCAACATAAAAGCGGCGATTAGTTGGTCGCCATCGGTAACAAAAAAACGTTCAATTTTTTTACCCCAGTCTTTTTTGAACTCGCCCCATTCCCAGGTTTGCATAAAGACGCCCACCGGCGGGTAATTGTTTCTGATAAAAATATTCCAGCTCTCTCGGTCGCTTGATTGGGCAGGAGTAATTTGCATTTTACTCTATGTTGATTAACGTCGCCTGGTCGCCGATTTTCAGGTTATGTTTTTGGACGAAGCCGGCGTTAACTTCCAAGACATAACGAACCGGCACGTTTGGTTGATAAAAAACTGGCGCGAGCGGGTCAAAATCCTCAGTCGCGTTTTCGGTGATGTCAGCGATTTGGCCGTTTTCTAGCCAAATAATGTCTAGGGGGAAGTTCATATCGGGCATCCAAAAGCGGTAACGATAAGGCAGGTCAAAAACAAAAAGCATTCCCTCGTTCTCATCTAAAGCGGGGCGACCGGATAAACCCTTGGTCACCGCTTCGGTGGAGGTGGCCAGTTCAACCGGGATAGAAATATCATTAATCCGCACTAAAGATCCGTCATAAGTCGGCGGTTGGAAATAGTTTTTTATATTTTGAGCGGGAGTCAAGACGGTTTGAGGGTAAAAAAACAGAGTTATGAGCGCGACGATTATCAGAAAAATCAGCCAAAAAACCTTTTTTCTAAGCAAATTAAAAACCATAAATTATCGGTCCAGTTTATTATAGCATAATGCAAAATTAAAACTATAAGAATTTAAACCAAGAAACAGGCCCATTTGATGGCCTGTTTCTTTACGTTTGATATTTTTTAATCTGTCATCGGGCATTTGGACATATTTCGACCAAAGCCGTTTCTTGATTGACCAAACATCTGGCGTGGTCCCTGGCCTAGCCCAAGCTCCTGTCTGATTTCGGCCGCTTCTTCAAACTTTCCTTCGCGCGTTAGTTGCCAGGCTTCGGCAAAGAGATTGAAGTTATCCTCGTTGATGACTTGGGTAACCCGACCGCGATTGCCCATCAGTTCTTTCCAGGTCTCATAGTTTTTTGTTTCCATGGCCTTGATCATATTCTCGTGTCTTTCGGGGGAATAGTTGGGACCAGATTGGCCCGGATTGCCCTGATAAGCCATTGCGGTGGAAGCAAGAAGAGTTATTGCCAGCAAAGAACCGACAATGATTGTTTTTTTCATAAGGTAAATATTTTCTTTGTAATACGACCTTTACTGATTATTACGATTGCCGGAAAAATTTCTTTCAAGATGTCTGGGCATCATCATTCGTGAACCTGGGTGAGGACCAAAATTGGCTCTCTGCCAAGGATAAATGCCGGTGGCGCTAAACTCACAATCGGCCGTTTGTTCGCCGATCACTCTAACTAACTGTCCAGTTCCGCGCTCAATCGGTGGAGCCCAAAAAGTTTCTTGGTTGGTATAAATTACCCAAGTCTTTTGTTGGGGATCTTTTAGTTGAAAGCTAAGGTTATCCTTATAGATGATTATTTCGCCGGCCAAACGACCAGCTTCTGGTTGGAGCCAAAATTCAAACCGTCGTTCACCGAGGCTTTTATAAAAAGGTAGTGCCTGGCCAAAACGGGTATCAAGGTATGCGCCAAAACCAAAGGCATAGGCGGTTGCGCCAATGATTAAACTAGTCATCAAGCTTAAGGCGATTACATTACGAGGCCTTAGGCGATAGCCCGTCTTGGTGGCCGAAAAGTTTAGGCTTGCCAGATAGGAGATGATAACAATTAAAATTAACCAGATGTGGGGCAAGGTGCTTAACAGTTGGTTGACAAAACCTTGTTTGGCCCAAAAAATAGTTACCAAATCATTGTCGCCGGCAAAATAAAGGATTACACCAAATGATAAACCGCCAATGATGATAGAAATTCCAAACAGTAGCCACAACAATTTATCCTTGGCCAAAAACCGCCAACGAGCCTTAGGCGCGATTTTTTCTTCTTTGATTTTGTCTATTAAATTTTTACTTAAGTCAGTCATTTTTTTTATTTATTAAGGGTAGCTTTTTTGAATTTGAGTTTGGCTCGGTTCAGTCTGGCAGCTACAGTCCCAAGGGGGATTTTTAGAATGTCGGAGATTTCTTCGTAGCTCTTGTCTTCCAAGTAACGCAGGACTAAAATTTCTCTGGCTTTGGCGTCAATTTTTTCTAGGATTTTATCTACCAGATGGCTGGCTTCGTTTTGTTTGGCGAGGGACGAGCTATCTTCGCCGCCGTCTATTTTTTGCAGAAATTTTTCAGCCTCTTCTCCTGTAAATTTCAGACGGCTCTTGTTCTTAAGATAGTCTACCAGATGGTTGTGAGTAATCCGATAGAGCCAGGAAGAAAACTTCAGATTTTGGTCAAAGTCGTTCAGATTAAGATAGCACTTTAAAAAAACATCTTGCAGTAAATCGTCTTCGTCATCACGCTGGCCAATGAGTCGACGGCTGTAACGCCTAAGCGATGGCTCATATTTTTTTACCAGGCAGGCAAAAAAATCGGGGTTGCTCACGGCCAGAGCAACCAACTCTTCATCGGTTTTGGGCTCACAATCTAAAATGATCATCTGTTTATTATAATACGATTTATGGCAATTTTCCTTGCGTTTCGGAGTTTTTAATCGTCATCAAGAGAGCTTAAGGCTTCTTGAGCCGGCAAATAATTTTTATTGTAGAAGACGGCCTTTTCAAATTCGGCTCGCGCCTCGTCCTTTTGGTCTTGGGCTAAATAACTTTGGCCACGCAAAAGATAGAGTTCGCTGTCGGCCTTGTTGTTGTCGGCAAAGATTTTATCCGTCAAGGCAAAAACTTTGTCGTATTGTCTCAGGGCAAAATAAGCTTTGATTGGTTCGTTTTGGTACCATAGAAAGTGTTTTGGCAAATTGGCGGCGACCTTCTCAAAGGCGGACACTGAACCGGTGAAATCGCCAAGGTAATAATTGGCGACGGCCAAATTAAGGTTGGCGTTTATATCCGTGGGATTTTGACTCAATTGGTTTTGAGCCAAGGCGACGGCTTTTTGCCAAGCAATATTTTCAGTTAGGTCTTCGCCTAAAATTTTTTCTATCGCTGCTTGCTGTTCAGGTCGGGCAATAACTAAATAAGCATTATTGAATGGTTGCCACAACCTTTCAAATTCTTGGTAAGCAAAACGCAAGTTTTTGCCTTCTAGCGAGTCGTCCTGGATTATCTCGTTGGTTGTTTCATCATAACCTTTAATGACTCGGTAATGAGCGTAATCCTGGTCAGGATAGAGGAGTGTGCGGACGACAATCGGCAAGTCCAGATTAATTAGGGCTTTCAGTTTTTCAATGTTACCGGCCGGACGATAGAAGACAACAAGGCCATAGTCTTTGGCTTTGGCTGCCAATTCGTTCGGGGGGGTCGATTTGTCATCGTTCTGGCCAGTGAGGTTGTGATTAGGTCGTAAGTCATTGGCCAGGTCTTCTTGACTTGCGTTGACCCCAAAGTAAGACAGGGCCATGGAGAGGGCGGCCGGCGCGCAGTTATTGAAAGTTTGATAAACGTGATAATCGGTTGATAAAATTTTTTGCCCGGTTTGGCTCTGGGAGTTTGTTTTATTGGGGACTAAGTTATCGGCTGGTTTTTGATAGGTGGTTGGTTCAGCGCGGTTAATTAGGAAAAAATAAATAGCCGCGGCAATTGCCGCTAAGCCGGCGATTGATAAGAGCAAATAAATAGAGATTTTGAAAAATTTAGACATATCTTACAATCTTTTATACCTGTCTTCGGTTAAAAAGGCAATAGAAGTTTAAAGGAGTTATCAAAATCAGGCAAACAACAAACCCGCTTCATCCACAACAGAAACGAGTCTGTTGTTTTTGAGCGGGTGTTAGTCTTCATTTAAGGTCCCCATATTCCCCATTTTATTCCCTCCACGCTGGTTAACACCCGAATTCTTTGGGTGAAGTCCTTGACCCGTTCCTTCTCCTCCTTTTTTAGGTTGAGAGAGTCAAGGTACCGAGAAAATTCCTCGGCAACCTCTTGGGCCTGTCCCCAGTTTGAGAATTTTTCAAGTTTGGCCAATTTTGTCACCTCCCTTCTAAGGTTCCAATCTAATGAACTAATAACATAAACTGTAGTAAATGTAAAGAATGGGTGGCGATGTTCCAACGTTTTTGCATTACCACATAGGTTTAAACGACGAATTTGGCAAAAGATGAAGTCGTTAAAGATATGGTTTATAATTCAGAAGTGGAAAGCAAAATAATAAAAATTTTAAAACAAGACAAATCAGTTGTTTTGATTGGCCCTTCAGATTCGGGAAAAACCTTTTTTGTTAAAAATAAACTAATTCCCAAACTAGAGATGGAGGGGTACAGGGTTGTTTATTTTGAAGATGGAAACTGTATAGAAGAAAAAGATTGTGACTTTGTGTTTTTTGATGAAGCAGAAACTTTGATTGATCAAAAAATTATTGAAAACAAGGAAAGCCAGTTATATTCGGAAAAATATTTGCAAAAAGTTCAGAATTGGACTAACAAATATTCTGTTTTTACTCAACCGGCGGTTTTTATCATAAGTCGCGATAAAGAAGATATAGAATTTTTGTTAGACAACTTAAAAGAAGTTGGAGGAAAGAAATGTGTTTGTTTGGAATGGAAAGATTTTAAGCCAAGTTTTTAGTCATGGATTTTATTCCAAACTTGTGATAAATTAAGAAACATAATGCCGGATCGTCTAATGGTAGGACACATCCCTCTGGAGGATGGTATCTTGGTTCGAGTCCAAGTCCGGCAGCACTTCGGCAAGCTCAG
>Ga0208196_1003170_pt1 | contig 14187 bp, 9 predicted proteins | sample AD_JPNNA7_MetaG_FD_184443 | JGI IMG/M metagenome (GOLD analysis project Ga0208196, IMG submission 184443) | Active sludge microbial communities of municipal wastewater-treating anaerobic digesters from Japan - AD_JPNNA7_MetaG (SPAdes) (version 2) | ecosystem: Engineered > Bioreactor > Anaerobic >...
CGGGAATTCCGGATTTTATTGATGAAATAATTTTAAGAGCAATTGGCAAAGCCGGTGACAATTCTTTTAACAATGCTCAGGAATTTAAAGAGGCACTAAAGCTTGTTCCCAAAATTGATTCTTTTACTTCATCAGGCATAAATCAGTATATACCCGAAGATGATTATACACCGGTGCTTACTGAAGATGAAGTGATTTCTGAAAAAACTGAATCAAAAAAATTTAATACGTTTACAAATATTTTACTTGTTCTGGTTTTTATTGTGCTTGCAGTAATTGTATATAACGTTGTTAAAAAAACAATAGAAGAATATGAAAAAGATGATATTAACTCATTGAATTATTCGCAGGATTATACAAAAAACCCGCATTACATTTTATCAACTGATTGGTTAAATGTAAAGATTAATACTGATGCCAATCTGAATGCAATATGTTTTACAAACGACTTCAATGGCTTTCTTGCTGGAGATTCGGGTACTTTATTCAGAACAATTAATTCAGGTTCTGATTGGGAATTGGTCAAAACCGGTTATAAAAATAATTTTCATTCGCTTACAATTTCAGATAATAAGATCTTTGTTGCGGGTTCAGATGGTTTTATAGGAATCTATAATGATAAGAATAAACAAATAAAAAAAATCAATACTGGTGTATCTGAAACAATTTTCCAAATCATATTTATTTCGGATTACACCGGATTTGCAGTTGGTTCAAATGGTTTGATTTTAAAGACAGAAGATGGAGGATTAAGCTGGAGCAGGAGGATGAGCAATGTTTCAGAAAATCTATTCTCTGTTGCTTTTGCTGATAATCTTAACGGAACAATTGTTGGCTGGGACGGAATTATTCTTAAAACTATAAATGGCGGGGAATCCTGGAGCAAAGTCAGCTCAAAGTATCAAACTTATTTTAAGGATGTGATTTTTGTTAATGAATTTTTAGGGTTTATTGTCGGTGGTAATGGTATGATTCTGAGATCAGAAAATGGTGGTAATAGCTGGAAAGATATTAATATAAACTCTTCTTCGGGGTTGTACAAAATTATTTTTGATAACAGTGATAACGGAATAATTATTACCAACAGAGGTGAAGTATTACATTCATCAGATGCGGGCAAAAGCTGGAAAATGAAATCTATAGGAAAACCAGTTGCTTTAAATGATATAAAGCAATTAAACTCCGGTAAGTATATGATCGTTGGAAACAACGGAAGCCTATTTAAAAGTGCTCTTCAAAAGAAATGATGAATTAAACTCTTCACTGTCTTTGCTAAACTTTTTATTTTATGAAATCCTTTTTTCATCTTAAAGCTAATATAACATTTATGGTATCAGCACTGATTCTGATTCTTGTGAACTGCTTGTTTACAGGTATTGCCCTACTTAATACTTTTGGTTATGAGTTTGCAGCTGTTAACGGATTATTACTAGTTATAATTTCCGGATTGTTTACTATTTCTAAAATTCAGAAAACTGAATTAAATCTTATAAAAATTTTAAAGAATCTTACAGTATTATTTTTAATACCTCTTATTATCACACTGATCAATTCGCTGCTAACAATGTTCTGTTCATTTTGGGATGGATTAGGTTTTTATTTTTTAATTACACTGCCTTCTTTATTGCTTGGATTTTCCTTAGCCCTTTTAATTGGTTTTTATTTTAAGAAATTCAAACGATCAATTTTTATTCTTGTAATTATTTTACTCGCTCTGATTCCGGTATTTGAAATATACTTTTTCCCACAGATTTATTTTTATTCGCCATTGATTGGTTTCTTTCCGGGTAATATTTATGATGAAGGTCTGAGTCCTGATTTAAAATTATTCTGGCATCAGATAATAGTCTTATCTTTTAGTATTGTAATGATTAATCTGGTTTATAAAAAACGCAATTTGTTGGCAGCTAAAAAGAATCAATTTCTTTTTGAGGTGATTATCTTATTTATAATTTTTCAATTCCTTTCTCCATTTATAGGTTTTTCAACTTCATTTTATAAACTGGAAAATACACTATTTCAAAAAATTGAAACTGAAAATTTCATCTTATATTACGATAAGCTAACTGATGAAGAAGCTGAATATATTTCAATAAGTCAGGAATATTATTACTCAATACTAACAGATTATTTAAAAGTTATTCCTTCAAAAAAAATAAATGTTTATGTTTTTAATAATCGCGAACAGAAGAAGCAATTATTTGGAGCCGGAAATGCTGATGTAACCAAACCATGGCAATATGCTGTTTACTTAAGTGCTGAATCCTGGGATAATACATTAAAGCATGAACTTGTGCATATCTTTTCCGCTGAGTTTGGAACTGGTATTTTTAAATTGGCAGCAGGATTCAATCCCGCACTAATAGAGGGAGTGGCAAAAGCGGTAGAAGGTGTTTCGTACGATTTTGAATTGACTGATTTCACTGCGCTGGCATATAATCATAACTATAAATTGGACATTGTCCCTTTATTTAGCGGATTAAATTTCTTTCGTTCAAATCCTTCTTTAGGTTATACTTACAGCGGAGCTTTTATTAAATATCTTATTGATAAATACGGAATAAATAAAGTAAAAGATTTTTATTCATCAAATGATTTTGAATTTATATTTAACAACAAATTAGAAGATGAACAGAAATTATTTGAGCAATATTTATCAGAATTACCAAGTATTGCCGGACAGGAAATGGCTGATTATTATTTCGGTCGTTTATCCATTATTCAAAAAGTTTGTCCAAGATATATTTCTGACAGATTAGCAGATGCTTATAATTATCTTGAAGAAGGTAATTTGAATAAAGCAGAAAAATTATTTACAGATGTTAATAACAAAGCGCTTAATTATTCAGCTTTGATTGGATTATCAGAAACTTATTATAGGAAAAAGGAAACAAGTAAAGCTGTTAAACTTCTGTCAGCTAATCTGAAAAAATTTTCTGATTCGCCTTATGAATATCTGTTGATGTTAAGATTAGGTGATCTTAATGCCCTTAATGATATGTATCCAATTGCTGAATTAAGTTATCAGAATATTATTGAAAGCAATGCGTCTTTTAATCTTGTTTTTTTATCAAAGCTGCGCTTAAAACTATTGGATAAGGATTTACTTAAAAATTTTCTTGAAGCCGATGATTCACTGAAATATAATATATTGATTAAGCTTAATAAAGATAGCCTTGATTATAATACAATTCCATCTATCTTAAATTTAAGCCATAGTATAAAAACTAATTACAAACAGGTTATAAAGAATTTTAATAAGACTTTTATTATTGATAATTTAGAAAGCAGTTATGCAGTTTATAAGCTATCAGATTTTATGCTGGCAAATGGAGATTATGCTAATGCAAGAAAATACTCGGCATTGGCATTAAGGTATAAAGAACAAAATCCATTTTATTTTGCTATGAAACAAAATTATAACAAAGCGAATTGGTTCTTTAATAACGCGAATAATTTTATAAAATATATTAATCCTGATACAACGGATGTTATCAATCAGTAATAAATCAATTATTAAAAAGCTGAGTCAGAATCCTGTACTAAGTAAGATTGCTCAGATTGCACAGAGTGAAAACAAAAATGTTTTTGTTGTTGGCGGATATGTCAGAGATCTGATATTGAAAAGGGAAAGAAGTGATATTGATATTCTCGTTATTGGAAGCGGAATTGATTTTGCTAAAACAGTTGCCGAAAGACTTAATATCAGGAATGTAAATTATTTTAAAAATTTTGGTACAGCTCAATTCGATTTTGATGATATGAATATTGAATTTGTTGGTGCACGCAGAGAGTCTTATGACAGGAATACCCGTAAACCGATTGTAGAAGACGGTACTTTTGAAGATGATATCAGCAGACGCGATTTTACTATTAATACTTTAGCTGTTTCTCTTAACAAAGATGATTTCGGAAAGCTGATTGATGTTTACGATGGTCTGACAGATATTAAAAATCAGATTATCAGAACCCCTTTAGACCCATTTAAAACTTTTGACGATGATCCTTTAAGGATAATGAGAGCTTTCAGATTTGCTTCGCAATTAAATTTTAAAGTAGAAAAAAATGTAATGAAGGCTGCTTATGAAATGCGTAATCGCCTTTCAATTGTTTCTCAGGAAAGAATAACAGATGAATTCTTAAAGATTTTATCAACTCCAAAACCATCGATCGGATTAAAACTATTATTTGATTCCCGGGTTCTTGAGATTGTGTTTCCTGAAATTGCAATAATGTCAGGTGTTGATCAGCGGAAAGATTATCATCATAAAGATGTTTTTCTACATACACTTCAAGTGGTAGATAATATTTGTGAAGAAACTGATAGTGTCTGGTTAAGGTTTGCGGCATTAGTTCACGATATTGCAAAACCGCAGACAAAAAAGTTTGTTGAAGGAATCGGATGGACATTTCATGGTCACGAAAATCTTGGCGCTAAAATGATGAAAAAGATTTTCCACAGGATGAAATTACCTCTTAGTCAATTGGAATATGTTCAAAAGCTTATCACATTACATCTTCGCCCGATTGCATTAGCAAAAGAAGAAGTAACAGATTCAGCTATAAGAAGATTAGTTGTGCAGGCAGGCGAGGATCTTGAAGATTTAATTACGTTGTGCCGTGCTGATATTACTAGCAAGAATCCTTATAAAGTTGAAGAATATCTTGGTAACTATGAACGCGTTATGCAAAAAGTACGTGATGTTAAGGAACGCGATAATCTTCGTGCTTTTCAGTCACCTGTAAGAGGAGATGAGATTATGCAGATTTGTAATCTTAAACCATCAAGAAAAGTTGGTGAAATTAAAACTGCAATTGAAGAGGCTATACTTGATGGCAAGATCGGAAATAACTATGAAGAAGCTCTTAATTATCTTATGAAAATAAAAGACAAGTTTCTATCAGAGTAATAAATTAAAAATTATATCTTAAGCCAACGAAGTATCTTTTCTCTTCTATTCTGACCAGATTATTTTGAATTCCAATAGATAGGTTAATTGGTATTTGTGTTTGATAGCTTTGAAACTTATCGTTAAATGTAAGATACTTATTAATTAATTCTTCATTATTTAGTATTGCAGTAGTATCGGATTTGGTTTTTTCAGCGGGCTTTTTATCGCTGAGTATTGCATAGACAACTATTCCGGCAATTATTGCAACTCCGGCAACATATAAAAATGTATTGTCTTTTGAGTCGTTTACATTACCTGTATTTCCCGAACTTCCGCCGATTTTATCAGATATTCTGTTAACTTGCTGAGCTTCTGAGATATTAGTTATACCAAATGTTATTACCAATAACATTATAAGGATAGTTTTTACTTTCAATGATTTCATTTGTATAAGTTCTTTTTATTACTGAAAAAATAATACTGAAATAACAGAATAGTTTCAACTGAAAATTAAAATCGATTTTAGATAATATCATTAACTATTTATTAAAGTTATTAGTTACCGTATGTGTAATTATATAACCATTTATAATTAAACAAACCAACTTTCAATCAATTAGACTATTTTTGGGGCAATTATTATCAACGAATGATTGAAAATATTATTGTATTTTAGACCTCCAATTAGGTCTTAAATTTATCAAACGGAGAAACAAATGAAATTTTTCTTTTTCTCAATATTACTTTTGTTAAATATCAATATTTATTCTCAAAGCCAGCTAACCTTAAATGAAGCAATAAAAATTGCACTGCAAAAAAACAGCGGATTACTTTCTAATGAGAATAATCTGCTGAAAAGTGAATCTAATTTAACTGCTGCGTATGGAAACTTTTTGCCCAATTTAAATGCTTCAGGAAGCTGGAGCTGGAATAAAAATAAAGGCGAAGGATATGAAGCTGATTCCCGTAGCTGGTCAGTTGGTATAAATTCAAGTATTGTATTGTTTGATGGTCTTTCAAATTTCGCTAATCTTTCCCGCAGTCAGAATAATTACGAGGCTGTAAAATTAGCTATTGAACAGAAAAAACAGGAAGTAGTCTTTCAGACAATCAATCTTTATTATGCAATTGTTGAGTCTGAGCAGTTATTAAAAGTAAGAGAAGAAGATGTTAAGCAGCAGCAAAAAAACCTTGAAACTATTGAAGAACGAAACAGGTTAGGTTCTGTAACTAAAGCAGATGTTTATCAGCAACAGGTACAATTAGGCAATGCAGAACTGCAGCTGATTCAGCAAAAAAATGTTTTAGAAACATCTAAAAGCAATTTATTGTTTTATCTAGGACTTGATGTTTTAGAAAACTATCAATACTCAGATAATTTTTCTGAAAGAGAAATTAAAATACTGGATACGGATATCAATACAGATTATGATAGACTTTCCGAACTTGTAAAACAAGCATTAAATAATCGCAGAGATTATCTTGCACAAAAACTAACCTTGGATGCTTATTACGATAATCTGACAATTGCGCGTTCAGGGCATCTGCCGTCGTTAACAGGAAGATTAGGATATGGAACAGATGCTAATGTTCCTGAAGATCTTTTCAAGAATCATTTATTTTCGGCTGGACTTACTTTAAGTATTCCGCTTTTCTCAGGTTTTTCCACTCATAATTTAATACAAAGCGCTGAGGTTGATGCAATGAATTATGAACTTCAGGTAAGAGACAGTGAAAGAATGATTAAACAGGAAATACAGAAATCTTTCCTGGATCTTGAAGCCTCTAAAAAAGGATTGCTTGTAACTCAAAAGAATGTAAGTGCGGCTGAAGAAAATCTTAAGATAGAACAAGAAAAATATAATCTTGGTGCAGGCAAATTACTTGATGTATTGATTGCTAATACATCTTATCAAAATGCAAAAACTAATTACATTAATTCGCAGTTTAATTATATAAAACTAAGTGAAGAACTTAAATATAATCTGGGCACTTTGGATTATAAATCATACGAATAAATTTTTTAACAGGAGAATGTCTCAAATGGCAAAAGGAAATAAAAAATCGAAGAAGAAGCTATACATATTTGGAGGAATCGGTTTACTGATTCTCATTTTAGTGCTTATTGCTTTTATTGGCGGAAATAAAGAAGAAATTATTTCTGTTCAGACTGAAAAGGTAACAAAGAGAACAATAACCCAAACTGTTGCAGCAACCGGCAAGATAAATCCTGAATTTAAAGTCGTTATCAATCCTGAAGTAACCGGAGAAATTGTTGAACTGCCGGTTAAAGAAGGTGACTATGTAAAGAAAGGTCAGCTTCTGATCAGAATAAAAGGAGATCAGTATCAGGCACAGAAGCAAAGATTGGAAGCTAATTTGTTAGCTGCTCAGGCAAGTTTAAAAATGAGAGAAGCTGAATTAACCAAGGTTGAACTTGATTATAAAAGAATTCAGGAATTACATAGTAAGGGTCTTGCAAGCGATTCAGAACTTGAAGCAGCAAAATCCAATTACTTAACTTCAAAAGCTTCATACGAAGCGGCTGAGGCAAATGTACTGCAAAGTAAAGCTATGCTAAGAGAAACTCTGGAGACACTTTACAAAACAACAATCTTATCACCAATGGATGGTGTTGTTACTAAATTAAATGTTGAATTAGGAGAAAGAGTATTCGGAGCAGGATTTTCTATGGGTACAGATATTATGACTGTATCAGATCTAAGAAATATTGAAGCCGTTGTTGATGTTGATGAGAATGATGTAGTTTTAGTTTCAATTGGTGATACTGCCAGAATTCAGATTGATGCTTTTAAAGATCAGGAATTTCTTGGTTTAGTATCTGAAATCGGGAATAGTGCAAAGACAACAGGTTTGGGTTCACAGAATGAAGTAGTAAATTTTGAAGTAAAGATTAAATTAATAGATCCTAAGAACTCATTACGACCCGGTATGAGTTGCACTGCTGATATAGAAACTGAAACAATTCAGAATGTTTTAAGTGTTCCAATACAAAGTGTTACTACTAGAGAAGGCGGTCCATCAGGAGATAAAATGACTGAAAGTCAGGGACCTGGTGATTTCCAGCAGGTGAAAGAAGTTAAAAAAGAAAAAATACATAAAGTAAAAGAAGTAGTATTTCTTGTTGAAAACGGGAAATCCAAAAAAGTTGAAGTTGAAACCGGTTTAAGTGATGATAACTATATAGCTATTCTAAGCGGTTTGGAAGGCGGAGAAGAAGTGGTTTCGGGTAGTTATAAAGCAATCTCCAGAGAATTAAATGATGGTGTAAAAGTGCGTGTGGAAGAAAAAAATAAAAACTTCAACAAGAAATAAACCTGGTAAACGATAATGAACATAATTAACATAGAACATATTGCAAAGATTTATCAGGTTGGGATGGAGCAGGTTCATGCACTCAGAGATGTTTCTTTGAAGATCAATAAAAATGAATATGTTGCGATAATGGGTCCTTCCGGTTCTGGTAAATCAACTCTGATGAATATGCTTGGCTGTCTTGATACACCAACATCGGGAGTTTATGATTTTAAAGGTGTCAGTGTTAGTGAAATGACTGATAATGAACTTGCAAGAATCAGAAATAAGGAAATAGGATTTGTATTTCAGACTTTTAATCTGCTTGCAAGATCAGATGCAGTGCATAATGTTGAACTGCCATTAATTTATGCGGGAATTCCTTCTGCAGAAAGAAAGGAAAGAGCCAGACAAGCTTTAATTGATGTCGGACTTGGTGATCGTATGCATCATAAACCTAATGAACTATCCGGCGGGCAAAGACAAAGAGTAGCAATTGCCAGAGCTCTTGTAACCAAACCGGCAATTATTCTTGCTGATGAACCTACAGGTAATCTGGATTCAAAAACAGGCGAAGAAATTATGGCGCTTTTTAATGAGATACATCAAAAAGGTAATACAATAATTCTTGTGACTCACGAAGAATATATAGCTGAACATGCTATGAGAATATTAAGACTTAAAGATGGTTTAATAGAAAAAGATGAAGTTGTTGAGAAAAGATTTATTCCCAAATCAAAAGAAGCAGTTGAGTAAAAAAAATCAATCTTATAATTTTTAAAAAAAAAATTACTCTGATTGAATTCTGAAATACTAAGGAAAAAGAAAATATGTCATCAATATTTTTAGAATTACGTGAAGGTTTGGCAATTGCGTGGCGTGCAATTAAGACTAATAAAATCCGTGCAACACTTACTATGCTGGGAATTTTTATCGGAGTAACAGCAGTAGTTCTTATGTCAACCGCAATTAAAGGAATTGACAATTCACTGCAGCAGGGAGTAAGTTCACTTGGTTCGGATGTTTTATACATTGATAAATGGGCGTGGTTTTCAAATGAAGAATGGTGGCGGATGCGAAATCGCAGAAACATTGAAATGGAGGATTATATAAAATTTAAAGATTTGGCGAAGCTGCCTTTAGCTGTTGCGCCGGTTTCCAACTCGGTACAAACCATAAAATATGGTGACCGAAAAGTAGAAACGGTTTTCTTAAGTGGTTCCAATGCAGATTATGTGAAAACTACAAATTTTGATTTTGCAGCCGGTAGGTTTTATTCTGAAATTGAAAGTGATGGATCAAGAAATGTTGCAGTAATCGGAAGTGAGATAAGTAGTAAATTATTTCCAAGAGGGGATGCTTTAGATAAAACTATTAAAATTGGTCCTGTAAATTATAAAGTGGTTGGTGTTTTGGCAGAACAGGGGAGCACTCTTTTGGGCGCATTTAATCCGGATAATCAGGTCTTTGTACCTCTCGGAACTGTTTTCAAAAATTTTGCTTCCAGGCATATGAGATCAATTACTATTAATGTGCGTGCAGCAAGCCCGGAAATGTTAGAAGCAACCAAAGATGAAGCAGAAGGAATCATGAGAAAAGTCAGAGGTTTGGCACATAATGAACCAAACGATTTTTCTATTAATCAGCAGAAAGGATTAACGAGTTTTCTTGATTCAATTACAATTGTTATTAAAATTGCAGGGTTATTTATTACCGGACTATCTCTTTTTGTTGGTGCAGTTGGAATTATGAATATTATGTTTGTTTCTGTTAAAGAGAGAACCAGAGAAATAGGTTTAAGAAAAGCAATTGGCGCTAAACGCAGGACAATACTTGCACAGTTCTTATTGGAATCATCTGTTATTTGTCTAATCGGAGGTTTAATTGGTTTAATAGCTGCAATACTTTTAAGTCTAATGCTTAATCAGTTTTTCCCGACTTCAGTTCAATATGATGTGGTTATATTAGCAATTGTTATTTCATTGTTAACAGGAATTATCTCAGGATTAGCTCCGGCATATACTGCTGCTAAACTGGACCCCGTTGATGCGCTAAGATATGAGTGATATGAAGGTTTTTTAAAATGAAATTGAATCAAATATTAATAATCTCGCTTCAGTCATTAAAGAGTAATCGTTTAAGAACTGCGTTAACGATTCTTGGTGTTGTGGTTGGAATTTTTTCAATCATTGTAATTATGACTATTCTTACTATGCTGCAAAATAGTATTGATGAAGGTCTATCGAGCCTTAGTAAAAACACTTTTCAAATACAAAAAAACGATAATGTTATTGGGGGCGGACCAAGAATGCGTGATAGAAGCAGAAAAGATATAACTGTTGAGGAAGGTGAAAGATTAAAAGATATGCTTACTCAGGCTAAGTATATTGGAGTTGAACAATGGCAATTTGGTATTGTGGTTAAATATGGCAACAAAGAAACAAATCCTAATATATCTGTTGCAGGTATAAATACAGATGCAATGAGGACTAATGATTGGAATGTGCAGGAAGGAAGAGATTTCCGTGAAAGCGATATAAATCATTCAGCTAATGTTTGTCTGATATTTCAACCAATTGTTGAAAAGCTTTTTCCGAATAGTAATCCTATTGGTAAAGAAATCAGAGTAGATGGAAGAACAATGAGAGTAATTGGGATAATTGAACCACAAACCGCTCTGTTTGGACAAAGCCGTGATAATTATGTTATTGTTCCGATTACAACCTGGCAATCAATGTATGGTAAATATGGTCGTTCAGTGAACATTACTGTCATGTCTCAAAGTAAAGATGATTATAATCAGGTGATTGAGACAGCTACTGGTTATATGCGTACAATCAGAAAGGTTGCTCCCGGTGAGCCTAATGATTTTTACATCTTCAGTAATGAGTCTATGATTGAACAAACAGATCAGATTACCGGACCAATAAAACTTATTGCACTGGCAATTTCTTTAATTGCATTAATTGCTGCCGGAGTTGGCATTATGAATATTATGCTGGTTTCGGTAACTGAAAGAACTCGTGAAATCGGAATTAGGAAAGCACTTGGCGCGCGTAAGTTGTGGATTTTAATTCAATTTTTATTTGAAGCAATTATACTCTGTCTTCTTGGTGGAATTTTAGGAATATTAATTGGCGTTGGTATTGGAAACTTTGCCGGCAGTTTTCTTAATGCTCAAACTGCTGTACCTTGGGATTGGGTATTAATTGGTTTAACTATATGCGTTGCTGTAGGAGTTATCTTCGGTACTTATCCAGCTTACAAAGCTTCTAATCTTGATCCGATTGAAGCTTTAAGATATGAATAGAGAATGATATTGGATTAAAATCTGTTTGCTCCGATACATCGCTGCACTTTTTAGAAATTCAGATCAAGCTGCAGACTGAATCTGTTATCAAGATTTCCATTTATTCTATTATCACCTGAACTTAAAGAGGTTTCATCCGGCTTGTAGGTCTCTGAATATTTAGCAGAAATAGTTAACAGATTAATCGGTTTATATCTTATCAGAAAATACCATCGAACACCTTTTCCGTACATTGCTAAATTTGGCATTACGCCAACCAGATCGTTTTCAAATTCGTAAACAGCAGAATTAAAAGAATCAGTATGAAAGAAAATTATCCTTCCATATACAGTTAGTTGTTTTAAAAGTAAAAGTCTTGCTTCCTGAAAAATCAAAAATCCATTTTCATTTTTATTAGCTGAACGCACTAAAAAATTATTATACTCAATCCGGGTTTTTAGTCTGATCTTATTCACTGCATCATAAATCAATTCTGTGCGGGCAGTTTGTTTTAATCTTCTTACTATCTTGTCTTCATTATCAATTAATTCAGTGATCTCTTTATTCTCGTATTTATATCTTAATTTTATTTCAAAGCTCCGGATAAGACTTGTTAAAAAATCAATCAATAGTTCATCACCTTCACTTGAGAGTGAATTTGCAAATGTTCTGTAAGGAAATTTGAAGATATCATAATAAAGATTCAGCACACCAATTTTAGTTCTTAATTTAAAACCAGAGTAAAATCCAATCTCGTTATTCGTTTTTCCTGAACGTTCTCCAAATCCGAAACCAAACAGGTTTTTATAATTCCTTGGATATGATCTTATCGCAGTGGTAAAAATAAAATTATTTGATACTGCAAATTGTAATCCGTTGAATGATGCAACAGAAGTCTGATCATATGAAGCTTCTCCGAATAAAGTGAATTTATAAAAATTTAAATTATAATAGAGAGATAAATAATTGAAATTATCACCGCTTAAATCATACAACGAACCAGATGCCAGAGGTTTATCAAATTTTACTTTATAATAAGTAAACCCGATATTTAAAATATTTGCAGTTCTATAATCTAAAGACCCGCCGTAAAAAATTTGCTGTGCTGAATTTTTCTTTGCAATTTCATTTGGAGTTCTGTGAAATCCGGTTTTGCTGATTGAAATGATTTCGGTTGATTCTTCATTTAAAGATGCATCAACAAAATTATTTGAGTAAAATCCTGTCAAACGAAAGTTATCAAATTGAAAAGTTGAAGCAGCACCTCTGAAAAAGTTATACTCAGCAGCGCTTGTATATGGTCTGATAAATCTGGAATTTTTTTTAACAGGAAAAACTGCATCAGCACCTTTTGAAAAACCAAAAGGACTCCATAATGCTAATCCCTGTCCAAGTTCAATTGTATAATCGCCTATTACAACATTGTCAATAAAACCTATATCTTTAATTTGAAAATGAAAAGAAGAAAAGTCGGTGTATGATTTTTCTCCGGGATCTTTTTCAATTAATAAGCCAGCCTGATAATTTTTATCAAATTTTGTTAGCAACCTGTTATAAGTTTTAATTTTTGATCCGGCAAATCTATCATTTATAAAACCTTGCCTTGTTTGCAGGTCGTTTGACATTCTGCTTCTGAGTGATGTTTTGAATTTTGAATAAAAGGGAATTGAATATTCATCAGCATCAGGAAATTCTTCCTGATCGAACTTAATTTCTGTTGTTAAAAAGGGAATAATCTTTTCGATCAGATCCTTATTTAAATCCCTTATAGCAAATAATTCATTTGTGGAATAAAAATAACCGAATTTTTCTCTGTGTTTAATTATTTTTTCAGCAGAAACATTATCCAATCCGGGAATTTTCGTTAAATCAAAAATATCTGCTTTGTTTAAATCTATTGGATTGGTAATTATATCTTCAACATAATCGTAAAGATCTTCAGCTTCTGATTCACTTTCTGTTTCGATTAATACATCATCAAGAATTTCTTCGGTCTTCAGAATAGTACTATCTGTTTGAGAATATACAGGGATAATGAGTATAATTAAAAAAACAATTGTTAATAAAAATCTCAATTATTCAATCCCAAGATTTTTTCGGATAGATTTATTTCTGTTTTCTTCACGACCAAAACTTACAATAATTCCAGCCTGATGTGTAAATCCGAGATCATTATGGTTGAATATTGCATAATCAAAACTATAATTAAGATAATTGATTCCGATTCCTGCACTGAATCTTGATGGTTCATTTGAAAATCCAGTACGTAAAGAAATGTATTCAACTATATCATAATTAATCCCGAACTGAAATGAAGCTTTATACTTAATATCTTTATCAACTGCAAAGTTCAGACTTAATTCATCAATCACATCATAAGATATTCCTGCATTAATAACCACAGGTATCTGATTTTCTGTATTGCTGTAAGATGCACGATTTATATTGTGCAGATAAAAACCTAATCTCAGATCGTTTGCAATGTATGCCAATCCGCCAAGATTTAAATATAATACGCCGTTATTACCATAATTTTTTATCGATACAGTCTGATAATTAACTGTTGTACCAAAAAAGAATTTTTTGTTGTAATTGTATGAATATCCGAGTGCAATTTTTGTTTCACGAAAAAGATCAAATCCATAAGTCATTCCGCCAAGTGAAAAAGATCCGATGTCTGTTGGTTCGTGA
>Ga0208196_1003184_pt1 | contig 14134 bp, 16 predicted proteins | sample AD_JPNNA7_MetaG_FD_184443 | JGI IMG/M metagenome (GOLD analysis project Ga0208196, IMG submission 184443) | Active sludge microbial communities of municipal wastewater-treating anaerobic digesters from Japan - AD_JPNNA7_MetaG (SPAdes) (version 2) | ecosystem: Engineered > Bioreactor > Anaerobic...
ACATTCATTCCGCTGATTTGAGCTGTAATGTTTTGGTTTCCGTTTACTGAAAGAGTCAAGGGATCAGCATCGATATCGCTTGAGTACAAGCCAATGTCAATGAGTAACGAACCGTCTTCATCAAATGTGAAGGAATCAGGAAGAACCAAAGTCGGAGTATCATTCACGGGAGTTACTATTATCTCCACTGTGTCAGTGGCAAGTGCCCTTCTATCATTCGTAGCATACCTTGTAACATTATCATCAACCGTGAAGGTTACCTGCTCAGCCCCGTTCCAGTTGGTAGGAGCACTCAAGGTAGCCAACATGCCTGTAATGCTTATTGCTATGTTTTGATTACCAAATGCAGAAAGCGTGAGATTATCATTATCGACATCACCAACATATTGACTGAGATCTAGTTCCAGGAAGCCATCTTCCACAAATGTGAAAGATGCAGGTAAATTGATCGTTGGGGCATCGTTCACGGGTGAGACAATGATGTCAGCTGCATCAGAAGCGACGGCTCTGCCCATATTGTCGTTAACCGTGAAAGTTACCTGCTCAGTACCATTCCAATCCTGCAATGCTCCCAGGGACACATTCATTCCGCTGATTTGAGCTGTAATGTTTTGGTTTCCGTTTACTGAAAGAGTCAAGGGATCAGCATCGATATCGCTTGAGTACAAGCCAATGTCAATGAGTAACGAACCGTCTTCATCAAATGAAAACGTTTCCGGGATATTGATAGTCGGTGTATCATTGACAGAAGACACTGTGATAATCAGTTCGTCAGACACAGATGAGTTGTTCACCGATTCTATAAGTGTAAAAGTAAGAACTTCTGAGCCATGCCAATTTCCGGCTGCACCTAAAGTTACTGTCATATCAGAAACGTTAGCCAATATATTCTGATTGCCGGTTATAGACAAGGTTACAGGTATATCAGGGGGATAACTGGCAAAAATATCTATATCAATATTGATAGATTCATCCTCTAAAAAAGTCACATTATCTGGCATATCCAGCCCAAATGGATAAATCACAAAGTTCTGTGTAGTGACAATATTTGGCGTTACAGATATTGAATGTGTTTGTGGTAGATATCCGTCTTTGTTTACCGTTATGTTGTATGTACCACTTTGTAGATAAGGAAATATAAAGGCTCCATTGTTACCTGTAATACATACAGATCCTATAGCATTGATGCTTACGACTGCACCTGGGATAGGGACATTATTGCTATTAGAGATAATACCTTGGAGATACCCCAATCCATCAGTATAAAACACTGTAGCTTTGGGGTAAAAAGTACTCGTATATATAGGTCCGCTGTTTGGAGGGTTATAAGGGTCGTATGGAATCGTATATGATTCTATAATCCGGGATCTATTTGTTGAAGCCTGTTGGGCGTAAAACTGGTTGTTATTGGGATAAAAAGATACGGTGTCCATTGGTCTATGAATCATCATTACCAGATTTTGCCCATTATAAGCATACGGCACAGAGAAGGGGACATTCAAGATATTCGCCCCTACCAGAAAGTCAACATTACCCTCAAAGACTTTGGTTAACTGCGATGCTGGAATCCACTCTGTACTCAGATTATCGAGGTTTGTTTCACCGATCCAAATAGCTATTGGCTTATCCGATAAAGCATATTGGAAGCTATAGTAGAATTGAACACCATTTATAACTCCATCTGCTATACCCAGTTCAGTCGCTGTATAGATTACTTCGTAGAGACTTGTTTTCTTATAAAACGATATCGGCCCGTCCTGAAGAGTATTGCCATCTCCGATAGTCACTTCAAAAAAACTATCTCCTTGCACGTTCACGGAAATAGAAGGAGTCTGATCGTTAGTTAGGTTTTGATCATCATTTAAGGATACATTAGCGCTTAAGATATGTGAACCAAGGACGTTTGGAGCCCAGGGTACATAGACAGTAATAATCTGCCCTGGAAGTATCTCTGGTCCCGCTATACTATCTGTTAGTGCAACTTGATCACAAATCAGCTTCACATGATAGTTGTCTTCTGTATTTAACCCCCTATTACGAATGGTAACTGAGTACAATGACGTAGCATTAATGGGAGGACTTAGAGGCCCGGATAATGATATTGCATGCAAATCATGAGCAGGAATGGGTGTTGGTATAAATTCGAAGATCCTGCCATTATTCGGAGTGTAAGGAACATCCCAATACTCACTTGTCGTTGACGCATTGCCTTGCCAGTCTATGCTGTAAAACCATCCTGAACCTCCAGGGTCCATGTTAATGCCTATAGAAGCATAACAAGGGAAAGGAGGAAGCCCGTATCCGCTAGGGCCATAATGAAATTCAATTTTACCCGATTCATGCATCTTGACTTGGAAATTAAACCATCTCAGGGCACCTTCATGCAATGCATTGTAGTATTGTACAGTAAACACCCTGTTGGGAGCGGTACCTGATAACAAGTATTGGACGTTACCATTTATCATTGTTAAATCATCCCAGAATGGGGCTAGAACATTGTAAAAAGTAGTCTCGTCCAAACTATTGTTATATGCAGATGACGTCTTTGTAGCACCTAGATCCATCCAGCCATTGGAGGAAACCTTTATCTCTGTAAAACTGAGATCTCCATAGGGAAAAGTAAAACCGATAGGAATTGCATTAGATAATGCATCATTGAATTGAATTTCTGGTACTAACGTTCCAGTGATATCTGAGTACGTTTGTGTATTGCTACTGAAGGAATAGTATTCCTCTATCCCAGCAAAGCAAAATACACCCACCAAAACGAACATACAAATAAATGTAGCCTTCTTCATCTGATCCTCCATTAGATATCATTATTTGCCACTGTTTCTTTTCGATTTGTTAAAGCGTTTTGACGCTTTGAATGCCATACAATTGTTACAGCTTTTCAACTTCTTAACATATCTTAGGTTTTTGTATAGGTCAACTCCATTTAGAGTACAGAAGTCGATTATAACATCGGTTGCGTCTAAAATGTATTGAACTTGGTTATTAGCAAAGCTTAACCCTGTGGTGCCCTGTACCCCGTGTATTATCTTATGGCGAAGATCGTATGCTTTTTTGAATAATATCCAATGAGGTATTAGCTTCGACAGCCTAAGGCTATTTTGGCTATAGTTTGGGATATTGAGAACTTTGTTATTCGCTATTAGGTCATTCCACACTTTTCCATAGGAATCAGGCCCGCTACAATTCCTTAGAATGAACTCTTTAACTATTGAAGTGGGTAAAGGGCACAAAGCCATTATCGCTCTTCGTATCGTCCATTCAAAATCTGCAGTTGCCAGTAATACAGCCACACATTGGTTACCCTCTTTAATGTAGCCAGATATCTCGTTCTTTCTTCCTTCCCTAGTGTCATTAACATGAAACATATTTACTCCACTCTCTATAGCATTTCATCTTAAACCTACTATAGCGTATGGCTTATTTCTGTCAATAAAAAAATCTGTCGCATCCTTGCTTATCCTGATTTGTCAGCATAAAGGGTAGTGCTTTCCTGGCTCCGGATCAATAATCACATCTGGAACAAGGAGATAGCATGACCGAAGCGTTGATGAACAGAATCAAAGCTCAGTTAGTCAGACATGAAGGTCTGCGGCTGAAGCCTTATCGATGCACAGCAGGCAGGTTAACCATCGGTATCGGGCGCAATCTCGATGATCGAGGCATCTCTCAGAAAGAGGCCTATGCCATGCTGGAACGAGATATCCAAGACTGCGAGCAGTGGCTGATCGATGAGATACCTGAGGTTTACAATAGGCTTGATGAGGTGCGCCAGTCGGTGCTGCTCAATATGTGCTTCAATCTTGGCATTAAGGGACTACTTGGCTTCAACAACACCCTGGCTTTTATCAAAGCCGGAGACTGGGAGCGGGCTGCCAATAACATGCTGGCTTCCAAGTGGGCGAAGCAGGTGGGAATGAGAGCAATAGAGCTTTCAGAGCTTATGAGGAAGGGCCAGTGATACCTATTCCGGTCGAAACCGATATAATGCTCGCCATCCTCAATCTGCCCAATGAGATGTCCAACAATGGCATCTTCAAGGAACATCAAGGCTTAGTTCTGGAGATGATCCACTCACTGGTATTGCAGGAACACTATGATCGGGCAACTCACGATGACCTGCCGGAAGAGGAGCCGTTCCTGGTTTCTTTTCGTTTTGGATTCTGTTTCCTGATGCTGCACAGTACTTGTGAGTTCCTCAATTTGAAGACCCTGGGCGAGGGGATAGTCAAGACCGTAGGTTTAGACCAATCTGCTACCGAACTGCTCACAGGGGGCGAAATAGACGCATTCAAAGCCAATCTTGAGTTGAGAGCACTGACCATCCTACAGGCCTATCTCAATCCTGCCGGTCTGGATCGCCTAAACGAACTCAAGCCCAGACAGCCTCGCCCTATTCGAGTGGGAGTTATCTGATGCCTGATCGTGATCTTACTTCTCCGAATGAGCTGATGATCGAGATCTACAGAGCTATCTATTCTGCTTTGGAGAGCCGGCTGCATCTGATCGGATCGACCATCGATGCTGACTCCCGCAAGGAGATACTGGCACAGCAGATATACGACAAGGGCGACTTCTATGGCAATACCGGCTATCTGCTCCAAACCACCGATACAGCCATGATCCTGAGAGTTGGCTCGAACGTGAAACACGAACCTTTCGTTTTGGGCGGTAAAGTGCCTTCCTGGACTCCGATCGCTCCCCTAATCGCTTGGGTCGAACGCAAGCACCTGTCTTGGACTGATAAAGAGACAGGGAAAGCTCTGACCGTAGCCGAGATCGCTTATCTCATCCGGGGCAAGATCAAGAGGGAAGGCATCGCTGCCCGTAATGTATTCGCTACTGTCATAGCTAACCGGGAGCAATGGATCTATCAGCAGTTGAACGATATCGAGGTAAGCCTGTGACCGCAGTTGAGAAATACCAAGCTGAACGCAGCCGCATCTCGGAAGCATTGAAACTGGCAGGTGTTGCTGAGATACTCTACAACAAAGACAACATTCCCAAAAACCTACCCTGCGCTATCTTGATCCTCGATTCCGAAACAGGCAAACATGGCACCTCCCGGCAGTATGTGGATACCGATATCGCCTGGACAGTCTTCCTGATCGTCAATGCCCAAAACGTATCCGATCCGGACTCTGAGCTTTACTCGCTAAAGGAGAAGTTCAGGTCTTACTATCAGAAGCTGATGAACCGGGACCTGCCCAGTGTGGAGTATTATACCAGCCGCATCGATGGCACACGCCTGGTCAGGATCGCCAAGATAGATCTGTTGAAAACTGGCATCGAAGCTGGCTCATGAGAGTGATGCGACTAGGTGCTTATAACCTGGCTATCAGTTCTGCTACTGATCTCTTAGAGACCAAGTACAAACCTGATCCGATTGACTTATCCAAGTGCACCCGGATCGGTAAGCAACTGATCTCTAAAGCCGCCGAGACCAAGAAAGTGGTCTCACAGCCCTACTCCATGAGCAAGCTGCTCAACCTCTTAGATACCGATGAGTACCACTCCGGCTGCATAGATGCCCTCACGATGGCAACCATTATGCAGTTCGAGTGTAAGAACAGCCAGGTCAAGTCCTGGATGGAAACAGCGGAGTTCCCTGCCTGTGAAGATCAGACCACTATCTTAGGCGAGATGATGAAGTTCTATCTGGCCTGCGGTAACGGCTTCCTGATCAAGATGCGGAACGCTCAAGGTCAGTGGATGGGACTGGAACGCATGCTTCCCTCTGAAGTGCAGATCGTGGAGAACTACGACGAGTTCGGCTTCTTCAAGCCCAACTACATCCAGGTCAAGAACAACCAGAAGAAGGACTTGGCTTACGAGGATATCATCCACGTAAAGAAGTCTACCCACAGGTCAAACGCCTGGGGCCTGTCCTGCCTGCCCATAGCCATCAACATCGAAATCTTGGGTGAAATCAAGACCTTCGACTACAACAACTTCAAGAACGGCCTGATGATCGACTACTTCGTGATCGTGGAAGGCGGTACCCTCAGAGACGGCACAGTCACTGACGAGGCTGGCAATGAAGTGCTGACCGATGCCTATACCGAGATTGAGAAAGCACTCACAGAAGTGAAAGGCAATGCCAAGAGCCACTCTACAGTCCTGATCGAGAGTGAGAACCGGGATGTGAAGATACGCCTAGAACCACTCAGACAGCAAGACCGGGAAGGTGGCTTCTTAGGTCTCAAGAAAGACCTCAGGGAAGGTATCCTTGCCTATCATAGAGTGCCAGCCAGGATCGTCTCACAACTTATTCCAGGGCAGCTTGGTGGCGATAACCGGAGCGATATGCTGATGTTCTACCAGTTCGTGGTCAGACCGCTGCAGAACCGCCTGGCTTTAGCTCTGGCAAACGAGTTCAACTTTGATTTTGGCTGGAACGTAAAGCCGGAGGACTTCAACTTTGGCAACCTGACCGAGGTACTGCAGACTGCTGATGAACAGCTCTTTATGCAAAATCGCAATTTGTAGGCTTTGGAGCGCAATAATTATGCATAACTACATAACTGACTATCAACTAAACAACAATACCAAAGGAGGTAGCGTGAATCGTAAACGCACCATTCTCAAGGGAGAACTCCGTAATGTGGAAGTCGAGTTAGTCTCGCTCCTCTTCGATGAGATGTCTCCCGCCAATCAAAAGGGTTTTGTGGTCAAGAATGCCAATGGCAGAAGCTTTGAACACAAGATCAACTCCACCAAGTTCAAGAGTGAAACCAGTGGCACTCAAGGACGGCTTTATGTCACTCTGATGGAGCCCAACATCCACGATTCCCAGGGTGACTATTACACCCGGGAAGAGATTCAAAAGGCCTGTGACCACTTTGCCAAGCACGGCTTAGTCGGTAAATGCGATGTCAACCACAACATGCAGCCGGTGCCTGAGTTTACCGTGGTCGAGAACTACATCCTCAAGACCAGCGACAGAGAGCATTTTCCCGATGCTAAAGTTGGCTCTTGGGTACAAGTCCTCAAGTGTGAAGATCTCAACTCCGAGCTTTGGCAGAAGGTCGAGAAAGGCGAGTTCAATGGTGTCTCCATTTACGGACGAGCCGATGACTACCGCCATGCCGAAGCGAGCCTTGCCGAGATCAAGAACGAGTTGAATTCGCTTCGCAAGGTCGCAGAGCATAACAACAACTCCGAGCTGCAGAAGGGCATCACAGCCATCGCTGAGAAGATCAGTGAACTGGAGAAGGGTAACCCCAACCTCCAGCTTGGCGATGCCATCCACAGCATCGAGAAGAGCCTCAAAGACCTCTCTGTAACCATGAGCAGAGCGATCTCGAAGTCCATACCCGGTGAGCCTGATGCAAACCAATCCAATGTGGACAAAGAGGTTACTATCGATGGTAACAAGATCATGGTCAAGGCCAGCCACCGTGAGATCTACAAAGGTATCTCCGATGTGGACTCCGGCAAGGCCATGAACATCCTGACAGCCAACACCACTTCCCTGTTTATCGATGAGGTGATCGGAAGCCAGCCCGGAGATACTCTATCGGATATCTCAGTGCTGCCACTGCTGAAAGACGAGAAGATCGACGTCGGCCTGATCGATGACCTGGTCTTTAAGAACTCCCTCGATGGCGCTCTGACGGCTCAGACCGTAGCCACTGCTGACCTCTCTGTCCCCACCGGGATACTCAATGCTGAGTTCACCTTAGGTAGAGATGTGGTCGAATTCTACAAGGACAAGTACGGTGAAGATGTCTTCGGAGCCTACGTGGAGAACCACATCGCCAAGAAGACCGAGAAGGCCATGCGCCTGCTCCTCTTCAAGGGTGACAGAGCTTCAGCCACTGCCAAGATCAAAGCTCTGGATGGGGTGGTCAAACTGGCTACCACCGCCACAGACGTCACCAACCTCTCCAAGACCACCTATACCGACTGGGCGAAACGCTTTGAAGCGGCTCTCCTGGCTTTCTCGGACGAGATGCTGGAAGAGCAGGAGAACTTCAAGTTCTACGTCAGTCATAAAGACCTGATCCGCATCCGGGCCGAACTCGCCAAACGTGAGACCGGAGCCGGAGATAGACTGCTGCTTGAAGGCGGCAACGTATCCTTTGCGGGTATCCCTGTAAAGCCACGTCTCATGGATGCCGATTACATCATCGGCGGACTCTCCAAGTTCATCATCATCGGTTACCGTACCGATGCCGAACTCAAAGTGGAACACCACGGAAGCGATTAGAAGTACCACTGGTACATCCGTATCCGTCCCGGGATCACCTACATCTCCGGCTTCGTGAAAGTCTTCAAACTAACCACCTAAGCAATAACAACAAGATAAGGAGTATTAATGGACTTCATCATTGCCAATCAAGCCTTCATCTTAGGGCTTATCACCACCCTGATCGTCTGGATCATCTTTAAGATAACGGGTAAGACCTTGGATAAGACCAAGATCAACTCCGCTCTGGCGATCATCCAGGATATCAAGATCAACCCTGCCACCAAGGACCTCGATGATTATGCCAAGAAGCAACTGGCAGTCGAGCGTGCTACCAAGAGCCTCCCCGGTAACCAGACCAATCTGGTCATGAAGATCTTTGGCACAATCGGGGGAGCAGTGGAATACGTCTTCCATAACCGTAAGTGGCTGTTCAGTATCGGCAAAGCTATCAAGGGAGTATTTTAGATGCCTAACCCCATCTCCCAACCGACCTATCCGGCTCCTATGGTGGAGTCGGATTTGCAGTTCAGTGCCCTGATGGATGTGATGGTCGCAGACGATATCTACTTCGGAATAGGTACCTATACCGAGACCGATATCAATACCCTTTATGCCACTCAGGGAAGTACCAAGACCGAACTGACAACGAACTTCGATCTACTTGGAGAACTGGCTGAGAAATCAGCAGCTATAAAGAAATAGGCTTCACGGCAGTTCGGCAATGCTACTAAGCCATGAAGCCCGTTTTGCTCTTTGTCCCGTTTCCGGGAGCAGGATAGAAATCTGGATTTTCCCTTTTTATGACCTGCCATGCGTGCAGAGCAGGTTCTGATCAAGAAGATACTGACACAGCGGAAGCCTATATTGTTGTTGCTGTTGGTCGCATTGTTGTTGTTCCGATTGGAAACGGTGCAGTTGTTGGCATTGTTGTTCCAGCTACCGCCGCGTTTCACACGGTTAGACCCGCTTGCTGATTTCTACCCCAGATGGATCGTGATAACAAAGTGCTGTGCGCATAGCCGATGAATCCCATCCTGCTGCGTGTGCTTTGGTACAAGACCTCTGCGCATATTTTCCCTTGTATATATGCATGTTCGGTTTTTTCTATCCCTTTCAGGCAGCGTTTCAGGTTTTCACGGCGTATCCGCAATAGCTTGGGAAAGATACGATAACCTAAGTAGGGAATGCCGTGAGTAACTCTATTGATTTGCAAAGATTTGGGTTTGATGCGCAGCTCAAGTTGCTGCTGCACATAGTGCTCTATTTGCTTGAGAGCCTCCTTCAACTCTTGTGAGTCATCTGAAAACAGGATAAAATCATCCATATAGCGTACATACGCTCGAAACCCAAGAGTCTGCTTTACAAAGTGATCCAACTGATTCAGATAGATATTGGCGAAGAATTGCGAAGTCAAGTTTCCCACCGGCAGTCCCTTGTTCTCTTCCATTCCCATGCTCACTGTCTGGTTGCTCAGTATTATCCGGCAGAGTGACATCACCGCAGGGTCTTTGATCTTGCGGTTTATCAATTTGAGCAGTATCTCGTGATTGACACTGGTAAAAAACTTCTCGATATCCAGCTTCAAATACCATTTATAGCGGCAGGCATACTTTTGGGCAGCACTCACTGCTAGATGCAAGCCCTTTTCCTTTCTGGTGGCATAGGAATCCTTGATAAAAGCTGCTTCAAAATACGGCTCGATGATATTTACCAAAGCATGATGCACCACCCTATCCCGAAAAGCAGCAACACTGATAATGCGCTCTTTGGGTTCTCTGATGGTGAAATATTTGTAAGGTTGTGGATGATAACGCTGCTCAATCAGTTCTGCTTGCAACTCCAACAGATACTTCTCGCAGTGATACATCCATTCTGTGGTTTCACTTTTGCTCTTTTTATGCTTACAAGCCTTTTTGTAGGCCAGATAGAGATTGGACCAGCTTGTAAGGCTATCATAGAGATATCCAATGCGTTTAGGCACTTTTGAGCCAGCCTCCCACCATTTTGCCGCTTTCCAGCAGTTCCCGACTTATGTATTCATACTGGCTTTCGCTGAGGTGCCGCATCTTGAATGCCATCTGGATCAGGGCGCGCAGAACATCCAGTTTCAAGTTGATCTTTTGCAGCGGTTCCCGTTTTGCCTGGCTGTAGATGGCCTGTACTATCAGTTCCAGAATCTCCAGGCAGATGTTGTCTATCTTCTGAGCCAGCGAATAGCGCAGATGCTTGGGAAATCTCTGAGTACGCTCCATGATCCAGGGCACGGTGTCCAGCCATTTCACATAGAGGGGATAATTATTCTTCTGGCTCAAGTGCTGCTTCTTGCAATAGCTTGATTATCTGCTCACCGTATTTATCCGCTTTGCCTTTCATCCCCTTGATCGCTGCGAAATCTGCCTTAGCTTGAGGTTGTCGCTTGATTATCTCATAGATCTGGGAATTATACATTATGATGTAAGCCGGGATGCCTTCGTTGGCAGCCAACTCATTGCGCCACTCCCGCAGTCGGTTGTATTGCTCCAGTTCCCTTTCACTCAGTTTGGCCATGTCGGGCTTTTCATTTCCGGCTTTACGGGAGTGGTATTCTATAAAGAAAGAATAGTAGATCTCGCCACCCGTGTTTATAAATTCCTTCTCGATCCGCACGATGTTTTGCTCTGCACAAAACTTATTGAATTCATCATCTTCAAAGCGTCCGGTATCCCGGTCGAAACAAACTAGGATTAATTTGAACATCATCCTCCCTTAAAAATATCCGGCGGGCTGGGGGATAAATCCCCCTGCACCCCCACCTTGTCGTAAGCTCATAACCTTATTCCTTAGCCCTGAAATTTTCAAAAGGCAAAAAGAACAAAAAACAAAAATCAAGGGGAAACCCTGACACAGCGGAAGCCTATACGGTTGATGCTGCTGGTCGCATAGCTGCCGAACCGATAGGAAACGGAGCAGTTGCTGGCATCGTAGCTCCAGCCACCGCCGCGTAACACACGGAAAGACCCGCTATTTGCTCCCGTAGGATTATTCTGTGAACCACTGGGATAGCTACCATAAATGTCCCACACCCATTCCCATACGTTTCCACTCATATCAAAAGTGCCAAGCTCATTGGCGGCTTTGGTACCTACGGTGTGTGTGGTTGAACCGGAGTTTGATGTATACCACGCCACATCACCAATGCTATTACTGCCGCTATAGGTGTAACCCTGGCTCTGGTTACCACCCTTGGCCGCAAACATCCATTCCATCTCAGTCGGCAGGCGGTAGCCATTGGCAGTCCAGTTACAGTTTACATTGGTATGATTGGTATTGCTGGAATTCCATCCCGCAGGCCAGTTATCAGGATTCGTGCCGTAGGTGCTATAGCTGTAGCAGGGAGTTAATCCTTCCTGCAGGCTGCGGCGATTACTGTATTCAATGGCGTTGAACCAAGAAACATAATAGACAGGATAATTGCTGCCTACCCCATATCCAGAAGCTGGATTAACTCCCATCACCGCCTGATATTCTGCCTGGGTGATCTCGTATTTATCCATGTAAAATGAGGACAGAGTCACATCAGAGGTGCCGTTGTTAAATGTGCCACCCTCTACCAGAATAAAGTCATCCACAGCAACAGGATTGGGATTGTCTCTGGCGATTACTTTGGCTTTGTAATCTGTGCCTACTGCCATTCCGTCACCGGCAGGATGCCAGATGATTTGTTTGCCGTTACCAACGGTGACGCTATTACCTATATCACCGGATACGGCTGTGGGAGGAATGTCATTGTAGCTGACGCCATTATCGGCAGAAATTAGCAGGGTTACGGCACAGTCTGTATCAGCAGCAAGGTCATAGGAAATAGTTACTTGACCGGCAGAAGGGGTGGCTACCACATTGCTTACCACGGGTGCGGCGGCAATGGCATATCCTGCCAATGCGATCAGGCTCAGGGTGATTAATAGTTGTTTCATCTTGTCCTCCCTTACTTCATCAGCACTATTTTTTGAGTTGAGCTGTGTTTACCGGCGGTCATGACCACATGATATACTCCACTCGAGAGCGTGTTTCCATGTGTATCCTTCCCTTCGAACTGCACAGAATAAATCCCTGCTGTGTTATGTGACCGGCTAATAGTTTGCACTATCTGACCACGGGTATTGTAGATGCTGAGAGTCACAGCTTCCGGGGTCTTGATCTGATAGCTGATCGTGGTGCTGGGATTGAAGGGATTGGGGTAGATTGCCCTCAGTCCGGTTTCCAAGGGTATTCCGGGAATGTCAGGATTGCCACCATCCAGATTGACCAGAATGGAGGCGGGACCATGGAAGCTTCCGTGGCCATCCATCTCCATGCTGTAAAGCCAATAGTAATACTGCCCGCTTTGATAGATTTCACTATCGAGGAAAGAATAGCTTTGCTGGCTGGAAGTATTGGTGGGTTGGATCAGACCGGATACAATACTGGCAGAACTTAAATTAGCGGCTGTGCAGCGATATACGTAGTAGCCTTGCAGGTTGGTCTCGGATTGGGTAACCCAATTCAACTGCACATAGTTATTGGCTGTAAGGGTAGCCGAAAAGGAAGACATCTCCACGGGGAGAGTTTCTTCGGTAATGCCAAAAGTGTTGGATTCACCGAATCCGGTGAGAGCAAAAATGCTGCCTGCGCATAAAAGCAGAAAGGCAGCCACAAGTAGTTTGTGTCTCATGTTTTTCTCCTTGTTTTTTGGAGTTATTTTGTTCGGACGCAGTCCAGGTGATATCATTGGTATCACCTATATACCAGCTTTTTCGACGTTGGGGCTGAGAGAAGAACCTGCCTGATCGACGGTGTCATTCACTACGGGTGCGGATGTGCCATAGCTGGACAGAGCCAGCAGCCCGGTAGCGAAGGCAAACAGGATGCCAATCAGCAGTGTTGTTTTCATTAGTTACTCCATTTCGCAGTTTTTTGTTATGCGATGATTTATTCACTGGAGCGACTATATTAGAATGCAAATATCTGTCAAGAACAAAATGGGGGGGGGGGGTAAATCATTACTATACCGCGTTTTACACGTTAGCGTTAGCGATGTTTTTGCATCACTGCAAATTCGAGCGTTTATTTTCAAATCTGGATTCAGCTACTATATCTTTCATAGGGTGTTCGGCAGACATCTAATGGGGTATTCTACTTCAATTGTACCACTGGTCAGGTGGAATACTCTCCCAGGCGTAAGTATCGCATCGAGAAGAAGAATGCCTTTGATCCCACTATCCTGCACCTGAGAGACGAATACAGAGAGGACTCTTTCGATCTGCAGGCAAGCCTCAATCCTGATGAGTATTATACTCTGATGAGTTTCATAACCGCAACAGGCAATCTTTATCTGGAATACACCGCCTACAATGAAGTGAGGAGCCAGTTCCCGGTCACAGTATCCCAGTTCCCCAAGTGTCCTGACGATCTGCATGAATATACTGAGAAGGTCAAGTTCTCACTCGAATCCAGATATATCGGCAGTCCCGGCTACATCGATTTCGGCATCATTATCATAGAAGACGATGGTGATAATATCACCTCGAGTTAGCCATAAATACAGAAAACCATAAAGCCATAAAAGCATAAATACAGAGGAGCATAAATGTTCAAATATGGAATCAGCTACTATATAATGGAAGATGAAGCAAGAAAACCTCAGTCGGGAGTGGATGTCCGTTTACTCAGACCCGGAGCCGACTGGCAGAGTGGAATCCGACTCATTGAAACCGAGAACTCAGGCTACTATGAATGCCTGATCGAAACTGAAGCCGATTGCGGTTTCTATGAGATCTGGGACAACCGTGGCAATCCCAACGGAGCCTTCGGTGGCAAGACCTGTACCATCGGTAAGCTCGATGCCAGAGGTCTGCAGAACGACTGTATCTATGGTAATCACATCCTGGATGGAGTGGTAACGGGAAGCAA
>Ga0208196_1003186_pt1 | contig 14125 bp, 12 predicted proteins | sample AD_JPNNA7_MetaG_FD_184443 | JGI IMG/M metagenome (GOLD analysis project Ga0208196, IMG submission 184443) | Active sludge microbial communities of municipal wastewater-treating anaerobic digesters from Japan - AD_JPNNA7_MetaG (SPAdes) (version 2) | ecosystem: Engineered > Bioreactor > Anaerobic...
GAGTCAATTGCTTTCCTCATTGCAGTGATGTGCAGGGGGGTGGTGCCACAGCATCCCCCAATGACAACTGCTCCTGTTTGCCAGAATGCCAGGGCATATTCACTGAAGTAATCAGCTCCCGCAGGATACATGATTCGTCCTCCCACCTGTTGGGGCCAGCCAGCATTGGGCATGGCGGAGAGCCGCGCGGATGGAACTGCAAGGTGCATCTCCCGCAGAATATGTAAAATCTGGCTGGGACCACCCGAACAATTGACCCCGATGACATCCGCACCGGATTCCGCCAGATGGCGCGCCACTTTGGCAGGGCTGTCGCCCAACAGCGTGCGGTCATCGCGCGTGAATGTCATGGAAGCAATAATGCCAAGTGAGGGGTCAATTTCCCGTGCCGCCCGGATGGCTTCATCGACCTCGAAAAGATCGGTCATTGTCTCAATAATCAGCAGGTCCACCCCGGCTTCGGATAATGCCTCAATTTGCTCGGCAAACGCCTGGCGCGCCTGTTCGGGTTGGACGCGTCCGAATGGTGCCAGCCGGACACCCAGCGGACCGACATCCCCGGCGATCAGCACGTCCTTGAAAGATGCCAGCACCACCCGCCGGGCAAGCTCCACGGCGGAGGTGTTGATATCCCGAATCAGGTGTTCCTGTCCGTGCTGTGCCAGTTTGTAGCGGTTGGCACTGAAGGTATTGGTCTGAATCATCGTGGCACCGGCATCAATGTATTCGCGGTGGATTTGCGCCACCAATGCTGGGTTGGACAGGTTCAGCGAATCGAAGGATTGTTCAAAGCTGATCCCGCGCTGGTTGAGAAGTGTCCCCATGGCGCCATCGGAAATTAACGGACGCTCACCGGAGGATATGATTTCATGGAATTTCCCTGGGTTGCTCATGGCAAATCTCCTAATGGCTGAGGGGGTTATTTCCCCAGCAGCTGATCCACCCGGCTTTCGCCGATATTAAAGTATTTTGCCTGGGGGTGGTGAACGATAATCGCCGCAGTGGATTGTTCCGGCACAAGCTGAAAGGCAGAGGTGAGGCTCATTCCCAATTCCTTTTCTGCTGGCAGCAACTGGAAAACCTTTGCGTGGTTCATCAATTCCGGGATGGCGGGATATCCCCACGAATACCGCTTGCCCTGCCCGGGTGCCATGCCCAGTTCCCTGCGGATGTGCTGGTGGAGAAACTCAGCAGCGGCTTCGGCAGTTTGCACAGCCAACCCGTGATAAAAATATGCAGTTGAGTAATCCCCAGCTGCTTGGAGCCGGTCAAAACGATCAGTTGCTTCCTGCCCCACCGTTACCACCTGGAAGGCTGCCACATCCATGATGCCTGAGTCGATGGGAGCAAAATAATCCGCCAGGCACAGATTTTCCCCTTCCGGCTGGCGGGGGAAATGGAAGCGGGTGATTTCCATTGGGGTTGAAGCATCCAGGGATTGCGGATCATAAATGACAAGCTCATCCCCATCCGCTTGGGCGGGGAAGTACCCATACACTCCGCGCGGTGTTAGCCAGCCTGTGCGCAGGGCTTCCCGGCGCATTTCCTCAAGGCGCAGGTCAAAATCCGCTTTTAATTTCTCCCATGCTTGACCGTGGGTATTCTTTGCTCCCCAGGAAAGCCGATACAGCTCATTAATTGGGAGATGCATGAATACGGTTTCCAGGGGCATGGAATGTGCCACGCGTGCACCCCAGCCGGGCACCCGCGGAATGGTGATGGCAGGCGGCGTGTTGGAACGCCGCTGTGGGGATGTTTCCTTTTCGGCGATGGCTGCCCTGCCCAGTTCGACCTCTGCCTCCCTCTGCAACTGGTCGAGCAGTGCCTGCCGGTCGGGAGATGTGAGTGCATCCATCGTTGCCAGCCCTTCAAACGCATCCTTGCAGTAAAATACGCCGGGAGCATACCATTCCCCGCCATCGGTGAGCAGGATGCGGCGACCGAAACGCCGGTTGATGGCTGCTCCGCCGATGAGCACTGGGAAATGCAATCCCCGGCGGTGTAATTCATTGACAATCAAGGGCATCTGCTTGCTGGTGCTGACGAGCAGTGCACTTAACCCGATGGCGTCTGCCTGGATTTCCACAGCCTTGGAAATGATTGTCTCCGCCGGGACCTGCTTTCCTAAGTCCACCACCGCATACCCATTGTTGACCAGGATGGTCTTGACCAGGTTTTTACCGATGTCATGGACATCCCCATAGACAGTGGCAAGCACAACCGTTCCCTTGCTGACTCCCTCCTTGCGTTCCAGGAATGTTTCCAGGTGGGCAACTGCTTTTTTCATAACTTCCGCCGATTGCAGGACAAATGGCAGAATTAATTCGCCGCTGCCAAACTTGTCCCCAACCTCCTTCATGGCAGGGAGCAGTACAGTGTTGAGGATCTGAACCGCGGCGGTGCTCCTCTCTTCTGTGGGGGCGCGGTCGAGGATTTCGTCAATTGCCTGTTCCACTCCTTCCTTTTGCCGGTGAAGGATTGACCAGTGCAGTCGTTCCTCTGGCGGGCGGGCTTGCAGGGCAGACTTCTGGGTTTCGCTGCTGACTGTTGTTTGTTCCGATTGCTGGAAGTGTTGGATTAACCGGGAAAGGGCGTCCGGTTTCCGATTAAAAATCAGGTCTTCCGCCAGTAACCGTTCTTCTTCCGGAATATCTGCATAAGGCGTGATATGTGCAGGATTGACAATTGCCATATCCAATCCCGCCTGGACGGCATGGAAGAGCATGATGCTGTTTACCACTGCCCGTGCCTGGGGAGTGAGTCCGAAGGAGACATTGCTGACACCCAATGACGTCAGCACACCCGGGAGCTCCGCCTTGAGTCGGCGGATACCTTCCAGGGTTTCCACCGCGCTGGTGGAAAATTCCGGGTCTCCGGTTGCCAGGGTGAACGTCAGGGCATCAAAAACCAGGTCGCAAGGGCGCAATCCATATTCCCGTGTGGCAATCTCGTACAGACGGTGGGCAACTTCAACCTTGCGGCTGGCGGTGCGCGCCATCCCCTGCTCGTCAATCGTCAGGCAGATGACTGCGGCGGAATATTGTCTGGCAAGCCCAAACACCCGGTCTGCCCGTTCCCGCCCGCCCTCAAGGTGGGTGGAATTCACCAGGCACCGACCCGGGGCGGTTTTCAGTGCCGCTTCCATGACTTCCGGTTCGGTTGAATCGATGACAAAAGGAACCAGAACCACCGGTGCCAGGGTTTTAATCAGGCGGGTCATCAGCTCTGCTTCGTTGGGACGTTCGGTCAGTGCCACGCACAGATCAAGCCCATGGGCGCCATTATTTACCTGCTGGCGGGCAATGGACAAAGCGGAGTCAAAATCATCATCCAGGATCATTTGCTTGAATCTGGCGCTTCCGGCGGTGTTCAGTCGCTCGCCGATCAGGAATGGACGGGGTTCCTGGAGCATATCGACTGCCTGGATTGCGGATGCCAGCCGGGGAATATCCAACCGGGGGCGTTCCGGGCTGGGCGTGCCGTGCAGACGTTCCACCAGCTGCTGAAGGTGTGCCGGGGTGGTGCCGCAACACCCACCCACCACGGCAATATGATTCTTTTCCACAAATTCCGCCAGTGAATCGGCAAATGGCTTGGGTTCCAGGGGATAGACTGCCTGCCCGTCTACGTTGAGCGGCAGCCCGGCGTTGGGAATGCAGGAGACTGGCAGACTGGAGGATTCCCCCAGGATGCGGATGGGTTCGCGCATATGCTCCGGTCCGGTGGAGCAGTTTAGACCAATGACGTCAATCGGCAGTTGTTCCAGGATGACCATGACAGCCTGGATATCGGTGCCCAGCAGCATCCTGCCGGTGGTATCCAGCGTCACCTGAGCCTGGATAGGCAGCCAGGTGCCTGTCTGCTGGAACGCCTGCTGAATACCTTCAATGGCTGCCTTGACTTCCAGGATGTCCTGTGAGGTCTCAATGATCAGTAGATCCACCCCGCCACTCACCAATCCCACCGCCTGCTCCCGGAAAATATCCGCCAGCTCATCAAAAGTAATATTTGACAGCTCAGGATCATTCATGGAGGGCAATTTCCCGGAAGGTCCAATGGAACCGGCAACAAAGCGCGGTTGACCTGTTTTTTGAGAATACTCATCCGCCAGGCTGCGGGCAAGCCTGGCAGCCGACTGGTTGATTTCCAGTGTCCGGTCTGCCAGTCCATATTCTGCCAGGGTCAGCCGGTTGGAACGAAATGTGCAGGTCTCAATTACATCCACGCCCACATCCAGGAAGGAACGGTGGACAGCTTCCACTGCGGCAGGATAGGTGATGACCAGGTAATCGTTACAGCCAACCGTGCGTTCCCCACCAAAATGTTCGGCTGTCAGGTTCATGCGTTGGAGGCTGGTGCCCATGGCGCCGTCAAAGATCAGCACGTGCTCCTGAAGTGCATCAAGGTAACGACGGTTGGTGTATTTTCGGTTCATGGTACCTCCTGATGGGTTCTCTATTAATAAACCGCCTCGCTGGCAAGAGAGGCGGTTTCACTTGATCGACAAGTTCGCTCATCTTCCAGAACGCCTTCGCCGGGGAAGGCTCTGCCGGAATTGGCACCAACAACTGGTTCGTGGTTGCCGAGGTATCATCGGGCCGGTCCCTCCACCTCTCTGGATGAGCCGCAGGACGAATCCTGCAGGTTGGTTTGGTATGCGGATTGTACCATAAAATAAAACCTGGATGCAATCTTGCACCCTTCTGGAAAAGCCTTTGATTGAATCGAGTATAATCACAATATATGAATACAAAATCACCCCCCCCATTCCTTGCCATTATTTTAACCAGCATTTTACTTGCATTCATTGGTTTTGGCGGACTGGCATGGCTGTTTCTGGATACCCTGCCAACCCTGGGATACCGCTGGCTTTTCTTTTTCTTTGCCACGCTGGCTGCCAGTGGCATTTTCCTACCGGTGGTGTATTTTCTCAGTAGGCGATTTCCCTCCACACCCCCGGCGGATGGGCAGGTCATCATCCGGCAGAGCACCTGGTTTGGTGTCTATGTGGGTATCCTTGCCTGGCTGCAATTGGGCAGGGTGCTGACGCTGCCGATTGCCATTTTCATTGCTGCAGGTTTAATCATCATCGAACTGCTGCTTCGGATGTGGGAAAAAAGCCGCTGGCAGCCGCCTGAAGAGACCCCGGATGCCTGATCTGCGCTCCATTCCATCCGTGGATCAACTGCTGCAGATGGATGAAGCAGCCAGGCTGGTGGGAGAGTTTGGTCGCCCCCTGACGCTGGAAGCCATCCGGTTTGCTGCCTCTGAATGCCGCTCAGCGGCTGCCAGGGGCGATGCGATTGACACACCCGAGGAGATGCTCGTCCGGGCAGGCGAAATCCTTGCCCGGTGGCTGCATCCCACGCTTGTCCCTGTGATCAATGCCAGTGGTGTGATTTTACACACCAACCTGGGGCGGGCGCCTCTCAGCCGGGCTGCCGCAGAAGCTGCCCGGTCCCTTTCCCTGGGATACAGCACCCTGGAATATGATTTGTACAAGGGTAAACGTGGTTCACGCTTGATCCATGCGGAAGCTTTGCTTACGCGCCTGACAGGAGCGGAAGCTGCCCTGGTGGTGAACAATAATGCCGCCGCTGTCCTCCTGGTGCTCAGCGCGCTTGCGCGGCGGCAGCGGGTGATTATTTCCCGCACCCAATTGGTGGAAATTGGCGGTGGATTCCGCATCCCGGATGTAATGGCGCAATCTGGTGCCAGGCTGGTGGAAATTGGCACCACAAACCGGGTTCATCTCTCCGATTATCAGGCTGCCCTGGAGGAGCCTGCCGGAATGGTGCTGCGCGCTCATCAATCCAATTTTCGCATCATTGGTTTTACGAGCGAGCCAGACCTTGCGGAAATTGTCCGGGTGGCGCATCGCCACGGTGTTGCCGTGATGGATGATCTGGGTTCCGGTACCCTGCTGGATACGGCACATTACGGGTTGCAGCACGAACCCACCATTCAGGAATCGCTGGCTGCCGGCGTGGACGTGCTGACTTTTTCGGGGGATAAGCTTCTGGGTGGTCCGCAGGCGGGGATTATCATCGGTCGCATGGACTTGCTGGCAAAAATCAAAAAGCATCCCCTTGCGCGTGCTGTCCGGGTGGACAAGACCCGCCTGGCTGCACTGGCAGCCACCCTGCTGCATTATCTGAAGGATGAAGCGCTGCAGGAAATTCCTGTCTGGCGGATGATATCCCTGCCTGCCGAGTTGATCCAGGCGCGGGCGCAGCGCTGGGCAGATGTATTGGGAAGGGGGGAGGTGGTTGCCAGCCGTTCCACGGTGGGTGGAGGCAGCCTGCCCGAGGAAACCCTCCCCACCCATGTGCTGGCACTCGATGTGCCCCAGCCCAACAGTTTTTTGGCTGCACTGCGAATGCTGCAGCCACCTATCATCGCCCGGATTGAAGCAGAACGGGTAATGATGGATCCCCGCACGGTTCTACCTGAAGAAGAAGGGGCTTTCCTCAGGGGGATTGCCAGTGTTCTTGAAACATACCATCCCAAACAAAGGTGAAAATATGAAGTCTGACCTGGATGCCTTCATGCAGTCCAATTCCATTGATGCCATTCTTATCATGGGGCCTGCCCAGCACAATCCCGCCATGGTCTATCTGACCGGCGGCGGGCATATCACCCGGGCGGACCTGGTATTAAAACGCGGCGAATCTGCCATCCTGTTCCACGAAATGATGGAACGGGATGAGGCAGCCCGGACGGGGCTGGTCACCCGCCCGTATTCCCGATATCCATGGAATGAACTGTGGCAGCAGGCTGGCGGAGACCAGGTGCAGGCGCTGGCGCTTCGTTACCAGCGAATGTTCACCGACCTGGGATTGACGGAAGGCAGGTTGGCGTTATACGGCACCGTGGAAGCTGGCATGGTGTATGCGGTCCTCTCGGCAGTGGAAAAGCTGATGCCGGGACTTCACTTTATTGGCTTTGCCAGGGACCCTCTCCTGGCGGAAGCAATGATGACCAAGGATGATTCTGAAATTGCCCGCATCCGCCGGATGGGGCAGATTACCACCAGCGTGGTGGGCAGGGTGGCGGATTTTTTGAGCAGCCAGCCCGTCCGTGGAGACGCGTTGCTGCGACCTGATGGAGAGTATCTGACGATTGGGGATGTAAAGAAATATATCAACCTGTGGCTGGCGGAAGGTGGTGCAGAAAACCCCGAGGGCACCATCTTTGCCCAGGGATATGATGCCGGTGTGCCCCATTCCACCGGGACAGACACCGCACCGCTCCGGCTGGGGCAGACCATCGTGTTTGACATTTTTCCCTGCGAAGCACAGGGAGGATATTTCTACGATTTTACCCGCACCTGGTGCCTGGGGTATGCCCCGGATGAAGCCGTGCAGCTTTATGAAACTGTGAAATCGGTGTACCACCAGGTGGTCAGCGAACTGAAGCTGGGAGAAAAATTCTCAAAATACCAGGTACGCACCTGTGAATTGTTTGAGGCGGATGGTCATCCAACCATCCAAACCAATCCAGACACAGAATCGGGCTATGTTCACAGCCTTGGACATGGACTGGGTTTAAAAGTGCATGAAAAACCATTCAGCGGGGCTGGATCGGGTGAAACCGAGCGGTTGATACCCGGAACTGTGTTCACCATTGAACCCGGCTTGTATTACCCGAATCAAAACCTGGGCGTCCGCTTGGAGGACACCTATCTCACCCACCCTGACGGGACATTTGAAGTCCTGGCGGATTTCCCGCTCGACCTGGTGATCCCGGTGAAACCCTAGTGTGATTTTTCCAGGAGGTTGACCATGATGGAACAAAATTTATTGCCCCCCGCCCGGGTATTGGGGCTGGAAACATCCTGCGATGAGACTGCCGCAGCCGTTCTGGAAGATGGTCGCATCCTGCATTCCTCCGTTGTGGCAACCCAGATGGACCTCCATGCCCAGTTTGGGGGCGTTTTCCCCGAAGTGGCATCCCGTCAGCATATCCGGACCATTCACTCCGTAGTTGACCAGGCACTGCACCAGGCGCACCTCAGCCTTTCGGACCTGGACGCCATTGCTGTCACCCGCGGTCCGGGACTGGCAGGTTCGCTGGTGGTGGGGATGAATACCGCCAAAGGACTGGCGCTGGCAAGCGGTTTGCCCTTGATCGGCGTCAATCACCTGGAAGGGCATATCTACTCGGCATGGATTAATCCACTGGATGCCCCGGCACCGCCGGAACCCGAATTCCCACTCCTGGCGCTGCTTGTTTCAGGCGGACATACGGAGTTAAACCTGATGAAGGGACATGTCCAGTACCAGCGGCTGGGCGCAACCCTGGATGATGCAGCCGGTGAAGCTTTTGATAAGGTCGCCCGGTTGTTGGGTTTGCCCTATCCCGGTGGACCATCCATCCAGAAGGCGGCGGATGGCGGAGACCCCAAGGCGTTTGCCTTTCCACGCGCCAGGCTGGACGGCACATGGGATTTTTCGTTCAGTGGATTGAAGACGGCAGTGCTGAGGGTGGTGCGCCAGCTTGAAGGCTCGCGCCAGCCACTTCCGGTCAGCGACCTGGCGGCAAGTTTCCAGGCGGCTGTTGTGGAGGTGTTGTTCACCAAGACGATCAAGGCTGCCCAAAAATTCGGCGTGCATACCATTGTTGTTGCAGGCGGCGTATCCGCCAACCGTGCCTTGCGCGATACTTTTCTCAGCCAGCAGCAGTTCCCGGTACACATCCCGGAACTCAGCCTGTGCACCGACAATGCCGCCATGATTGCTGCTGCAGGTTATTACCGGTTTGCCCTCGGTCAACGCGATCCACTGGACCTGGACGTTTTACCGACCTGGGCATTATCATGAGTGCTGCCGGATAACATGCTGATGTGTAACTTTCCCACTGGATGTGCATCTAAATGAGCGGAAGCAAGTCGGGAACAACCTCCTATTCCCTGACCGCCCTGCGGGCTGGCGACCGGGCTGAGTTTTCCCACCTGGTCGAAAGCACATCCGATTCCATCTACCGCCTTGCGCTCCGCATGCTGGGCTCCCCCCAGGATGCGGAAGACGTGGTGCAGGAAACCTATCTCAAAGCACTGCGGGCACTTCCCGGCTTTGAAGGCAGGTCGAATATCACCACCTGGTTGTATCGGATTGCGATGAACGAAGCCCTGATGATGCTGCGAAAACGCAAGCCGGAAGCTTTCTTCCTGGAAGACATGGAAAAGGAAGATGAGGAGGAATTTTCGGAACCTTATCAAATTGTGGACTGGTGTTGTCTCCCCGAAAATGAACTGATTTCGGGGGAGAGCCGCAAATTCCTCGATACTGCGGTGGCAAAACTTTCCCCTGCCCTGCGGGCAGTGTTCCTGCTGCGGGATGTGGAAAAGTTGTCCATCCAGGAAACGGCTGCAGCGCTCAACCTGAGTGAGACAGCGGTAAAAACCCGCCTGCTGCGCGCCCGTCTGAAATTACGCGAGGAATTATCGGAATATTTTGGTGAGCGGATGAAATCGGGATTGGAACCCATGCTTGGACAGGCTGGATGATGGAAGAACACAACTGCCGGATCATGATCAGTGTGTTGGGTGAGTATGTGGATGGAACCCTGGGTGCGGAACTATGCGCCGACCTGGAGCGGCACCTGGCGACCTGCCCCAATTGCCGGGTGGTGGTTAACACGCTGCGAAAGACCGTGGAAATCATTCAGGAGATATCAGCGGACGAAGCCATGTCACAGGAAGCCCGCCAGCGTCTCTTTGCCCGTCTGGACTTGATGGAATATTTACCCAAACCCCCAGGGGCGGAACCGGAGCGCTCGATGCTGCACATTCGACCCGGGGAACCCTGCCCGCAGTGCCGGATTGGTGTCATGGATTACGATGGGATGCTCAGCCTGGTCTGCCCGGTGTGTGGATTTGGCGAGGGTGGATGCTTTACCTGATAAATGATTATTTCACCCCGGTGGGGTGGCAAAAAAGGAGAAATTGGTGGAAAAACTGATCAACGAACAAATTCATAAGCAACTGGTGGACCTGTTCAGCAAGGAACTGGTGCACCCGGTGGAGATCATCCTCTTTACATCGGATGCCCATCAGAGCAGCGAATATATGGAACAGTTATTGGAAGAAGTGTGCTCTGTTTCGGATTTACTTGCTTTGCAAACCCATGATTATGAAAGCAATCAACAGTTGGCGGAGCAATATCACCTGGATAAGGCACCAGGGTTTGTTCTTGCCGGCAGGGAAGGTGATGCCATCCTGGATTACGGCATCCGGTTTGCGGGGCTGCCTGCCCAGTATGAATTTAATTCATTGATCAATGGAATCATCACGGTTTCCAAGCGGGATTCCTTGCTTAATCCTGCAGTGCGCCAGTCACTGGGTGAAATCAAGCAGCCGGTGCACCTGATGGTGTTTGTTACACCCACCTGACCGTACTGCCCGCGAGCCGTGGTGCTCGCTCACAAGTTTGCAATGGAACACCCGATGATCTCAGCGGAAATGGTGGAAGCGACGGATTTCATGGAACTATCCGAAGAATTTGGCGTTTCCAGCGTGCCCCATACCGTGATTAATCTCGGCAAAGGCGAACTCATTGGCGCTCCGCCCGAATCGCTCCTGTTGGAGGAAATCCGCAAGGCTTTGAAGGAATAATTGGAAACAAGGAGAAGAAAAATAAAAAAATGGAAGCAAAAGTTGTTTGGAAGCAGAAATTAAGTTTCACCGGCACGGCATCCCTGGGTTTTGAAGTTCCGCTGGGCACCAAGGCGGCTGCCGGGGGGGACGATGACGGCTTCAGCCCGATGGAACTGGTGCTGGTGGGGCTGGCTGGCTGCACTGCCATGGATGTCATTTCCATATTACAGAAAAAGCAGCAGGATGTGACCGGGTTTGAAGTGCGTGTTTTGGCAGACCGGGTGGAGGCACACCCGCGCGTATTTAACCACGCACTGGTTGAGTATATTGTCACCGGGCATGCAGTGGATCCGACAGCTGTGGAGCGGGCGGTGGAGCTTTCCACCACCAGGTATTGCTCGGCATCGGCAATGCTCAGTAAAGCTTTCCCGATTGAGCATAAGATTACGATTCTGGAAGCCTATTAAGGGATAACAAAACACACGGACTACCCCCAAAAGGTAGTCTGTGTGTTTTTAAAATATCCAGTAAACTATTTGAAGGATCCGGCAATTTCTAAGACTTGTTCTTTGGTATAGGCAGCGCCATACCAGATATCTGATGAATAAACCCATAAGGTGATTTTAAGCGTGTCTGTTGCCCACGTGACAATGTGATTGTATGGGCTGTCCGAGAAATAAATCCCGGTTATTCCCTGGATATCAACGGTCTCGCCAATGATATCTTCTCCATTCCAGATGGGAGAAAGGTGCACTTTATCAAGTAATGTTTCAACCACTTTGATTTCTGCAATACCTTTATCTTCCGCGCCTGAGGGATAGTAATGAAGAACAAGGCGGGATTCATCTGTGGAGTAATCAGCATAGCTGAATTTAAAATCTCTCGGCAGGATGGTGGGGGCAAGGAAATTAAATTCTGTCAGCTGCGCCGTTTGCTCCAAGCTAGTCAAATAGTCTTCTCGAATGGTACGATCTGCGTTTGGTTCATACACCAGGTTTAGTGCCATTTGGATCATATATTCTTTTGTTATGTACTCAGTGGCTGGTGTGGCACTTTGGTCATCAATTTCATACCATTTTCCATCTTCCAGCCAACGCAAGCGTTGACGAACTGCTGGAAGCCATGTATACGTGTCATATATTCCACCAACCACGTATTCGCCAACCACATACTCGCCTGGGTACATGCCCACCAGAACTGGTTCAATGGCATTCTCGGGTACTCCAAATGAGTAGGATGGGAATTCATTGCCTGTTCCTTGAGAAAAGTAGAGATATCCACCTCCACCAATGAGATCATATTCCATCATGATGATCCCCGGTTCTGCTCGAACCACATTCCGGAACACGAACGCATCTGGGTCTTGTGGAAACTCCCTGGCATCAAAACCTGCCCGTTTCTCTGCTTGTGCAACTTTACACGAGTATCCATATGGATCCTGATCGCACGCTTTATTATTGGAAGGTTTTGGATCTGTCAGGATCGGGACCGGTGTGGCTGCAGATGATGTCAAAGTTACAGCAAAAGCTGGGGCAAAGGTGGGAGTTGCCAATTGTTCTGATGATGGTAGGGGTAATTCCTCCTCTTCGATGGTGTTAAATAAGTTTCGCCAGGCTTGCGCCAAAACATTGTTTTCAGGTTCGCTAATAACCCATACTGCTAAAATGACCATGATGATTGTTGCTGCTGCAACCAGCCAGCGAATACTCGTTTTTCTTTCCCTTATCTTTTTGCCTGATGATGGAATTGTGCCTCTATCAATTTGTGCTTGTATATGTTTCCATGGATCAATGACATTTGGAAAAGCTTGAGCTCCCAAGGTATGTAAAACATTTTTTATATTTTTTTCATTCATTTGTCCGTCTCCTTTTTTTGAATCGGGTCATCTTCTCGCATATAACTCAGTAACTGACGGAGTTTTCTGCGAGCTGAAAATAAAAGCCATTTCACGGAACTTTTTGGGCGTTCCATTTCTCTGGAAATATCCACTTCGCTGAATTCCAGGTAATATCGCATGACAATGGCAGCTCTTTGTTGGTGTGTTAATCGTTGTAATGCCTGCCATACAGCCTGACGGGTTTCAAGATTGAGGGAAATTTCTTCCACGTTTGTTTCAGAGAGAAGAGTAATTACTTTGTTAGGATGGATGGATTCATCGAAGTCATCAATCGATGTGTGCCGGTTGTGTTGACGGCAGATGGATATGGACCGGTTAACAACACTCCGAAGGAACCAGGGACGAAAACTCCTGCTTTCATCAAATTGATGGATCTTATGGATCAGGTTAATAAAGGATGTTTGAACTGTATCTTCTGCTAATTGTTTGTCTTGAATAATTAGATAAGAAGCTCGAACAGCCTGTAAATAATATAACTGAACCAAAACTTCCAGACCTCTATTGTCTCCTTGTTTCAATAATACGATTGCTTGTTGTTCTTCCATGAACCTCCTTTGCTTTTTCCGATGATGAGCGCTCTGTTAATAGTACGCTCCGATATATGGAAAAGTTAGTGGTTGCTTTTGATTTATGGAAGAGATATTGGAAATATACCCGGACTGGGCTTTTTGTATATATTATTATCTTGTCGCGTATCGAAATGCGGCTTGGGAAAAGCGGGAAATCATGCTCATCGCCAGTTCAAAATCGTTCCAGTCAACCTGGTTGCTGATGACAGCAATGGCATAGGCTGAGTCATTCCATTCCAGCAACCCCACATCTGCCACCACCCCCCAGCCGTTCTCAAAAACCAAACCGGGCTTGTGTGCCATTGCCGGGCGCACCCAACCGGGCAATCCTCCACCCAGCCGGAGATCGTCATTGGCGGAGGGTTGCTGCAGCCAGGCAATCAACCGGTTCCGGCTTGCTTCTGAAAAGCCTTCTCCCAGGTACAGGATTTCCATCAGGCGCACCAGGTCTGCCGCAGTGGTGCGGCGCGGTTCCAGGGTGGTGTGATGGATTCCCCAACTTTGAAGTGTATTGATGATACTGAAACCTGGCTGGCGGTCCAGGAATTGGACCAGCAAATCGGTGGCATCTTCTTCGGATTTCACCAGCATGGCTTCCAATAACTGTTCATGAGTGCGCCGGTCGGATGAACCCGTGTTTTCATCCAGCCTTGTCTCCGGATGTTGCTCCAGCCAGGCGAAAAAAACCATCCCGACTGCCAGCTTGATGGTGGACGCGGCGTGCAGGACTTGGTCACCCCGGAAGGACACGATTTCCCCCGTATGGAGGTTCTTATAAGTAACTGCCCAATCTCCCGGCGGGGCAATCTGCAAAATTTCCTGGAACCGGTCATCCAGGCTGAGGGGGGGATTGGCACCTGTGGAAGGCTGGTTGAGGTTGACCGGGATGACAAGGGCATCTCCAACCTGCAAGTGCCTCGGATCGGTCAGGTGGTTCAATTCCAGAATTGCATCTGTCCGGCTGTCGAATCGGGCGGCAATCAGCGGCAGGGTGTCACCGGGGCGGACGATGTAGGTGTAGCGGTCTCCGCAGGGCAGGCTGATGCCATTCGGGCGCAGGAT
>Ga0208196_1003192_pt1 | contig 14097 bp, 13 predicted proteins | sample AD_JPNNA7_MetaG_FD_184443 | JGI IMG/M metagenome (GOLD analysis project Ga0208196, IMG submission 184443) | Active sludge microbial communities of municipal wastewater-treating anaerobic digesters from Japan - AD_JPNNA7_MetaG (SPAdes) (version 2) | ecosystem: Engineered > Bioreactor > Anaerobic...
ACCATGATTATCTGGAAAGAGATCGTCCGGAAAAAGTTATTTTAAATAAAGCAGCTTTTCCTGAATATTTTAATAATCCAAAGGAGGTTGAAGAAGATATGTTGGATTGGTTGAACTTTGGTGATTGGAGTTAGTCTATGGTTTATAATTATACCACATTTGCTCTCTTAGGTGAGATGGGGATCTCCCCCAAAAAAAAAGGGGGGGCCACTTTTACACTTTTTACGCTTCTGTTTTGGGATTAGTTTGGTAAAATGTAAGACAGGATAAGAAAGATGGGAAAAAGGTGTGAGGGGAAGGGGGAACAAAAAAAATAAGCAACACTTATGAAAAAACATAATTTGTGGGTTCAAAATCCTTTCGGCTTTACCTTGATTGAGATATTGGTGGTGATTGCTCTTATCGGTATTTTGGCGAGTATTGCCGCTGTGATGTTTGGCGCGGCGCGAGACAAGGCGCGTACCGCTTCAGCGATGGCCAGTATGAAATCAATGATTACGGAGGCGGCTCTGCACCAAGATTCCGATGGAAGGTTTCCAAGCGATTTGTGTGATGGTCAAGGCGTGCCCCTAGATTACGGGCACCTTCTTACTGGGGACCTTCAAAGACTTTCGGTGGCGGTATATGACCAATTAAAATATCACCCGGCTTGTTCTATTGATGTAGATTTTGGGGACAAACCTTCTGCTTGGGCCGCCTTTGTTGACGTTGACCCAACTGAAACAACTCAAAACTTTTGCGTTGATAGCAGTGGTTTTTCCGGAATAGGGTACAAGGCAGGAGCAGGATTGGGTGAATGTATCCAACCGCTGTAACAAACGGCCCAATAACCTCAATCCTTGTTTTGGTCCTAAAGTGGATAACTTTTGACAAAAATAGCGGGGTTTTGTGTTAAAATTGGGATAACTTTTAATACATAAAATTAATTAAAATACACAAAATTTTATATCTTTTAAACTATGAATAAAAAAGCATTTCTCGGTTTGGTATTTTCTATCGTAGTTATTATGGCCGCTATGGCTTATTTGCCGTTTCCGGTCGGACCAGTGGGCGCGCAGAGCACCGAGACGACGAATAATGAGTTGCGCGGCTGGGCTTGGAGCGACAGCACCGGCTGGGTGAGCTTTAATCACGAGGGAACCGACGGAATGTCTTCTTCGGGCGGAACGAGTTCTGGTAGCACGGAATACAAGATGCCAAGTTCGGCCACTCAAAAAATAAAAACCTCTGATTCTTTGACTTGGGGTAATCCGGCAGGTTCTCTCCCTGCGCCCTCTACTGGCGTCGCTGTGGCGTATGTATCGTATGGTTCAAAGAGTACCAATTATTTGGAAAACAGGGGTTTTGGTCTAAGTCTGCCTGTTGGTGCAAGGGTAACCGGAATTGAAGTGTGTTATGAACGCTCAGGCGGAGGGCGCATCCTCGATAAAGTTTATGAAGTTCATGATGAAGAGGTTAGATTGATAAAACCAGACAGTTCGTATTCTCAAGACAACAAATCTCAAAGTAGTCCGTGGGGTTATGCCCCTGAGGGAGAATATCCCTCGGCTTGTTATGGGGGGGCAAATGACACTTGGGGTGAGAGTTGGACCCCGACCGACATTGCTAGCCCTAACTTTGGCACGGTGATATCGGCCTATTTGTCGGCGAACGACTGGACAGTTGCTGCTTACATAGACGCTGTTAAGGTCAAGGTTTATTATGACGAGCCGGCCGGAAGTCCGGTGTCTAGCGGTTCAGATTACGCGGTCACGGTTGACCAGAATGGAAATTTGACAGGTTATGCCTGGAGTTTGAATTTGGGCTGGATTAAGTTCGCGCCGGAATTGTATCCAACTGGTGTTTGTGGGGCAACCAATGATTGTTACGGCGCCAAAATTGTTGAAGGCGGAACATTAGACGAGGTCAAAGGTTGGGCAAGGGTTTGCTCGGTTTACCAAAACGGCTGTAGTGGCACCTTGCGGTCGGATGCAGAACTCGGCGGTTGGGATGGTTGGATTAGAATGCACAATGTTAAGCGTCAAGCGAATGGCGGTTACTTTGGCTATGCTTGGGGTGATTTGAACTTGGCGTGGCTCGACCTCGGTTTTGGAGTTGGAGATGATGGCAGTGGTGACGAGGTTTGTGATCCAACCGAACAAGTTTGTGGCGGCGGCGGTGAAATCTGTGATCCGGATACAGAATGTTGTCCGAGCGAAGAAGGATACCCAGATTGTAATGACGGCGACAGCCAAGTAAGTGTGGTTGTTAATAGTGAATGTGGGTCGGAATTGGGAATAGAGTGGAATCCTTCCGGAGATGAATGTGGTGAATTTTGTAGATCATATTCTCAAGGTGAAGGGGTAGAAGTGACTATCAGTGGAACACCGGAAGGCAGCAACTTAATTGTTTCCGGTGATTGTAACTCAAATCCCTGTGTGTTTGATAGTATTGATGGCAATAAAGCGATAACTGTCAGTTGTCCGGCTATTGATATTAGTGATTGTCAATTAAAGCTGACTGGCGGTAGTATTCTGCAGTTAATTGAAGATTCCTACCTCGATTATAATGATGTTGTGTTGAGTGATACTTTTGCCAAGATTTCACTAATAAATATCAATACGAATGCTGCTTGTGGTGTAAATTATGATTTGTCCAGTCAGACAAGTGATTCAAACGTCTCTATCTTGTGTGAGTCCGGGGGAACTTATGGCAGTTGTAATGGTTTGAATGGCTCAGGGGAGACAAAAATTAAAGCTCGCTTCATGACAAGGCCAGATGAGGCAAACGAGACATGGAATGTTATTTTTGTAGCCTCATCAGGCGGTGTTTCAAGCCTTCCCAAATCTTATAATTCGCTAATTCGTTATTATAGGCGAATAGGAAATTAATGTTACTTGCCTATTGTTTAGTTTTTATTCTGGGGCTTATTGTTGGCAGTTTTTTGAATGTGATTGTTTTGCGTCTGCATTCCGGCGAGTCGGTGGTTTTTGACCGTTCGCGTTGCCTTTCTTGTGGCAAAAAACTTAATTGGTATGAGCTAATTCCCGTTTTTAGTTTTTTAATTCAGGGTGGTCATTGCCGCGGCTGTCATTCCAAAATTTCTTGGCAGTACCCATTAGTGGAACTTTTGACTGGTCTGCTCTTTGTTTTAAGCTTTTGGCGGTTTGCGTCAGACGGTTGGTTATTTATATTGTTTTATCTCATAATTGTTTCGCTTTCTATTGCCATAACTGTCTATGATCTAAGACATAGAATTATACCGGATGTTCTTGTTTGGTTGATGGCGGTCCTGGCCCTATTTCGCCCACTTTTATTGTTTCTTTCTGATCGCGATCTTCCTTCTTTGATTTCTGATTATCAGACAGTCGTTCTGGGTGGTTTAGCCGCCGGTGGCGTCTTTTTCCTGTTGTGGCTCATCTCGCGCGGTCGATGGCTTGGTTTTGGCGATGTCAAACTGGCTTTGGCAGCCGGTTTTCTGCTTGGGCCGATTCAAGTTTTTTCAGCCCTGATCCTGGCGGTCTGGCTAGGGGCAGTGGTTGGGTTGATGTTGGTTATTCTGACCAAGACTGGGTTGTTTGGATTTAGAAAATATTTTACAATTAAGAGTGAGTTACCCTTCGCGCCGTTTATTATATTGGGTTTAATCTTAAACTTGCTTTTTAAGATCAATGTTTTCTAAAAAATCACAACAAGGTTTTTCACTACTTGAGCTGATGGTAGTCATCGCGATTTTTTTGATTATCACGGCAGTGGTGATGGCCGACATTCCCAGTATTGGTCGCAAGGGGGCGCTAGATTTAACAGCCCAAGAGGTGGCTGGTTGTATCAGGGCGGCGCAGGTTTATGGTACAGCCAAAAGAGCCGAGCAAACAAGTGACGTTATTGGCGCAAAAGTTGAGTTTGATAAAATTATAATTTTTGCTAATGATGTTAATAGTTCAGATAACTTGATTGAGGAATGCGAACTTAACGGTTTTAATCTCACGCCGCTAGAATTTGATACTGTAAAATTTCCCAGTTCTTTATATGAGAGGACGGTCCAAACTAGTTTAGAGCCGGAGTTTTATAAAGGTGGATCACCTGCCCCTTCTAATTCCTCTTTTAAGATTAAGGTAACTTCAGTTCGTACCAATCAAGAAAAGTGCGTTTATATTTATCAAAGTGGCCAAATAGCAGTTGGCGATTGTAGTTAACATGAAAAGAATTTTTAGTAAAAAAAATAATAAGGGTTTTACCCTAATTGAGATGATGGTCTCAGTGTCCATTTTTGTTATTGTAGCTCTGATTGTAAGTGGGGTATTGGTTCAACTGTCGGTTGCTTATAAGAAGGCTCAAGCGATGCGCCTTTTGATGGATAATCTTAATTTCGCTTTAGAGAAGATGAATTTAGAGATTAGAGAAGGGGTGAGTATTGAAGTAAATAATGACGCAATACATTTTAAACAAATAGGCGATTCAACAGTCTTTTGCTACTCTAACTTAAATTACAACGGAAGGAATACTTTGGTTAAGTGTGAAGATAACTGTCCTTGTTCATCTTCAAGCTCCAATTTAAAAGATATGTTATCCGCCGGTTTGGAGTTAACCAGTCTTAATCTGCGAAGTTTTGGACCATCCAAACAAGAAAGAATTTTGATTAATGTTGCCGGTCAAGCCAAGAGTAGTGCTAATCAAACTGCTGATTTTGTTATTCAAACAACTGCGACACAAAGAATACCAGATGAGTCTTAATATGAAGTATTTAATAAAAACAAACAAAAGAGGATTTACAATGATTGAATCACTAGTGGCGATTAGTATTTTGTTGATTGCGGTTGTCGGTCCTCTTTCACTTTTGGCAATGGCTTTGCGTGATAGTGTTTATATCAGAAATGAGATTACTGCCAACTACCTAGCTCAAGAGGGATTGGAAATCATGACTTTTTTTAGTGATGAAATTATTGCCGGGAGTTTTTGTGTTGATGCGACTGAAGATGTTTATGATAATGTTGTTACAACAACTTCAAACGACTGTCCAATAAGTTATGATGGTACTTTTTACGGTAAAACTGGCAACCCCACTATTTTTTATCGGGTAATTGAAGTAGAAAAGTTGAGTGATGAGAATACGATGGCTGATGACTATGGTGGCAAAGAATTTAAAGTAACCTCAACCGTAAGTTGGCGTAACGCTGGTTTTTCGGTAGACAGGAATACCCCTTACTCAACATATATATTTCAACAGTAAAAAACAGTAAAAAATGAAACAAATTAATAACAAAAAAGGTTTTGCTCTTCTTTATGCCATATTGTTGACGAGCGCTGTTTTGATTGTCGGCGTTGCCTTGATTAATATTATTACGCGTCAACTGATACTGTCTTCCTTGAATCGAAATTCGCAGACAGCCTACTATAATGCAAATTCAATTGCTAACTGTCTTCGCTTTTATGACAAAGTTAATCATTTTACGGAATTTGATTTTGATACTATGCAATTTGCTCATCTTAATAATATAGATTTGCAGTGTGCTGGTGGTGGTCCAAAGGATAATTTAATCTTTATAGATAATAAAATATCTGGAATAAATTTTGACATAAACGGTCAGACTGTTGCAATTGCAGATTTTATTTTAAATCTTAATTACGTGAATAATCCTGATGACTATGACTCTAATGATTGTTTTGTCCCAGACCAATCCGGATTTGCTGGTAACTGCGTCTCTGTGATTACGGTCAATGGAGCTAATAGTGAGATTGCCAATGATAACCCCAGAAAAGTAGTCAGGACGGTTGTTTCTCCTCGTTAACCATAGAAAATTTAACCTTTTCGGCTTATAATGGGTTCTGATGAGCAAAAAAGAAGCGTCAGAACGGATAAATGTCTTGCGCCGGACGATTAATCGTCATCGGTATCTTTATCATGTCTTGGACCGCGAAGAAATAAGCGAGGCAGCGCTGGATTCGCTGAAACATGAATTAGCCGAATTGGAGGCTAAAAACCCCGATTTGGTCACTCCTGATTCACCGACTCAGCGCGTGGGAGGCGAACCGTTGGAAAAGTTCACCAAGGTGGAGCACACGGTCCCTCAGTGGTCTTTTAACGATGTCTTTACGCCGGAGGAGATGCGAGACTTTGATAAACGAATCAAAAAAGCGCTTGGCTCCGGGCGTGTGCCGACCTATGTGGCCGAATTGAAAATTGATGGTTTCAAAATTGTTTTGACTTATGAAAACGGTTTTCTTACAACGGCGGCAACACGCGGCAATGGTCGGGTTGGCGAAGACGTGACGGCTAACGTCAGAACGGTAGAGGCCATTCCGCTCAAATTGGAAAAGGCGGTGAATGTCGTGGTGGAAGGCGAAATTTGGCTTAGTAAAGACAATTTTGACAAAATCAACAAAGAGCAAAAAGACAAGGGCGAACCGCTTTATGCCAATCCGCGCAATGTCGCCGCCGGCAGTATCCGTCAACTTGACCCAAAGGTGGTGGCCGCTAGGCGTTTGGATAATTTTATTTATGATTTGGCGCAAGCGGACTTTGCTTTGCCGGCGACGCAGCAGGCAGAACTGGAACTTTTGGCGGAACTGGGGTTTAAGGTCAACAAACATCACACTTTTTGTCCCACGATTGAAGATGTGATTGCTTTTTGGCAAAAATGGCAAACTAAAAAAGATAAAGAACCATATTGGCTTGACGGCGTGGTGGTCAAAGTTAACGAGCAAGAATACCAAGAAAGACTTGGTTATACCGGCAAGGCGCCGCGTTTCGCGATGGCCTTCAAATTTCCGGCTGAACAAGCCACGACGGTTGTGGAAGACATTATCTTGCAAGTTGGGCGACAGGGGACAATCACGCCGGTGGCGCGTTTGCGGCCAACTTTGTTGGCCGGCTCCACCGTCTCGCGCGCGACTTTGCACAACGAAGATGAGATTAAGCGTCTGGATGTGCGAATTGGCGACACAGTCATTTTGCAAAAAGCCGGCGATGTAATTCCGGACATTGTCAAAGTGTTGACCGAAATGCGCACCGGCCAAGAAAAGGTTTTTAAGTGGCCAACAGAATTGGAGGCCTGCGCGCCCATTGGGACCTCGGCCAAGGCGGGCGGAGGCCCAATTGAACGAATCCCCGGTCAGGCGGCTTGGCGGTGTGTCAACAAGAATTCTTTCGCGCAACTTAAACGTAAATTTTATCACTTTGTGTCCAAGACCGCCTTTGATATTGAAAAACTCGGCCCGCGCGTCATTGATGTGTTGTTGGAAAATAAATTGGTTGTTCGTTATGACGATATTTTCAAACTAAAAAAGGGTGATTTGCTGGTCCTGCCGCGCTTCGCGGAAAAGTCCGCGGATAATTTGATTAAGGCGATAGACGAAAAACGACAGGTCTCCCTCGCGCGTTTGTTGGTTGCCTTGTCTATCCCCGGTGTGGGCGAAGAAACTGCGGAAGACGTCGCTAAACATTTTGGCGTTTTGACGAAAATAGAAAAAGCCGGTTTGGCGGAATTGCAGGCGATAACCGGCGTGGGCGAGGTTGTTGGCCAAGCGATTTATGATTGGTTTCGCGAAAAAGAAAATCAAAATTTGGTAAAAGGTTTGTTGGCGGAAGTAAAAGTGTTGCCGGTTAAAAAAGAAGCCGGCGCCCAAAAATTGGCCGGCTTAAAATTTGTGTTGACCGGCACTTTGCCGACCTTGTCGCGGGATGAAGCCAAAATGCTCGTCAAGCAAAATGGCGGGGAGGTGGCCGGTTCGGTTTCGGCTAAAACCGACTATGTTTTGGCGGGGGAAGAGGCCGGCTCCAAGCTGGGTAAGGCGCAAGAGCTCGGAGTCAAGGTGATAGACGAAAAAGAATTCCGGAAAATGTTGGGCTAAACCGAAACTTAAAATAATCAAAAGCGGCCCGGGTTGTTTTTGTTTGATAAACTTGGAAATTGTCTTAGCTGGTGCTAGAATACAGTTTATGTTAACTAAAAACGATATAAATAATCTGACCAATTTGGCCAGAATCGACTTGACGGAAGAGGAAAAAGACAAGCTCCAAAAAGACCTGGAGTCTATTTTGGGCTATATTTCTGAATTACAAAAAGCGCCCAATGTAACCGAAGGTCACCGTTCGGAAAGTTATTATTTAAAGAATGTAACGCGGTCGGATGATAACCCCAATGAACCGGGTGGAAACACGGAAAAGATTCTGGAAGAAGCGCCCAAGCGACGAGACAATTTGTTTGTCGTCAAAAAGATTTTAGACAATTAGAAGCAAGCTCAAAAGAAAAAGGAATGAAGGGGTGTCTAGAATCAAAAATGAGAACGCAATTTTTACTTTTTAATCTTTAAGTTTTAATTTTTAAATTTATTATGCGGTTAAATAAAGAAGAGCTGGATAAACTGACAATCAAAACAGCGCACGAGGCGCTCGTCCGAGGTGATTTCTCGGCGGTTGATTTGACGGAAAGTTACTTGGCGCAAATTAAAGAAAAAAACGAGGAACTGAATGTTTATTTGGAGGTTTTTGCTGACGCGCGTGAGCAGGCGACAGAAGCCGACCGGCGGTTGCGCAAAAACGATGGAGTGACGCTTTTGACCGGTATCCCGTTGGCGATTAAGGATAATATTTTGATTGAGGGTCGTAAATGTTCCTCGGCCTCCAAAATGCTTGAAAATTATACCGCGGTTTACGACGCGACCGTGATCAAACGTTTAAAGGAGTGCGGCGCGGTCTTTTTGGGGAGAACCAATATGGATGAATTCGCGATGGGAGGTTCCACCGAGAGCTCGGCTTTTGGTCCAACTAAAAACCCTCACGACAAGACAAGGGTCGCCGGCGGTTCGTCTGGTGGCTCAGCGTCAGCCGTGGGTGGCGGTTTGGCTTTGGCGGCGCTTGGCTCGGACACCGGCGGTTCTATCCGCCAGCCCTCCAGTTTTTGCGGCGCGGTTGGTCTGAAACCGACCTATGGCGCCGTCAGCCGTTACGGCGTGATGGCGTTGGCCTCATCGCTTGACCAGGTTGGGCCGATTGCCAAGACAACCGAAGACGCGGAGATTCTCTTTGACGCTATCCGGGGAGCGGATAATCTTGATTCCAATGCCTACAATTTACCGGTCTATCCGGTCACGCCGGCCAAACTAAATATTGGCGTTCCCTATTCTTTTTTGAACGGCGGTGGTGTGGCCAAGGAGGTCTTGGATAACTTCAACCAGTTGGTGGAAAAATTAAAACAAGACGGACATGTCGTAGAAGAGGTAGAAATGCCAAATCTGCATTACTCGCTGGCTTGTTATTATGTTTTGATGCCAGCCGAGGCCTCTACCAACTTGGCGCGGTTTGATGGTGTGCGCTATGGGTTGCATTTGGACGGTCAAGACGTAACGGATGATTATAAAAAAACCCGGGCGGCTGGTTTTGGCCGAGAGGTTAGACGCCGGATTATGCTTGGCACTTTTGTTTTGTCGGCTGGTTATTATGACTCTTACTACAACAAAGCCAATCAGGCGCGTGAATTAATCAAACAGGATTATCTGAATGTCTTTAATCAATATGACGCGATTATCACGCCGACTGCCCCCTCGCTGGCTTTTCCGATTGGCAAAAATAGCAACGACCCCTTGCAAATGTATTTGGAAGACATCTTCACCGTGCCGGTGAATTTGGCCGGAGTGCCGGCGATGAGCATCCCCACCGGTTTTACCGCGCCCCTTGAGACAGCGCCCAAAGGCTTGCCGCTTGGCGTTCAAGTGGCGGCGCCGGAGCGTCGTGAAGATATCCTCTTTGCTTTTGGTCGGCTTGTTGAAAGACTTGGCTAAAGTGAAGTATAATAAGGAAGTATGTTATCGCCTTCCTTAATAAACGTTGTCGCGATTTTTGAGCGCTTGGCTTCTTATATTTATGGCATCATTGCCTACTTTAGGAGCGAAGATTTTTTTGAATTGGCAAATTTGATTTGGTGGGTTGGTTTGACTGCCTCTATCCTTTTTGTTGGGGGGATTGTTTATTTTTCACTCAAGGTGAGCGCTATTCGCAAAGAACGCGATGAAAAAGTTTTTGGCGGCAAGGTAGGGAAATTAGAGGATATTAAAGAGCCTGCCCGAAATGAACGTTGGGAAAAAATCAAAAAGAAACTGGATTCTGATAACCCGTCTGATTGGAATTTGGCGATTATTGACGCTGATAAAATTTTGGATGAGATGCTGGTGGCTATGGGCCATCTGGGCGAAAATTTGGGGGAACGATTAAAGTCGGTTGAACCAAGCGATTTTTTGACCTTGAATGAAGCTTGGGAAGCGCATAAAGTTCGTAATCAAATCGCCCACGAAGATAATTTTGTTTTGACCCAGCGCGAAGCAAAAGCCGCAATTGCCAAGTTTGAAAAAGTTTTTCAAGAATTCAATTATATTTAAACAACGGGCGGTTGTGCCAATTTTCAGAAAAACTTTGACAGTTTTTCATAAAACGGTTACAATAAAAAGAATAGCGGAGTAGAGTAATGGTTCACTCACGAGGCTCATAACCTCGGGAAGCCGGTTCGATTCCGGCCTCCGCGACAAGAAAAAGAAAGGCCCCAATCGGGGTTTTTCTGTTTTGGAAATATTGAAAAAGTCCCCAAATTAAGCTAAGATATGGGTTAGTTTGTAAGTTGAGAAGTTTGTAAGTTGGTAAGAAAGAGAAAAATGGGGGAGTTGGTTTGGAAGCTTGTTATAATTATATTAGGCTGATGTAGCTCAGTTGGTTAGAGCGGGCGTTTCATAAGCGCCAGGTCGCAGGTTCAAGTCCTGCCATCAGCACAGGTTATTGTAAAAAGTAGCCATTTGTGTAAAATATATTTGTTTGCGGTCGTAGCTCAACTGGTTAGAGCACTCGCCTGTCACGCGAGAGGTTGAGGGTTCAAGTCCCTTCGACCGCGCATTGAAAAATAACCCGACTTTTTGTCGGGTTATTTTGTTGCAATCGCGCTTTAAACCCATGAGGTTTTTGGGCAGAGATATAATTTAACCGCATTAACACCTCAATCAAAACTACCCGCTGTTTTGTTGCGTAGCATGTTACGTAACACTTTAGAGTGAAGAATGGTCTAAAATATCTTTTCTGCTACCTCCCAAATGGAAATTGCCGCGAAAACACTATAAAAAATAAACGCGCTGAAAAGAAAAAGATTGCTAATAATCCCGGGCCGCAAGGGCTTGGCTAGACGGCGGTTGTTGTGGTAAAGCAAAATCGGCGTGTAGAGGGCCATGGTAAAACCGCCCAAGACGGAGCTTAACAAAAGAAAAACCAAAGGTTGCGAAAACGGCAAGAGAACCGCTTGCAAGAATACCACTAATAAAATAAGACCATAATAAAGATGATGCAAACTCCAGCGGCGGCTAAAAGCGAAGATTTTTGTTAATGGTCCAACTTGGGCGTTAGTATGGATAATGTCGGAAATTACCCGACTCAAAGCGTCTATAATGGTCCACATGACCGAAAAGAGCATCAGATAAGCCATAAGTAGATATAATTTGCCGCCCCAGAAGCCAAGTTGGGATTCAAAAATTTCTGCCAGAATGACTGCCAAATCCGTGCCGGTCGGGGTGATGCCCAAAGGTTTGAGTACAACAAAAGCGTTTAGACTCATTAAGGTTATTGTTAAAAGACCGATGAACCAAAAAATCATTCCTTGGTCAAAACGCAGATGGCTCAGCCAGCCGCGCCAGTTTTTTAGATTTGGTTCGGTCAGGGGAAAAGTGTGACCGATCGCGCCGACAGCTTCAGGTTTGCCGTTAATCGGGTTTCTGATTTTGCCGCTAAAGGCGGCCATGCCGGCGCCTTTGTCCCGATACCAAAGCGAAACACAAAGGTTTAACATGCCGCCGGCGCCGGCAAAAACAATGGCGCCAAGCAAAACATTTACATCTATCCCGCTTGGCCAATAACCGAAACTGAAAAGTCCTTTTAAGGCGGCGACCAAGTCTGGCCAAGAGAGGTTTAAATAGCTGATATAAAAGAGAATTATAACAAAAATCGGGACAATTATTTTTAAACTTTTTTCTAGGACCTTATAAGCTTCACGTCCGGCAAAAACAATAATTAAGACTAGCGCTAGCGAAGCCCAAGCCCACCAGAGATAATGGCCAAAACCAAACAGGGCCGCGAGGATTGTGCCAAGGGTGCTGGCCCAACCGGGCCAGATGTAGAGGAGAATGACTGAGCCCAGCCAAAACAAAGGTGACCAGCGAATTAAGCGGCCAGAGGAGGTAAAAAAACTTTCACCGGTCGCCATGGTGGCGCGGGCGATTTCTTGGTTGATAAAATATTGCAGGGTGATACCCACCAACGCGAACCATAAAATAGCCAGACCATATTGGATGACTAAGTTTGGCCACATCACCAGTTCACCGGTGCCCATGGCCATGCCGGTAACGATAATACCAACACCAACGGCTTTCCACCATTTGGGCGGCGCGGGGAGGTCTTTTGGGGTTAGGGCGGGATAATTATTCATTATCTTAATTATAACAAATAATTGAAAAAATCGGGCAAATATATTAATATAAGACAACCACTTTTTAGTTTAGAAGTTCGTTAAAGTTAAATAAGCCGTTGTAGCTTCCACTCCCGCTTTGGCTTAAGCTTCGGCGGACAGGCAGTTTCCAACTTCGCTAGATTGTGGTAATGGAAGTTGGGGAAAAACTCAAATTTGTTCCTTACTTAAAGTTAAATAAGCCGTTGTAGCTCAGTTGGTAGAGCACGTCATTGGTAATGACGAGGTCGTCGGTTCAATCCCGACCAACGGCTCCGGAAAATGGCAACTAGCGGAGTTTAGTCTTGGAGACCCTAATAAGGGGATTTTTAGGTTTGAGGCTCTAGCGCCCAAGGATTGGGCTGGGGGCAAGAATTTGAGACAAAATTGGTTATTTCCAGTTATCCACAAGATTATCTTGTCCTTCTTTCTTTTTTGTGCTGGAAAGTTGTATAATTAAAGATGAATTTTGTCTTGGCGCAAATGATTTGGCCGGTAAAAAACAATTTTGAACTTTATTCTACGAAAATTAAAAATTAGAAAAATTTTTCAGAAAGCCTTAGTTTTTTTGTCTGTTTTTTTGTTTTGCTCGCTTCTTGTTTCGGCGGCGCCGATTTATTCGCCGGGTGAAACGCTTGACCCGGACTGCGGGCCGGACGACCCTGACTGCACGGTGGCGCCGCCAGCTTTGTCGGGGGTAAACACCAATATCACCGAGCTCTCTGCTCTGACGGATGCTACAACGACGAATTTGGTTGTTTCAAGTATCCTTCGCTTGCCCTTTCTTGAAGGTACAATTTTGGGAGTGGACCAGAATGGTAAGGTGATTGCTACCACGACCCTTATTGCTGACCCGTCTTGGGGCGCGATTGGCGGCGCGCTTTCCGCGCAGACTGATTTGGCGGCCGCTTTGGCTGGCAAGATTGACGTCGGGACGACTTCAGTCGCTTCAATTCTTTTACTTCCCAACTTAACAATGACCAAATCTCAAATCTCGGACTTTGGTTCTCCTTTGTATTCTTACACTGAAACCGACCCGCTTTACGCCGCCGCTTCTTCCACTATTTTGCGCGCTTCCTATTCTTCGCTTTCATCTTTGCTTGACGATTCAACTCATAGACTGGTGACGGATGTTGAAAAGGGCCTCTGGAACGGCAAACAAGATGCTTTGGGTTTTGTGCCGGTTGATAGCGCTACAACTTCAATGGCCGCGCTTACTTCGGTTGGTGGTCTTCTGACAATCTCTGGAGGCAACGTTGGGATTGGCACCACCTCACCATTATATTCTCTTTCCGTTGAAGGTTCGTCAAGCCTTGGCAACCAGGCTTTGGCTGGATACTTTACCGCGACAAGCACCACCGCTGCTTCTACGTTTGCTGGAGGTTTGACTGTCAATAGCAACTCTTTGGTTGTTGACTACTCTACGGGCAACGTCGGCATCGGTACAGCCGCACCTCTCTCCACCCTCTCCGTCACTGGTACACCCGGCACTAGTCCGTTTACGGTGGCGAGTTCAACCGGCAGTACGATGTTCACGATGTTGGAGAATGGCAATGTGGGGATAGGGACGAGTAACCCCCAGTATACGATTGACATTGCGGGTACTATCAATGCGATCGCAATTCGCACGCCTTACGAACACACG
>Ga0208196_1003204_pt1 | contig 14065 bp, 10 predicted proteins | sample AD_JPNNA7_MetaG_FD_184443 | JGI IMG/M metagenome (GOLD analysis project Ga0208196, IMG submission 184443) | Active sludge microbial communities of municipal wastewater-treating anaerobic digesters from Japan - AD_JPNNA7_MetaG (SPAdes) (version 2) | ecosystem: Engineered > Bioreactor > Anaerobic...
CACAGTACACTGTATAAAAAAGTTGGAACGCCACGCCTATGAGGATATGCCTTTTATGCTACCGAGCTAATCCTTACTGCGGAGGGCAGGGAATATACCTTAAATATGTAGCCGAGGCGCTATCACGCCAGGGACATGAGGTGCATGCTATTGTGGGCCCGCCCTATCCTCAGCCTATGGATAATGTAACTGTCCATTACATCGACAATAATCAATACTATATCAAAAAAGGATTTGATATCATCTCCCGCAACAGCCCGTTTGATATATTTCATCCCATCAACAGTTATGAATGCATACATTCACGATTTGGTGCTTTCCCTGAGATCAGCAGCTTCAGCTACCGGGCTTTCTTTGCAGTGCGCAAGCTTCACGAACAATTTCAGTTTGATATCATCCATGACAATCAGTGTATTGGCTATGGGCTCCTTTTCATGAAGGCATTGGGCATCCCGGTAATAGCAACCATACATCACCCGTTAACCATTGATTTAGAAAATGTTCTTGAACGCGGATCATCGTTTAAAAACAAGATAAAAGGTGTGATGTTTTATCCTGTTCTCATGCAGCAGATTGTATCAAAACGGCTTGATCATATTATAACCGTTTCGGAGGATTCAAAACGCAGGATTGCCTCTGATTTTGGGGTGCCACTGCATAAGCAGTCGGTAGTGTACAATGGGCTGGATACTACAATTTTTAAGCCTTTACCGCATATAAAAAAGAAAGCAAAAAAAATACTTTTTGTTGGCAATGTTGAAGATGGTAAAAAAGGTTTTGTGTACCTGCTCAAGGCTCTGACCCTCTTAAAAACCAGTGTAACATTAACCGTTATTGATGGCGGAGCACCACATCGGCGTATTACCCAGGCGCTGGTGGATACATTGGGCATACGCGATATCATAGAATTTGCAGGAACAACATCAACACAACAGCTTGTGGAGCACTACAATGAATCGGCGATAACTGTTGTGCCATCAGTTTATGAAGGATTTGGCTTTCCGGCCGCAGAAGCAATGGCATGTGGAACACCGGTTATTGCAAGTGACGGTGGCGCACTCAGGGAGGTTGTCGGTGATGCCGGCATAGTAGTCCCTTCACGCGATGAGGTTAGTTTAGCCAGCGCAATAGACAACCTTCTGGGCAACGCAAAGCTTCGTCAGGAACTATCGCACAAAGGGATTGAACGAGTAAAAACACATTTTAACTGGGATAGCGCTTCCGCAAAAATGGTTGCTCTCTACAAACAGGTTATTGCTACCCATCAGCGATAATCGATAATCTTTGTATTTTTGGGCAATTTTAGATCAGTAATATCATCAGGGATGGGCTCATTGATGGAATATTTCTGCATGGTAATCTCGAAAGCAGTTTTTGACTGTACATCAACAAGCCGTAACCCTTTATATGAAAAAAGGGTATTGGTGACAGCTGGTTTTATAAAATAAATTTCGTAGCGTTTACTATTTTCCTTTGAAACAAACATAATTTTATCGGGGACATTTTCTTTCATGGATATCGTTTGATGCATCTGGTCATTTTCCAGAAGTATAAAACTTTCACCATTGCTCTGTTTTATTGCTTTCGCAGAATTATAATTTTTAATGATTGGAATTCTACCAGTTAAAAAATCATTAATGAGCTCCACATCGATGTCAAAAGGCAAAAACGAAGAAACAGGGAAACGTGTAAAATTAAAAACCAGCACAGTATTCCCAATAGGCTGATATATATACAGGGTATCATTGTCCCGCATTACAACACTGATCTGACTGCCAAACACCGAATCAACAATGGTCATCTTTCCTTTTTTTTCATCAACATTGTATTGCAGTTTTGCTGAGGCTTTAAAGCTGTTTTTTGCAAAAGCTTCTATTCTGAAAGCACCATTGATGGAATGGGGCATCGTGGTATTTATTTTTATAATCTCTTCTAAAAGCGGTGTAACATCAGTATCACTTTTCTCCGGGGGGCTTATCTGGGTAGATTTACATCCATAATATACAAGCACACAGAGTACCATGATTACTGTCATTAACAATCTGTTATTCATCGTTCCCATTCCTTTCCCTGTAATTATTTTTCAATGCTGAGCATTGATCTTTTTTTGTATATCCGACCTTGGGTCAAGTGCATAGGCTTTATTCCAGTATTCCAGCGCTTTATCATGAAGCTGCAACGCTTTGTATGTATCACCAATATGCTCGTATACCACTGCATCAGGATACCCTTCCATTTCCAGCTCTACTGATGCTTCTATGAGTATTGGCAATGCATCGTTGTATTTTCCCATTTTGAAGTACACCCACCCTAATGAATCTAAATATGCCCCATTGGTAGGTTCATTTTCCAGAGCAGTATTAATAAGTACTAACGATTCTTCTAATCTCATATTATTATCAGCATACAAATACCCCAGATAGTTGCATATCCTGGCACTTTTCATATCATTGTTATATGCCTCCTGTAACACACTGATGGTATCATGTATCTTTTTTTGTTTGTCCAGAGCCGATGCTAAATAAAAATAATACGGTTCAGCCCTCTTAATTTTTAGTGCTTTACGAAACATATCCCCGGCATTGGCATAATCAGACTTTTGTAATAAGGCAAGTCCTTTGAAAAAGTAAACGTCAGGATTGGTATGGTCAGGGGAGGTAGCCATAGTAAAATACTCAAATGCTCTGGTGTAATCCTTAAGCAAAGTATATATATAACCAATTCTTATCATGATATCGTTATTTTTTTTCAATTTATACGCCATGGTATAGTAATAAATAGCTAATTGCAACTGATTGGTATCTTCATAGATTTGTCCCAGATACACGTAAGCATCATGTATTGCAGCATCGCTATGCAACGCATTGACAAACATGGAAATGGCTGCATCATAATGGTGTTTTTGATATAACAACACACCAGCAGTGTAATAATTTGTAGCGGCAGTACTGCTATCATTGTTTCGCATTGCAATACGGGCAAGAGCAATATAAGGCATATCAAGCGAACTGTTCATTCTTCTGAGTTTTTGGGCCAGTTCCAGGGCTTTATCATCATTATGAAGCATCTCGGTATACATCATCTTTGCAAGAGTACCCTCAGAGCTTTTATGATTGATAGCCTTACGTAGTACTGGCAGTGCCTTCATATCTTCATAAATATAATAGATGCGTCCTAAATGCAGTATTGCTTTTATATCATTGGGATACCGCTCCAGATATTGCGACAGGTACACAGTAGCCTGTTTTATATCACCTTTCTCTAAATTTAATAATCCCAGAATATACAGTATGGAATAATTGTCTGGATTTTCATTATATGCCTTCAAAAAAAACTGATATGCTTTTTTGTATTCACCAAAACCATAATAGATATGTCCTAAAAAATAATATGATTGTTCTTTGTAATATGATTCAATTGTTTCATATTGACTTTGTTCAATTATCTTTAAAAAATGGTAGCGTGCTTTTAAATTTTGTTTAGTTTGTGAATAATAAACACTTGCAAGGTTAAAACGTATCCGGTATAGCTGTGGCCGTTTTATTAATAGCTTTTCCAGCACCTGAGTTGCATCCTCAGCCTGATTCAGATTCATATATACCGAATATTGTAATATATATGGTTTATCAAAGCTATCATTGGCAGCAATTGCTTTATCAGCATACTCAATTGCTTTTTCATAATTATACTGGTAAAAATAGCATTCCGCCATCTGGTAATAGATTGCGTCGCGTTGTTCAGTATTTTCCGAAGCTTTAGCAAGCAGGGCGATAGCTTCTGTATATTTTTTTTCATTTTTTAAAAGCAGTGCCTTGCTGTATAACTCAAGCGCAGTTTCTTTATAGTGGATATTGTCCTTCTTTGTTTCGGAGGTCGGTAGTGATGAACATGATATAACAATAAGCAATAATGCTGAAAGGATTTTTTTCATGGTGTTGATTCCTGCCTTACATAAATCAATAAACTGTATACTACGATACCGTACAATATACTGCGTTGATGGTTAGTGTCAAATATAAAACTTGCAAATATTGTGACGTTATGTATTATTTTGTAACAAAATATAATTTTAAGATACAAAAATACTTTGCAGTTACTATTTTTTTATGTATTTTGTATATTGACTGTGTATACATTAATTACTATAATTTAATGATAACAATGAGGAGGTAGTACATGCTTTTTGGCATAGATCCATTATACTGGATGATGATGGCTCCTGTTCTTCTTATATCACTATGGGCTTCATTCAGAGTGAAAAGTGCATTTAACAAATATTCACAAATTCCGTCACGTTCTGGCTATACTGGTGGAGATGTAGCACGTATAATATTACAGCGAAATGGATTATCACATATACCGGTTGAAGAAACCACGGGTTTTTTATCCGATCACTATGATCCAATAAAGAAAGTGGTCCGTCTGTCACCACAGGTATATAACAGCAATTCATTAGCTGCCATTGGTGTTGCTGCTCATGAAACAGGGCATGCCCTCCAACATGCTAAAGCTTATAAACCTTTAGTTTTACGAAATGCTATCGCTCCAACTGCTTCTATCGGCTCCAACCTATCATGGATTATCATCTTCGCAGGATTTATTATTGGTTCACTTGGCCTGGTAAAATTTGGCATACTGCTTTTCAGCCTTGTGGTATTTTTTCAGCTTATTACATTGCCTGTTGAGTTCAACGCTTCAACACGTGCAAAAGAAATCTTGGCAGGATATGGTATAGTCAGTTCAGGTGAGCTTGCAGGAGTAAGTAAAGTACTATCAGCTGCCGCAATGACCTATGTTGCCGCTGCAGCTTCTGCTATTATGACACTGTTGTACTTTTTAATCAGGGCAGGGTTTTTAGGTGGCAGCGACGATTGATTATTTTAATTAATTTTTGATAGCTCTATAATAAAAACAGTATATCGGGTTGAACCAATATGCTGTTTTTTTATAGGTTTACTTTAATTACAAGGCCATACAGTATACCTATCCTTCCTCCACTTTTCTGCTTCTGGCATTTTCTTTTTTTTTACTGCCATCTTCACATTTTATATTGTATCATCTCATATAACGTTATGGGGCAAGCAATGTCCCGATAAAGACGTTTTATGGCTTAGCCTGAAGAGAATGGGTTCCTTTTTCTTCATTAATTTTTCTGGATCAGGTAAAAAATCCCTGATTACTTCCGTTGTTACAATAATAAATTTCACTCTTTCCGGATTATTGTAACCACCCAGATAGAATTTTTATATAAAAAATATTTACTATAAATTTAATAACATTATTTCGGTAAGCTATATATGTATGGTTATAATGCATCAGAAAATTTCATGATCAGTCAGTATTTTTAGTGGTACTGAATAGTTCCATGTTATTGGAAGTTTTATTGCAACACCTAACAGCAAAATTTTAATGGCATTAATGCGCATGCCAACACTCTCAAAATACCGTATCACCTATAAAGGCAATATCATATACCAGAGCAGTTTTTTTATTAATTGTTGCACGACCATTGCAATAGAACATACCAAACTTCCACCCGCGTAAAACTGTTGTTACAGCAGTATTTTACTTGTTGACATATCTAAATTATTCATTATATACAGTTATAAATACATCAGGATATTTTTATATGAAGACTAAATTTTTATTTTTCATGTACATTTTATGGTTAGCAGCATGCACAAGCTGCATAAACTCAAATAACGAAACAATAGATATAAGCAGCAACTGGAAATTATTTCTTATAAATAATAGTAACGATATCAGCAACCTTGACTTTGCCCAATCTGATTACGATGACAGTCAATGGCACAGCATTACCCTTCCCGGAAAACTATCGCACAAAAAAGCAAAACAGCACCTCTGGCTTAGAAAAACATTTGTTATCCCTGATTCACTTCAAAAGTATGACATTGCATTTGTTTTAGGTAAAATATGGGATGTTGAGCAAACGTATTGTAATGGCATCAGGATTGGCTCTGCAGGCAGGGAGTATCCCAACTTCCACTCCGAATGGAATAATTTTAGATATTACTATATCCCTTCCTCACTTGTACGCTACAATCAACCCAATACCATTGCCATACGAGTTTTTAGCAATCAAAATGCAGAATATAATGGCACACCACTCGTCACTACATTGCATAATGCAAAAATTATCAATTTTTATCGCACACTCATTGCAGAAAATATTCCGCTATCCACAAGTGTTATGACTTTACTGCTGGGTGTCATAGCACTATACTACTATCTCAGAAACAGGGATGTATTGATTATACAATTTGCTATTATCTCACTGTTATGGTGTTTTAGTGCCATGCATTTTTATCTTCCCGATTATGGGATATTTGACTTCAATGATCAGGATAAGTTATATTACGCATTAACTGCAGGGATTTCTGTTTCGGTGTATATCTTTTTTGAAACGATAACCCGGAGCTACAATAAATTGCTCCGTATCTTTATAATTATAACAGCATTAATCATGGCAATCCTCAGCCTATCAGCAACTGTCAATGATCCGGTTACAGGGTGGCGCTTTCAGGTAATTGGTGGTCTGGGCCTGGTTGTACAAATACTATGGGGCTATCTTATTTTTAAAGGTATAAAGCAAAATCAAAAAGAGGCAAAAGCTCTTTGCATCCCCTACCTTTTTATGATGCTATGCGTAGGACACGATTCACTGGCTGTTTCCGGTTTTATATACACAAACTTTTTCTGGATAAATTTAGGTTATCCAGGACTCATCCTTGGGATTGGTGCTATCTTATCACAACGAACTGCAATAGTTGCGGATGAACTTCTCAAATCAAAAGAATACATAGAAAACAAGAATAGTGAACTGACTCAGATTTTAAATAAGGTCAATGCATCCATCAAAGAATTGTATGATATTGCTCAAAATGTCAGGGAAACAACCAGGCTATTAACCGACAACATGCACGAGCAAAATAGCAATATTGAACAAACATCAGCAGCACTGGAGGAATTTTCATCAACTGTTGACTTGATTGCATCCAATGCATTACACCAGGATACTATCTTACAAAAAAACAAGGAGTTGCTTTTTGAATATATCAAAGGACTTGGGCATATCACTGATGCGGCAAAATCGGCTGTTAAACTGAGCTATAAAAGTCAGGGACAAACTTCTGTTACAAAAGAGCATTTAGATGATGCACTCAAAGGGATAGAAAAAATTAAAAACTACTCTGATAATATACGCCAGATAGCTGAAACCATCAATGACATAGCTGAGAAAACAAACCTGTTATCATTGAATGCCTCAATAGAAGCAGCCCGTGCCGGTGAACATGGCAGGGGTTTTGCCGTTGTTGCCGATGAAATAGGGAAATTAGCCGAAAGATCAATAGAGCAATCAAAAAGTATTCAAACAATTTTATCACAAATACTTGCCGATATTGAAACCCAGACCCTTCTCATGGGAACAGTTGTCTACTCCAATGAAGATGTTGAGCGTTCTGTATATATGGTAAATCATGCTATCGATACCATCCTTGATATGTGCATTTCACAGGAAGAGCTTACTAAAACAATTGAAGAAAATATCAATACAGTTTTGCAGGGTTCCACTGAAATCACTAACGCTACCAGTGAAGAAAAAGCAGCCATCAGCGAAATTACAGCAACAATAAACCAGCTTCTAACCATAACGAATACTGTATATGAAAATACAAAAATACTATCAGAAACTCTATCAAAGATAACCATGCAAATTGATTCATTGCAATCCATTGCTGAAATTCAATCTAAATAACTATTTATGAAAACTATTTTTATTTAGTACTTCATATAGCAATATCAAAAATATTTTGACTTTTTTATTTTATTGCTATACAGTGTTACTTATATAATGAAAGGAGATTGTTATGTGTGACACCATTGTTGCAACGCAAAAAGCAACTGCTGATGGTAGCGTAATCCTTGCCAAGAACAGCGACCGCGAAGCCAATGAAGCTCAGTTGTTAAAATATATTGCCAGGCGTTCATGGGCCAATGATACAACTGTTCAATGTACCTATGCCACCATACCTCAGGTTAAGGAAACCAATGAAATTTTTATTTCAAAGCCGTTCTGGATGTGGGGTTGCGAGATGGGAGCTAATGCTCATGGATTGGCCATTGGGAATGAAGCGGTATTTACAAAAGAACCATATGAAAAAACAGGATTGCTGGGTATGGATCTTATAAGGCTTTCCCTTGAGCGTTGCAACAATGCCTATGATGCACTGATGCTAACCACTGAACTCATTGAGCAATATGGACAGGGTGGCAATGCAGGCATGGCTCACAAATTGTTTTACCATAATTCTTTTATTTTTGCCGATAGTTCCTGTGCATACGTTCTTGAGACTGCAAATAGGCACTGGGTAGCAATCAAGGTTGACGGTATACGCAGCATTTCAAATGGATTAACTATTGAGGAAGAATTTACCTTTGCATCAAAAGGCATAGAAGACTATGCATTGAAAAAGGGGTATTTAAAAAAAGGTGATACTTTTAATTTTAAGAAATGTTTCAGTGACACATTGTATACCTATTTTTCACGTTGCTCTGACAGACAATCAAGGACTACATCATGTGCCAGTAAAAATAGCGGTACAATTACACCTCAAAGTATGTTTGCATTGCTCAGGGATCATGGGAACGATGATATGCAACTTCCTCCAGATAAAACTTCAATGGGTTCTGTATGTATGCATGCTTCTCTTCTACCAACGCGCCCAAGTCAGTCGGTTGCTGCATTTGTTGCACATCTCAGGGACAATATCCCCGCTTTTTGGGCAACCGGTTCATCAGGAACATGCACCAGTGTCTTTATGCCATTTTATCTGATTGGCAAAGATATCGATTATTTCCCCGCAAAAGAAACAAGTACCTATTCACCCGAAAGTTACTGGTGGATGCATGAAAAAATACACCGCCAGTCAATTTTTAAATGGGATTACTTTCAAAAAACTATCGCACCATCAATAATATCTATTGAAAATGAATTCATCACAAAAGACAATGAGTTGTTTAAAAAGAAGAATACTACCACTCAGAAATATTTTGATTTTTCCAGACTATGCGTTGAAAAAGTTCTAAATATCAATGAACGATGGGAAAAAGAATTAAAAAGCGCTCCCTATTCAAATACAAAATTATCGTTTACATTATTCTGGAATTCGCAAACAAAAAAGGCAATGATCCCAGTATGATGCTATAACATTGGGAATATATATTTTTCAATCAATTCAAAATTCTTTTTAATATTGTTTTTCCCTACTACAATATCCATGTGCCCCGGCAACAGGTATTCGATATCAAGCTCTTTCATCCGCTGTATACTTTCTTTGAGCAATGTGCCATCCCCACCGGGGAAATCAGTTCTTCCTACACTTTCTTTAAATATCAGGTCGCCACAAACAAGCACCTTCTTAGAAGCCCAGTATAAACACATTGAACCTGGCGAATGTCCCGGTGTCTTATAAACCTGCAATACCTCATTGCCTATCTTCCACTCCCCCTCTTCCAGCACAATATCAAATGTAAATTGTGGAAACTGCATCCCGAACATTGCAAAGAATTGAGGACCAACCTCATGTAAAAACGCTATTTCATCCTTATGCATAACAACCTGGGGGCCCTTTCCCATGAACATCGCACATCCTTCAAAGTGATCCGGATGTGAATGCGTAGCTATAACATAATCAATTGCTTTCGTATCAATACCGTCCTTCTGCATATCGGTAAAATGCATATCAACATATTTTGCCAGCCCGGGGTCAATCAGCATATTAAGAGGTTCGCCTAGATAAAATGTATTGCAGTTATTTTCAAAAACACCACGCCATATATATCCAAATATACCATCACATATTTTCATATTCTACTCCTGAATCTGTGAAAAATCAATGAAAGCTGTAAACAATGTAAGTATTGACTGTAACATTCCCAGCCTATTATCGCGGACAACAGGATTACTGTCCATAACCATAACCTTATCAAAATAGGTATCAATAGCCTCTTTGCCTTCTATGAGGAGCAAAAATAGGTCTTTGTACTTATTGTGTGCTATGTATTCCTGAATGCTATCCTCTTTTTCTTTAAAAAACGTATATAAATTCTTTTCTTCTTCAATGACAAGCGCATCAGGATTAAATGAAAATGTGTATCCAGGGTTCTTTTTTAAAAATGCATTGACAATATTAAACATACGTTTAAATGCTATGAGAAGATCCCCAAACCGTTTATCCCTTCTGAATTCATGTATGCTCTGTGCTCTCAGATATAGCTCATAGTAATCATAACATCCTACTGCCAAACATGCATTGACCTCATCAAAGGCAAAACCCTTTTCATATAAAAATGTTTTTGCCCTCCCATTAATAAAATCAAGAATCGCATCAACCAATTGGGCACCATTATTATACTGTGTGGCTATTATTTTACAAACATTTGCAAGATCCAGATGGATAGCATTCCCAACAAGCATATCAACAATTGCTGCTGACTGACGTCGCAGTGCATAAGGATCTGCAGAGCCTTTTGGTATATTACCAACGGAAAATGAACCAAAAATATTATCAATTTTTTCAGCTAACGATACAACAATACTCACAATACTTGAAGGTAGTATATCACCCTGAAATCGTGGCCGGTATTGGAAATCAATAGCATCGGCAACCTCACTATCCTCGCCATCAAGAAGCGCATAAATTTTACCAATTTGCCCCTGTAAGGACGTAAACTCAAAGACAAGGGACGTCGTAAGGTCGGTCTTTGCCAATAGCACAGCACGATCTATCTTTTTCATAGTAGCATCATCGAAGGATAGTTGCTGACTTATAACCTCAGCTATCTTCTGCACCCTTACTACTTTATCATAGATAGAGCCCAGCTCTTTATGGAAAAGGATAGACTTTAACATATCAACACGATCAGCTAATGGGATCTTTCTATCCTCTTCAAAGAAAAATCGTGCATCCGTGAAGCGTGCCCTGATAACACGCTGATTTCCTTTCACAATATGCTCTGTTGGTGGATTATTTGATACAACTAAAAATTTTGGCAATAGTTTGCCGTTATCATCACGGATGGCAAAATACTTCTGGTGCTCCTTCATCTCAGTAATAAGGACTATATCAGGAATAGTTAAGAACGACTCATCAAAACTACAGATAACTACATAGGGGCTTTCTGTTAAAAAGGTAACAGTGTCCAGGAGTTCTTCATCTTCCACCAGTTTGCCCTGCAAGGTTTTAGCAGCACTATACAATTGTTGTTTAATACTCTCCTTCCGCTTATTGTGATCAACTATCACCCCATGTTTTTCTAAAACTTCACCATACTCCCGGCAATAATGCAGGGGAATCATACAATTGTTCTGGATATAATGCCCTCTGACTTTATTATCAAACGGTATTCCATCAATTGAATGCATTACAACCGTATCATTGAAGAGGACACAGATATAATCAATAGGTCGGGGAAAACTAATCCGTTTAACATTCCAGCGCATACGTTTGGGAAAATTTACCTGCATAATGATTTGCTCAATCATCTCCGGAATAATTGCTGTTACCGGCTTTGCTTCTACCATGCGTCTGGCATAGATATAATCACCCTTACTTGTATTCTGAATAAATGTATCTTCCAATTTTATTTTGTTCCCTTCTAAAAACCCCATGAATGCCTTTGTGGGGTTTCCCTCTGCGTCATAGGCAGCCTTAACCGATGGACCTTTTAATTCTTCATAATCTTCCGATTGCTTATCAGCCATATCGCTGACACATACTGCAATGCGCCGTGGCGTTGCATAAACCATACACGAGCCAGATGCAATCCTGTGCGTTTTCAAACCTTCACTCATAAGTGCGGCTATTTGCTGTATAGCAGGAGGAATATATCCTGCAGGTATCTCTTCAGTACCAATCTCGCAAACAAAGTTAATCCTCTCCATATCCTTTTATCCTACTTTCGTTTCTTTTTTAATTCCACATAAGGATTTATATGCTGACCTTTCCTGATAATTTCAAAGTGTAGATGCGGGCCGGTAGAGTTGCCAGTATTACCACTCTTAGCAATAATCTGCCCCTGTTTTACATATTGACCTTCTTTCACAATTATTCTGGACAGATGCCCATACAATGTTCTATCGCCCCCGGGATGAGTTACGACAATCACCTTACCATATCCCCCTAACCAGCCTGCATAGCTTATCCGCCCATATTTGCTGGCATGTATCCATTCATAGTTTGCTCTAACATCAATACCCTGATGGAACTGCTTATCACCATATACGGGATCTTTACGCCATCCATAGCCACTGGTAATATATTGATTGTTAACAGGCCATAGAAACCCCTTGAAAATATCAAGCGGCTTTGCATCAGGGATAAAGATATGCTGCCCAACATTGATAAAATCAGGATTAGCTATTACATTCTCAGCAATTATTTTTTGTATCCCTACATTGTACTTTCTGGCAAGAGAAGGAAGCGTCTGACCGCTTTGTACACTAACTATCAATCCATCTTTATTGGGGATGGTTAAAACCTGTCCAACATGCACAAGGTCATATGATTCCAGCTTATTACATCCACAAATCGTATCCATCGAAACACCATACATTCCAGCAATCTCGCTTAATGTTTCACCCTGCTTTATAGTATGGTGTACAATCTTTAATATGGAACGTTCACGGGGTTCCTCAAATTCTTTATTGGCAATGGTCTTTTTCTTAATTTCATCATACCATGAAGCTTCTGAAAAAAATATATCGTTAATACCAGCCAAAATAAAAAGCACAACAAGGCACAAACAAACAGCAGCAAATGCTATCCCCGCTCTCCTGAAACTGCGCCATGAAATGCTTTTAATAAAGGCATTGTTTTTCCGTCTGTGGATAATAATTATCTCAGATGATAAAAGTGTTATGCTTATATCACCTACTATATAATTATGTAAATGCCACGATCTCATAGATTCATTATCGGCAACAAAGAATCAGTCGTCATTTTTCAGAACCCTTCTTGCTGAAAATTCCCGCAGCCTGCGGCGTTCCAGCGTACGATTCTTCAATAAGCTTCTTCACATCTTTCTTTTGTCCACCTGTTATGGTAACCACACCCTGAGAAACCACACCACGCTGTACAGTCAGTATTGGTGTTTCAATATCACCCAGCACCTTGGCTGTTTCCAGTAATTTAACCTCTTCATCAGCAACAATATTCCCAATGACAGTCCCTGCAACAACAACATTTTTGGCATGTATATTTGTCTTAACCTTTCCGGTTTCACCTACTACAAGCTCCTCATCGGTTTTGATCTCACCTTCAAATTTCCCATCAATACGAAGCGAACCACTGATATAAAATTTACCTTCAAAAACCGAACCTTCGCCAATAGTACTATTCAAGCTATCACTTTTACCAGCCATACGTTTATCACCTCTTGCTTATTAATTTCCTTGTTGCATTATTTTTTTGAATGTACATGTACTTTTGAATTATTGCAATTTTATTTCAACTATTTTTTATTGCAAATCAATTATTCCTGTACTATTTTTACTAAAAGCAATACTATTATGTGCGATAGTTACTGATAATTAACTGCAACCTGATGATATATAATATATGAACATATTACAAACACCCATCGTTGTCAATGAGATATTCTACTCCCTGCAGGGTGAAACTACCCGTACTGGATTTCCGTCTCTTTTTATACGGCTGGCAGGCTGTAACCTCAATTGCAGGTGGTGCGACACTGCCTATGCAAGGACCGGTTATACAATGACTATCGCCAGTATTGTAAAAAAAATACAACAGTACCCATTAGCCAACCATATTACCATCACTGGTGGCGAACCTCTGATACAGCAGGGCACGATAGCTTTGCTGAATATTCTTTGCACACATAACTATCCTCTTCAGCTTGAAACCAATGGCAGTATTTCACTGGAAAAAGTACCGCAACCCGTACACAGGATAGTAGATGTTAAAACACCTTCAAGCGGCGAGGAAAAGTCATTTAACTTTACAAACCTGCAATTATTGCA